>CEVF01088680.1_pt1 | contig 13988 bp, 8 predicted proteins | sample 356441 | NCBI WGS metagenome assembly CEVF01 (sample SAMEA2622765, study PRJEB7988) | marine metagenome | biome: marine biome (ENVO:00000447); feature: surface water layer (ENVO:00002042); material: "saline water (ENVO:00002010), including plankton (ENVO:xxxxxxxx)" | depth 5 m
TGGTTGGGTAGCCGGCCAAAGAAAATATTCTCGGCAACAGAAAGAGAAGGTACTAGTTCCAGCTCTTGGTGAACCACGACCAGACCGAGATCCTGTGCCTGACGGGGATGGGACAGAACGGTTGCAACGCCTTCAACTTCAAGCTGCCCTTCATCCAAGGTATAGGCACCAGCAATGATTTTTATCAGCGTTGATTTACCGGCGCCATTCTCACCTACTAAGGCATGCACTTCTCCCGCTTCTATTTCAAAATCCACGTCTCGCAGGGCATGCACTCCGGGGAAAAACTTATGCACGCCTCGCAGTTCGATAACGGGAGCCATTATTTTATTCCACTTAACATGCGGCGGACCAGGCTCTGTTTTCTGCGGGTATCGAGATATACCGCCAGGATGATTACGATCCCTCGGGCAATGTCGTGATAAAAGGAAGAGACGTTGAGCAGGACGAGTCCATTGCTGAGCACGGTGAGAATGAGTATGCCAATAAAGGCTCCGGCGAGCGTTCCAACTCCGCCTGTTAGGCTAATACCCCCTAGAATCACGGCGGCAATAACCTGCAGTTCGAAGCCCAGCCCGGCATTGGGCTGGCCAGAATTGAGACGTGAAGCGAGGATAAAAGCGCTAAGCGCGGCCAATATGCCAGCGATGACAAATACGACAATCCGTATTCTATCTACGGGCAAGCCGGAGAGCCTAGCTGCCTGCGGATTTCCTCCAACCGCATAAACGTAGCGGCCAAAGGTCGTGTAGTGTAGCACGTAAAAGAAGAGCGCCAGCAATAAGAAGGCGATGAGTACGGGTATGGGAATCGGTCCCCAGTGACCGGTGCCAATTTCGATAAATGAGTCCACCGATCCCTGTATCGAAACGGCCTGCGTAGACACCATAGCTCCCCCACGCAAGATAGCCATCATACCCAGCGTAGCGATCAGCGAGTTTATGTGTGCACGAGTAATCAGCAGTCCGTTAATTAAGCCAATACAGGCGCCTGCGAAGAGGGCCGCTCCAAGCGCTACAAATACGCTAGAAAAACTGTTGAGGACAGCTACCGCAACGATGCCGGCGACGGCCTGCACCGAGCCCACGCTCAGGTCAATTTCACCCAGTAGAATGACCATGACCATACCGATGCCCGCTATTGCGACGAGCGCAGCATCGCGCAGCACATTTTTTATGTTGAGCGCCGTAAAAAAAACGGGGCTCAAAAACGACAGTACGACACACAGTAGAATCAGGGCCAACAACAGACCCGCCTGCTCGTTCTGCAGGAGACGGTTAACCCATGTCCTCATTGAAGCAAGCCTCTGACAGCATCGAGCTTCATAGCAAAGGGTTGCACAGCCTTGTCGTAAAATTGGTCAACGTTGGCACGCGTAATCATAATGGTGGGCGTTTCATAATGCGCGGGAAGCGCTTCTCCGGCGTGGAGTTTCATTGCGGCATCTACCAGAGAAACACCTACAAAATCCGGAAACATACCCAGCGCGGCTCGGTAAGAAGAATCACCCATAAGAGCCGTCTGCCCGACAATGCCCTCGAAGCCAAACCCTATAGCCGTTAAGTTGTTCTCATCAAAACCCGCCGCTTTATAAGCTGCCATTCCCCCCGACGTCGAGTCGTCATTGATGCCGAAAACCACATTTATATCGGGATGAGCGGTAAGCGCATCTTGTGCGACTTTAAAGGCTTTCTCTTTGAGCCCCTGACTATCCACCTCTTGAACGACCTGATAAGCTATGCCGCTCTCTTCTAAGCCCCGCTTGAACCCGGCTACCCGCTGTCGACAGTCTTCAAAATTGGGGAACCCAATTATGAGAATACGAGGATCAATTCCATTGTCTTTGGCGTGCTGGGCAAACCAAGCCCCCGCCTTATACCCGCTTGCTTCATTATCAATTCCAACGTAGGTGTCGCTCCCAGGAACCGGATTTGATTCAGTAATGACCTTTACGCCCGCGTCTTTTGCCTGCCGCACGACGGGCCCCATAGCTTTGGCGTCGACGGGCGTAAGGACCAATACATCTACGCCCTGAGCAAGCAGATTTTCAGCCTTTGATATTTGAGCCGCCACATCCATATTCGCATCGGCAATAATCAGGTCGACATTGCTGTTTTCGGCGTGTCGCTGAGCCGCTTTGCAAATATTCTGATACCACTCGTGGGACATAAAATTGACGACGTAGCCAACCTTAAGCGATCCGTCTGATGGCTTTTCCTCTTTAGATCCGCAAGAAATGGCCATCAAGGCCGCGGCGAGGCATGTTATCATCGTTTTAAGCATTAAGAAACTCTCCTATTCTTTTACTGCTCCGGCGGTAAGGCCCTGCACAAAATAACGTTGGAGCCCGACAAAGATGGCAATGGGCGGCAAACTAAAAATGATCGAGGCGGCAAATAGTTGGTCGTATTTATTGACATATTGGCCCAAAAATGCTGACCGCAGCCCAACGGCAATGGTTTGTGCATTTGATTTGGTAAACACAAAAGCGAAAAGAAATTCGTTCCAGGAGAGCAAGAAGGCGAAGGTCCCTACTGCAATAATAGCCGGAGCCGCCAAGGGCAAAATTATGCGGTATAAGAGTTCGAACCGATTGCACCCATCAATAAGCGCAGCCTGTTCTAAATCAGCGGGGATCGCGCGAAAGTAGCCGTTGAGTAACCAAGTGCAAAAGGGGATGGCAAACCCCGTGTAGACTAGAATCATACCCGTATGGGTGTCGAGCAAACCGAGCACCCGGATCACCTGAAAGAGTGGAATGAGAATAGAAGAGCCCGGCAGCATTTGCGACATTACCACTACCATCAAAAGAAGGGTAGCCCCTTTAAATTGAAACCGGGCAAAGGCATAGGCCGCGCTGATACTAAAGGCCAGCGCTATCAGGGCCGTGCTCAGCGATATGATGACGCTATTGAGAAAGTATTTGAGGAAAGGCCCCGCATCCCACAGCTCTACATACGCCTTAAACGTAATGGTCTCGGGCCAGAGAACCGGGGGTGAGCTAGTCACCTCAGCCAGAGGGCGAATGGATGTGGTAACCACCCAAACCAAGGGCAGCACTAAGGCCAACACAAAGATTGTTCCCAGGCCATACCCTAAGCTCGCCCTCACCCGTGCCTGCGTTTTAGTTCGCATTATTGGCCTTCCGTTCAGCAAATAGCATCCGTATAAAAAACAGACTCATACAGAGCAAGAAGACAAGTAGTAACAACCCTGCAGCAGCTCCCCTGCCGAGTCGCAAATGCTCAAAGGCTATTCTATAGATAGTAATGGGAACAACTTCGGTCGCCTTTGCCGGTCCCCCTTCTGTCATTATGAAAATTAGGGCAAAGTCGTTGACCATCCAGATTGTGGCAAAGAGAAAGACCACGCCAATCACATGGCGAAGCTGAGGCAAAGTCACGTTAAAAAAGCGCTGAAATACGTTAGCCCCATCTACCTGTGCCGCTTCATAAAGCTCCGTCGAAACCCCCTGTAGGCCCGCTAAGAGCATGATGGTTATATACGGCATGAAGCGCCATATATTCGCAACGACAACCGCTCCCATTGCGGCATCGGGTTCGGCTAACCAAGCTACGTTTTCCTCGATGAATCCCATGCTTAGCAGGCCGTAGTTGATCAGACCAAAACTATCATGGAAAAGCCAACGCCACATATAACCAGTCACTACGGGGGCAATGGCCCATGGCACGAGCAAGAAGCCGGTAAACACGGGCCGATATTTTTTAATCTCATTAAAGATCAGGGCCATGCCCAAACCTAGTATAAAGGCTAGCGGAAGAGATATAAGCGTAAAGCGCAAAGAAGCGAAAACGCTATTGCCGAAAGACCGGCTACCCAAAAGCTTGGCATAGTTTTCCAAGCCGATAAATACGTCTCCCCCGCTTGCCTTGAGAAGCCTGACCTTGTAGAAGCTCATGGTCAAGTTGTTGATCATCGGATACAGAATGACCACAGCGAGAACGATCAGAGCTGGAAGCAGAAAATAATAGGGAGTGAGGTCTCTTTTCTTAGTATTCATCTCAATAATCGCTCAGTATCTCATTGACTTCTTCAGCGGCTTGATCGAGTGCCTCCTGAGGCATGAGCGTGCCCGTCAGCGCCATATTTACCGCATCGGCGATATGGCGTTGTATCTCCGTTATGCCGGGATGTCCAGGCCAGCTAATCCCGTTGCGTCCAGCCTCCGCAAGCTCATCCAATCCAATGTAATCGCTTTCAACCCCAGGAGCATAGGCCGCTTTCTGGGTCGGGATACCGCCCAGATCTGGATTTGGTTTTAGCCAAACCGGATCGTTAACATAGAGTGCCTTGAGCACTTCCCAGGCATGGTCAGGGACGGGGCTGTAGCCTGTAATCGCAACCATCACAACGTCCAGCAGCGTTCCAGAGGGATGCTCCTCATAGCGCGTTGCCGGACCGGGCACCTGCGCCAACACGAGTTTATCTAAATTAAAGTCGTAATTTCCAGTCATAGCATTCTGCCACCAAGGCCCCTCAATTGAGAGAGCCGCTTTGCCCATAGCCCAATGGGCCGCATTCTCGTCAAAGCGGTAGGCTGCACTGGCGGCGGGCATAAACCCCTGTGACTTCATATCAACGAGCATTGAGAGCGCAGCCACGCCCGCAGGCCCATTAAACGCCGCGGTAGACCAATCCGCATTAAACACGCGCCCACCCGCTCGAAAGAGCAGAGGAAGAAAGCGGTAGGCCGTATCTAAGTTGACTCCACCCGGCATCGTAAACGCGTCGATCCCCTGCTTTTTTAACAAAGGGCCCATCGCCTTAAGCTCTTCCCAATTTTGAGGTATTTCCAAGCCGTGCTGGGAGAGTATATCTCGATTGACCGCCAGGATAAATGGCAACATGGTCACAGGCACACCGTAGTGTTTACCCCCATAGGAAACCGGATCCCAGACATTGTCGAGTATCCGATTCCTAACAGAGGGAAAGTCATCAAAGTTTTCTAGCGCATAGAGCCCACCCAATTCTCCAAACTCAACCGAATATTTGTGGTGCACGCGAACAATATCCGGTCCATCGCCAAGTATCGTTGTGCTAATGAGGCTTTCACGCTGCGTAGCCCAATCGCGGAATTCAAGCTCAATATGTATGTCATCTCGCTCCGCATTAAACCGCTCGACGGCGGCTTTTACCCATTCCTGCATGCCAGGCAAGCCCCCGAACTCCCATAACACAACGCGTACAGGCTGTCCCGGCACAATACGCTCTTGGGAATCACACCCCACTCCTAATGCCATAAGGGCGCAAATTAACAGATTTGTCATTACTCTTTTTTTCATAGATTGCCTCATTCACCAGAAGCATATATATAGTGATGTGGACAAACGGTAGCAAGGGCCATTGGCAAATTGAACGGCCCGCTCTCTTTCAAATAAGGGTCTTTCTAAACGACTAAAACACTCCCCTACTAGACTCGCCACACCAGCTTCTTTTTTGTATTCTTAGCACACACTTAACGGAGCTTCCATAATGAAACGGACTTTTCTTCTTGTATTTCTTTGCTCACCTCTCTTTGCACAACCCTCTACTCCCCCACTCTACATTCCTCAACTGGTGCAGGAACCTATCATAGATGGCGACTTATCAGAATGGAAAGATTACGCTCACAATGACGGCGTCTGGGATATGCGTCGCATCACCCAAACTGGCTTTTATACGTTAGATCGCGGAGCGCGAAACAGACTCACGGTACACGGAGACGAAGGCCCCATAGAAAACGACTTGAGTGCTCGTTACTATTTGGCCTGGGATCAAACACATTTCTATTTTGGTGCCGAAGTAAACGATAATATCAACGACACCGAAGATCCCATCCCCGCCGACAAGCGTTGGTATTTTAGAGACGCCATTTGCTGGTTTATGGAAGGACCGCGGGACTTAGCACCCGAATGGTTTGGTCAAGGCGATAATGCATTCTGTTTCACCGCCTCTACCCAAATGCTGCCTCGTCATGCTTGGTGGCGACACGGTGCACCTGGAAAAACGTATATAGAAGAGCCCATACCCGATGTCGAATGGCACGTACATTTCACTGGAGAAGCTGGCAACTACACATTAGAGGCGAAGGTAGAAATGGCTTCAACCTTCGGCCAAAGCGATCCGAATTGGACCCCCGCAATGGTCGGACACGAATACGGAGTCGAAATCGTTCACACCGATCCAGACGGCGGCGATTATGGAGGCCACTTCATGATTTATGGCAACGGAGACGACGATAGCACGTGGGGACATGCTGTTCTTGTTAGTCCACAAGACCCCGTAGATCGCTTAGGCCAATAACACGTGCATAAGCAAATTTATTGTCAGACAATCTTGACACAATCCATACACAAAAATAAGTTGAATAGTATGCCTACCTGCCCACGTTAACGGTATTTTTCTATTGTCGACTCCTGAACCCGAACATTCCATAGCTGAACCTTACAATATGTCTAGCGGCCTCACGCTTCGCTCTCTACTACTCGGATTGGCTCAGGTCCTTGTTGTGTGTCTTGGCGCGCCCTATGCTATTTGGGTCCTAGGCTCATCGGAGATCACCTGGTCCTTCTTCCCGATCTCGGTCGGCTTCTTTCTTGTTTGCCTGCTCCTTCTCAATGCCCTGATCAAGTCATTTAGAACGCAATCAGCACTCAAACCCGCCGAAATTATAACCGTCGTCGTAATGGGCCTCGTTACCACCGGTATACCCATCTTCATGATGGGCTTCATCCTATCTATTCCGACGACGCCCTACTACTTGGCTTCTGCTGAAAACCAGTGGGGCACCTATGTCGTCCCCCACCTTCCTGCATGGCTCCTTCCATCCAACGAGGGCCTTGCCATGACTTGGTTTTTTGAGGGACTTCCCATTGGCGAACCGACTCCATGGGGCACGCTTCTCAGCGCCTGGACGATGCCTCTTTTTTGGTGGTTGAGCTTTATTTGGACTCTCTATTTTGTATGCTTTTGCCTTGTTGTGATCCTGCGCAAACAGTGGGTAGAGCGCGAAAGACTCGCCTACCCACTAATGGAAGTGCCGCAATCCTTGGTGGCCGATTCGGATGGCCCCGGCCTGTTTCCGACCCTCATGCGAAGCAAAGTCTTTTGGGCAGGCGCTGCAATCCCTCTCTTTATTGCGCTGTGGAACATAGTTGGATTCTTTTTCCACTTCTTTCCGCAGATTGCCTGGGAACACCCGATTCAAATTGCACGCGGCTTTCCCACACTTAGCGTGCGATACTACTTTCCCGTTATTGGGTTCATGTATTTTGCCAACCTCAATATCACCTTTAGCATTTGGTTCTTCTTTGTGATCATCATGCTTGAGGAGGGTTTGTTTAATAGGTTTGGCATGGGTATTACCGAGGGTGACACTTTTGTCTTAGGGCAACTACCATCGACCTCCTGGCAATCCTGGGGCGCCTTTGTAGCCCTTGTTGCCTGGAGCTTATGGATGGCTCGTGACCACATAAGAGATGTGGTCCGCAAGGCTTGGAATACTTCTCATCCCGTGGATGATTCACGCGAACTCCTGTCCTATAGGTCGGCCAGTTTAGGGTTTATACTTGGCGTATGCTACATGCTAGCCTGGCTCTACAGAGCGGGGATGGACCTAACGGTCGCCTCCTTCTTCCTCCTCGGCGTGCTAATAGCCTACCTTGGCATAACCCGGCTCGTAGTACAAACGGGGATGTTTTACATTACAACCCCTATGGTTAGTCAGGGAATGACCATGATGACGCTCGGAACGGCATCCATCTCCCCCTCTGGACTTGCTGCTCTCGGCCTCACTTACTCCTTTTTCGGCGATGTCCAGTCCATTTTTATGCCCTCGGCTGCGCATGCAGCGCGTTTGCACGACGCCATGCGTATGACCCGACGCGGATTGTGCATTGCCATCGTCCTCGCGCTTGGAGTGGGCTTTTTCTCTACCCTTACCTATGTGCTGATAATGGCCTACGACCAAGGTGCCTCAAACTTTAACTCTTGGTTTTTCCGAGTCTCCTCGGGAGCAGGCGTCCGCGCATTTGACGATGTGATGGCCAAAATTAAGAGCCCGGCCGATTTTCACGCGCAGAAACTCACGTTTTTTGCCATTGGCTCAACCGCCATGTCTGTGCTTACGTTCCTGCAGTACCGCTTCACCTGGTGGCCTCTGCACCCCGTTGGACTTGCAATTGCTTCCGTTTGGATGATACGCAATCAGGCTGCAGCTATTTTTATTGCATGGGCGGCCAAAAGTCTCATTATGCGCTTTGGTGGCATCGAACTCTACCGCAAGGCCTCACCCTTTTTTCTCGGTCTGATCTTAGGACACTTCAGCGCTGTAGGAATTTCTTTTATCGTAGACATGATTTTTTTCCCCGGCAACGGACACCCCATTTTACACGGATAACCTATCTTTTACCATTTTTACCTGACTGGGAGAACCCAACGTGGCGTCTAACCCCGTACAGATAGGCCTAATTGGTTGTGGCACGCAAGCCCATGTCCACTTTCGCGGCTTGCAGAATCTCGGACGCGATAAGGCAACAGTAACCGCCATCTGCGATCTAGATCCAAAACGCCTGACGGAAGCGGCGAACCTATGGCCCGAGGCTCGCACTTCAACAGACTATCGAGACATGTTAGAGGGAGATGAGTTAGATTTAGTTATCATAGCGACCATGCCCAATACCCACCACCAAATGGCCTTAGCCAGCCTTGAAGCAGGAGCCCACATCCTGTGCGAGAAGCCCTTTATGATGCATGCTGGTGAGGCTGAAGAAGTCCTTGCCAAAGCAGCACAGAGTAAACGGCAGGTGCAACTCGGCACGAATATGCGCTATTTGCCCTCTTCTCGGCACGCTCGACAACTCATGGCGTCGCAGGAAATTGGCAAACCCGTTTATATAAAGGCCTGGGGATGCCATAAGGTCCCACCGGCCTGGGCTCCCCATTATCACCTTGCAACTTCTGGCGGTGGTGTTTTAGCTTCAACCCTCGTACACACGCTGGATTTAGCCATGTGGGTTGCACTCTCTCCTAAACCCATATCGGTTAGCGCATCTACTTCTCGCCTCTTTCCAACTAAGCGAGGCCCAAAGCTAGGCCCACACGTCCACGAACGCTACGACGCGGAAGACCTCATTGGCGGCTTTATTCGCTTTGACGATGGCAGCTACTGTGCATTAGAAGGGAACTGGTGCAGCGAAGTGACTGATTTTCACAGTTTTCAAATTACAGCCGAAAGGGGAACCATCACCGGATCTCCCTATTCGGTGCAAATAGATCGCGAAGGCGAGGTCGAAGACTTTACGCCCTCGTTAGAAGCAGATAATTGGTCTGAGAGTATATGGACTCAAGATGCTGAAATCATAGACAAACTCCAGCGAGGAGAGCCCTGGAGTTTGCAGGATGCAAGGCAACTACTCAACTTACAAAAGGTAATTGATGCCTGCTATGAGTCGGCTCGCAAGGGCAGAGAAGTGCTGATTTAGCACACTCTTCTAAGCAGAGAGCGCCTCGCCCCGTGCGAGATTTTCTCCCTGTAATCGGTACGTTTCTCGCATATCTTGAGGAATCGTACGCCATACGAGAAAGCGCTTGCGTAATACGTTGAGAAAGCTTGTATTGAGACGCTTCCAAGAAGCAACGTCCCCGCTCACGCGCTCTAACTGAATCTCAATCTGGTAAATTCCCGCAATATCTTCCGTTGGCACCATCCGCAATTGCACGCGTTGACTTACCCCCAGATCGTAAGGCGCCAACCAGACCATGAGCTCTAACACATATATGGGATCCTCTCCTGCCTTTTCACGTATTAGGTCTACATTTTCGGTCATGAAATCACCAACGGATCCCTCGCCATAGGACGAAAAAACGCGATGCAGATACGCCCCACTACCCAACGCATCGTTACGCGCCAAGGTGAAGGGAAAATCAAACGTCCAAAGATCTCCATCGGGATCCGGAAATTTCCAACGGCGCGTAACGTCGGGCACCGACATGGAGGCCGCCTTACGAGCGGGATACAGCGTAGACAAGACAACTGTAGCCATAACAATGAGTGTCGACGTTATCGCAGAGAGCGAGGAGTAGTTTAGAAACATACCTCCCAAGAGATCGTATCGCGTCATGAGTAGGGTTGTAGTTTGTCCTACCAAATAACCCAAAACAGCCCCCATAACCGCAAATACCAGGCTCTCAGCTATAAAGAGCGATGAAATATGGCCAGGTGCCAATCCCACCGAGCTATACACGCCTATTTCCGATGAGCGCTCATACACAGATCCCAGCATGGTGTTGAGCACAATCAGCGCAGCTATTAGAAGCGGAACAAATAGATTACTCATCCCCGAAAGCGACGCTGAACCCATAGAGGTAAAGACGCGTACTTGTCCGTCTATGCCGACAAAAAGGGGCACTGCCACGCGCGCAACGAAGTCTTCAACCTCTTCTAATAATCCTTCCCTACTGTCAAATTCTGCTAGAGCGATCGACCGCAGTGTCCCTCCTAGATCAATCACCTTTTGGTAAGGGAGTAGGACGACGTTTCCTGCCAGCAAATGGGTAAAGGTCTCAATAGCTGCGGTATCCATTAGGCGCGGATCTAAATTGGCCATTTCCTGCATTTTCTGTGCTTCGGCCACAGTGTCGACTGGCATGGGACTTTCGTTATCAAGGTCCCGCATTTCGTCTATTTTTTCCCCGTCTATCAACCCAACGACGCGGTAGGCCTGCCCCATTATCATGACTTCAGCCCGCCCAACCTCATCGTCCTCGATGCCGAGTATATTAGCCATGGCAGAGGGGAGGATACACACATCGATTTCACCTTCGTTAAAAAACCGGCTCTGATCGCCCACCAACACATCGCCAAAACCCATCAAATCTCGCTCAGCTGGAACAACCCCCATTAGGGCAAAGGCGTAGCTATCGGCTTGTCCGTCGCGGCGATGTACTTCTATATAAGCGCGCTCTCCAATTAGATGAGTCGACAGCCAAGAACGAGGCATCACAGTAGCACGCTCACCAAAGGCACTTTCCGCATACTCCAGCACGGAGAGTTGCATACCCTTCCACCCCCTATCCCGCAGCAAAGCTCCCTCGTAAGCCGGGTTATTCGGGCGCGGTATCTGATAGTATTTCAAATAGCTTTGGACAGATGTAAATGCTTGTGCCGTAAAGGTTAAAAGGGTTAGCGTAATAACTGTAAGTAAGGTTCGAGCCTTGCGTTTACGCAGGTTAGAAATTCCTAATGCTACCGCCGAAGCCGTAGCGCTGAGTCGACCAATATCCGCTTCGTGTACCCCCGAAGAAGCCCGCTTTCTCTGGCTGACCTCACGCGTAAAGCGCCCCAATATCATCATCAACGCAACGCTACCTATGGCAAAAATTACAAAGGCCAAAAAGATGATATAAGGTGAAGAAGACAGCTTAAAGGCTGGATGGATAAAGCGCATTATGAGAAATATCGCAACAAAGAAAAGAGCGGCTCCACCCATCTGTCTACGCACGTCAGCAAAACCAAAAAAGAGCCGTTCGCAGCAAAAAGAGAACGGCAATAGCAGAGCGAAGTAGAAAATTACGCCGTATACGGTATCGTCAGCCGTTGCCTTTATGTCGGGATAGCCCCGTCCTTCTAACCCCCACGCTTCACGCGTAGCCGCTTTAAACTCGCTGTATCGCCGCGCCTCTAAATGTTCTTTTGCCTGTATGAGTGCAATGCGCGCCTCTTCGTGTAGACGCATAAACTTATCGTTTCGCACGCCGTATTTTGCCAACTGCTTTATACGCGTATCGTCTAATGTCCACATGTCTTTTGCCGCCGCATAGCTCGGCAGGAGAACCGCCCGATCATCAACTGAATACCCATTCCCCAGAGCCCTCTTTAACACCGTCTCATCAATTTCTTCCGGCCTTAATGGGTTTTCCAATAAATCATCTGGGGCTCCACTCAATAGATACCGCACGCCAAATAGACTCGTACTCATTAACACTTTTACTCGAGTACTCGGTTCAGCGTACACGACCGAAGCCAGCGTAACTTTACCCTCTTCGTTACTTTGCCTCTCCACAAAGTCGGCTCCCCAGGATTGAGGTACGCCATCGCGCTCATCCAACACCGTCATATGGTCTAACACAGACAGATAGCGTGAGTCTACCGTTTCAAAGAGGCTTAAGGCCTTGCATTTAAACAAAACCTGAAGCATTTCGTTTTCCCACCATCCCCATGGATGAGCCATCGGGTATGTTTCATCTCCCTCCTGGCCCATATCTGGCGCTGAAACAATCTCGCCCCGCTCATCAATTTCATAAGCCTTTATGGTGTTTTCATAGCGATTACGCATTACGTTAAACCGAAACCGCCCCTCGCTATCAGCCTTTTGCACCATTAACGTGCGCACACCGCCAACCGAATTCGGCCCCTGCTGTTGATACGTTACTAACGCCCCTCCCACCGGCGATTTAGGCACGGCAAAATTTACGTCTCGGTCAAACCAGTAGATGGAACCCGCTAAACTATGACCGTAATCTTCCAGCTGCAGTTTGGTTGGCTTAAGCAAGTCAGCATCGCGGCCAGCCCAGGCAATCATAGCGGCCAGCGTGCGTATTTGGCGCGTCAGATTACCAATATTCATGGATTTCGGCAGGTCTACCGGCGTATCAACCAACTTCCGCGCATCGTTGGCCGTAGCAATAGCCAACGCTTTCTGCCCAACAAACGCAGCAGCCTCGCTGGCAAAAGCCAGCGGTATCGGCATAAAGTTTTTCCAGGTGCGCTTTGCAGGAGCAATCCCCTCGTAGTGTCTAGTCGAGTCTGAAAAAACTTCTTCAATCGCCAGGGAAAGCCGCTTAGAATAGGGATTCAGCATGTATTTTACGTAGCTGTCTGTCTGCCATTCCGGGTTATAAAAGGTGCCTGATCCAAAGGTGACACTACGCTGGCCGTGACTTGACAGATCCAGGGATAACATTAAATCAAAATCAATACGATCTATTTCCGGCATCCGCTCTCTAAAGTGCTCACTACCCCGACTGTGACGGTAGAGAAAATCGTTGATTCCCTCTAGACCCTGAAAATGACCTGAAGTAGCAAGAAACAGCACCGTATAGTTCGGACGATATGCTTGAAGCGTTTCTATCAACTGCAAAAGCGCTACGATACCAGCCGCGTTTTCCGCACCCGGCGCTCGCGCCGGAACAACAGACATCGCATCGTAATAGGCCTGAATGACAATAACCTGCTCTTTCCATGCCTGTCTATCTTCACGGCTCGTAGAAGGCATGAGCGCTTCTGTGCCGGGAAGCCATCCATAGACGTTTTGGGCGCGCACTGATTCCCAGTCCATTTGCGATTCTAAGTGGACACGCATGTCGCTCTTTTCAAGCGCCGAGAGAAGGGCTTGAGCATCTTGACTATCGACCCAAAATCGAGGCACATCAACGGAGACTTTTAAAAATTTATCGGCGGCCTGTTCTCGATTAACACCCCCGTTATCAAAAAAAATAATGGCTCGCGCTCCTAGCGTAGCTAGGTTTAAAAAGTTTTGCCCTCCGTCAAAGTCGAGCAACAAGATTGCCCCTTCTAAAGGCTTTCCATCAACCTCTCTTAGGGTACCTTTACCCCCATAAACCAACGGACCTTTTATTCCTCCAGCGGGAAGAGACGAAGTACGCACCCCGTTCGGCCAAAGCGCATAAACAGGCGTAAGGCTGCCGTCGGGTAACCGCAACTGTCCCCCCTTGTCTATGGGAACCGACACGTCGAAAGATTCACTCTGAATACGCTCCAAGCCCAATTCGGTAAAACGCTGTTTCAGAAAGTGATGTGCTTTTCTTTCGCCTGGATAACCCGTGACTCTCGATCCCATCGCAACGATGTGTTCGATCTCAGCTTCGATCTCTTTCTCTGTAATACCTCCAACCAGTTTTTGCAGTGCGGTGGCTTCTTCTTGCCCAACGAGACGCTCTGCTCGGGGCTGGGACGGTTCCCACCCCCA
>CEVF01025517.1_pt1 | contig 13972 bp, 14 predicted proteins | sample 356441 | NCBI WGS metagenome assembly CEVF01 (sample SAMEA2622765, study PRJEB7988) | marine metagenome | biome: marine biome (ENVO:00000447); feature: surface water layer (ENVO:00002042); material: "saline water (ENVO:00002010), including plankton (ENVO:xxxxxxxx)" | depth 5 m
TCTTCTACTTCGATATCTTTGATATCATCTTCTAAAAGACCTTCATATATTGATCTCGATTTTTCAACAACGATATTGTGGAAAATCTCTTCAGCCGCCGCTTTGTCGTCGGCAACTAGTTTTTCAAGCATTTGCTCGAATTTACTTTTGTCTGACATTGTTTTTCTCCTATTAACGTGTTTTGATAAGACTGTCTGTTATTATTTACACTTTTGTTAATAAAACGGGCCGATAAAGGGCCGTTAGATCCCTTTTTGACGCCGATTTTATAGGTGATACTGATGTTTGAATGCAGATACAGTCATTTCTGTGTAATTCGTGTATTTTCTGAGGTCTTCTGCTGGAAAACTGTATCCACTGTCGGGCACTACTCGGCAAAATTTCTTCAATCCATTCTTTTGTAGAATGATTGCAGTCTGTCTATTCCAGTTGCCATGGTAGGTAGCAGTATCTGAATTCTTTTTGTAGTTGGGTGTGTCACCGTATATGTTGTTTAACTTGCCTTGTTCAGTGCCTAAGAAATCAAAACCCAACAGATATATCATTTGATGATTGTGTGAACAAGCCAACCACAGTGCTGTGGGTCCACTAGACCAACCTAGGCTTGGTTCAAAATAGTTTAATCCCTTGAATTTCTTGTATGCATGGTTAGGATTGGTCCAAACAGGCATTCTTAATTGTGCTCCTGCATCACATATCTCATTAATCATCTTGGCGTCAACAGCCACTAGATAATCTGGGGTGTTTTGTCTGTATACGGCGTTGCAGGCGTAAACTTTTCCTATTTTCTTCAATGGATCGAAAGGTATTGGCTTACGACTGAGACCATTGCCCAATACAAAAGCAACGGACATTTATTATACCTCTGGTTGATTGGCTGAGCCGTACATTTGTCTCACAAATACAAGTTCTTTTTCCTGTTCGTCTTTGTGGAATTCTCCGGCTTTTCGTGCTTTGTTAATCTGTTTAAGGCTTAATCTTGTTTTACGTGTGTCGCCTTTTTGCATGATTGATTGATCTTCACTAGGATCGTATTGCTTTTGTTCGCCTGATTGCGTAGAAATTTGATCGAAGTAAAATAGTTCACGTAATATCATGTTAATATTTATGCTCCTGGGGTAGGAGTTGGTGGTGTACCGCCTCCTGTTCCACCTGGTGGTGTTTCTGGAGTGTCTGTGCCTGGTTCTGTTGCTGGTGCATCTGGCTCTGCCGCATCTAAGTCTGCATCTATACCTGCTGTACTAATTCCAGCACTTCTTAATTCAGTTGCTGACGTAGTTGGCTTCGCTTTGATGTTCTCATCGTTCTCTTCTCTCCATAGTTTTTCGTTTTCAGCCATTTCTTCTGGAGTAAGTCCTAAGAATCTTTGTAGAGCATAACGTTTGCTGACATAAGGAACCTGTGCAATCTGTGTGTATGTGCTAATTCTGTTGTTATCTACCTCTGCCTGTCTGTAAGATGCAAAGTTCATTGGTGGTTGGAACTTGATATCAAACATTGCAACGTCAATGTTAACACCTTTTTCTATCAAATACTGTTTGAACTCTTGATTAAATTCGTTGGATACTAGATTTTGTAATCTTTCACAGTATTTGTTAAATCTTAATTCTTGTATGTACGCCGTTCCTACTCTTCCATCGTTGTATTGGCTTTGTCCATCATCTGCTCCTGTCGGCAAGTATGAACTAGGTATACGTAAACCTCTTAATAGTTTGTTTGTAAAGTACTTAAGGTCATCAATCTCACCTAAGTTAGTACCACCTGGCAGTGTTTCTACTTTAGAACCTCTTCCTTCTGCTGTTTGTGGGAAGAAATAGTCCTCATTAATTGATAAAGGATTGTAACTTGAATCAATTACGTTTGTACCACCACCTGTGCTTGACGGAATACGTCTTTGGTGGATCTCAGTTTTTACTCTTTCTACAAATTGCATCGCCAAGTGAGATGGCATATTACCTACGTCAATGTAGAACACACGTCTTTCAGGTGCTCTTTGTACTCTGTAAATTATAATTGCATCTTCTAATAGTTCTTTTTGTTTGTAAACCTTAAACACACTCTCCAATAAACTGTTTCCGAACGGAAAGTTCATGTCTAATCCTTCAGATAAACTTAAATGGAATATGTGTTCGGCGTTAACCGCTATCTCTCTTTGTCCTGTAGAGAATCTTGTGCCTGGTGAATCTTGATAATTTGCACCAACCATGCCTCTAACACCGCCAGTCAAGTATCCTGAACCACCGCCAGTAACGTTTCCTGTTGTTTGATAAGGAGTCGTTGCAACTAGACTTTTAAAATTAAAATTAATATCCCTGATTACATACTGTTCAGGAGTTTTTCCTGTGCTTTCATTTACAATAATTTTAGAAACCTTCGCTGGATCAACATGAAATAATTTTTTAGTTTCAGGATCTCTAATAAAGAAAGCATCACCAAACTTGAATACATTACGCATAACCTTAAAGATACGTTTGTTGAAATCATTCAATTTGCACCATTGGTTCAGATATTGTTCTATAATTTGTACTTCTGTGTTTGTTGCTTTTTGTTTGTATGTAAATTTGAAAGGCGTGTCGTTTTGTGAATTATTCTGTGTGCAAAATTCTGCAAGTATGTCTAGTGCGGCATTTACCTCACTGTCCATATCCATTACGTTGTATTGTCCGTATCTTTCAATCCTGTTTGGTGCACCGCTGTACACATCTGGAAGATATGATGAATAGTTTGTTTTTGCTGGACCTGGTTTGCCCGATGCGGCACCGCCCATTGCTGAATATGTTCCATCTGTTGCACCTGCTATAGGCACTTCACTAAAAAATTTTTTCCAACTCATTATACTGACTCTGCTACCTCTGTTGATGATCTAGATGTTGATTTAGCATATCTTGTATTTTCACTCATCACCATTAAAATCTCTTGCATTGTACTATTTAACTGATCCAATTTATCTCCTGTTCCCTTTGCGGCACCTGTTGTTACCGTTTGCATTCCTGTAGAAAGAGATTGCATAGATTCTCCAAGATTGTTAATACTTGTAGCATACATATCAATCTTGTTTTTGTCAAGATCATCTAGCATATTATTCACGTTTTTGGCGAAATTATCTGTGCCTCCACCTAAAAGTTTACCAAAGAAGCCTGTAACTGCCGAAACAGTGCCGCCTCCAGCCAAAGCCACCATTGCTCCTGCAAGTGCTGTGGATCCTTTTGCAACTTCCAATAAATTTTTGCCGTCTACTTCACCAATTGTTTTTAGACCTTCTCCAAATTTTTCTAATGCACCACCCATTAAGTATGTTGCACCGGCAATACCTGCTCCAACCAATGCGATCGAGGCACCTAATGCACCTGCACCTAACACTACCATCGGATTGGCAAAGGCTCTTAAACCACCAGCGAAACCTTTCAGACCCGCACCTAGTCCACCTAACATTCCACCTGTGCCTGGTGCCACATTTTGTAATGGATTTTGTTGTGCACCTCCACCAAATAAACTTTTACCAGCGCCTAATACTGCTTTTCCACCTTTGACTGCAAGAACTCCTGTTGTTAAAACTGCGAAAGCGGCAATAAGTTTTGCTGTGCTGTCTCCTAATCCTTCAAATTTATTTTGCAAACCTACAGAAATATTTGTTAATATAGTAGCAAATTTTTCTAAGCCTGCCGCAATAACATCAAACACCGGAGTGAATTGTGATACTAAAGATAAGAATGCTGTACGTAGTCTTTCAGACGCTCTGTCTAAATTTATTAAATTACTTTCTTGTGACTTTTGAAACTCTTGTTGTTTCCTGATTGTTTCTGTTTGTTGTTGTGTGGCTTTCTGGAATCCTATAAGAGCAACATCGGCATTGAAGAATCCATCAGTTGTGTTTACTAGTGTTTGTAATCTTTTTCTTTCCTCTGCACTCATATTGTTAGTTTCCATAGACGCTCTTTGTAGTGCCGCGACTAATTGATCCGATGCTCCAGGTACTCCGTCTCTGATTGCTTGAACGGCTTCTGAAACTCCATTCTTACTGAAGATACCTATCTCTTCCATTGTTCTCGGAAAGCCTGTACCAATTATGTTTACAAAACTGTCACGCAACTCCGGAGCAAACGCGGCTACCCTGGCAATACTTGATTGCATTTCCTTGTTACCGGTCAATCGAATTCTTCTATCCAATGCCTGCGTTCTCAATTCTGCCTGCAATTCACTTTTCTGTTGTCCGGTCAATCTCGCAAGTTCATCTAATTGCATGATAAAATTACTTGCTCCAGTATTCAACTCTCCCTGCGTCATGCTTTGTGCTCTTCCTAATCTAGTTTGTATTTCTAAATAGGTTCCAGTCTGCTCGGCAAGATCCGCTGTCGTAAGACCTAGTGCTTGGAAATCTCTTCTAAAGTCACCTTGGTTGAAGGATTCGAGAATGTTGAAAAATCTATTCACACCAGTTGCAGGTGATCCTGTTAATTGTGCAAATTCTTTAGAAAGTCTAACAGTTTCCCCGACCAACGTATCTAAGTCTATCCCTGTTCTTCCTGATGCTTCTCTCAATCTTTCCAAATCAAGTGTTGCATTGGCTCCAACGTTTGACAAAGTTCTAAATGCTGTTACATTGGCACCTATTACTTCTGAAGCCTGTGCTAATAAGGTAATAAATTTACCTGTGATACCTCCTGCCAAATCACCCAGTTCATAAAGTCCGGCAGTCATTCCTTCCATTCCACCTGCCGCGGCTCTTGTAGTAATTTTAATTGCTTCGAAACTGTCTTTTAAAAATTCACCCTCATCTTGGACATCGGTAATTGCAACTGCTAGACGTTTAAACATTCCGCCTACGCCGCCTCCGCCTTTTACAACATCTTTAATGACTTTTCCGAATCCTACACCCGTTCTACCGGACATTGCGTCTCTTAACTCTTCTAAAGTCTGTTCGGAGGCTGGCCCGCCCTTTGCGTCGAGGCCTTGTATAAGTTTATCAAGTGTTCTTTCGTCTATTGCCATGTGGTACCAAAATGTATTTACTGCCAATCATTAAGTACGCACTTTATTCACTACACTAAATATACGCATATAACAATTAACTTTATATGTATTTATTGGAGTAAAAATGTCAAACGAACAAATAAAGACAACTACAAATCCGCTTAAGAAGTATTACAGACAGCCTAAACAGTTTGTCACACTTCCTAGCAAATATGAATTTTATCCTGAAGGAACAATAGATGTGCCTGAATCCAAAGAGGTCGCTGTGTATCCTATGACTGCAAAAGATGAAATGATGTTTAAGACTCCAGACGCATTATTGAACGGCGAAGCCACTGTGCAGGTAATACAAAGTTGTATACCACAAATTAAAAATGCCTGGGCGATGCCTTCTATAGATTGCGATGCGGCTTTAATTGCAATTAGAATGGCAACTTACGGCGAAAGCATGACGTTACCAATAACAGTGCCTGGCACTAAAATAGAAAAAGATTTAGAATTAAACTTACAAGAAACTTTAACCACTATACTAGGAGCCACTTACAAAGATACTTTTTTACATGAAAATATGGAAATAAAAACCAGACCTTTAACTTACGCAGAGTTTACTGCAAGTGCCCTTAAACAATTTGAACAAGCAAGACTGCAATCAGTAATCAACGACACTGAAATGACAGACGAACAAAAAATTAAAGAGTTCCAAAAAAGTTTCACTAAACTAACTGAATTAAATGTTGGCATGGTGTCGCAGACTATAAGGTCAATTAGAGTAGACGGCGAAACGGTTACAGATAAAGCGATGATAAAAGATTTCATAGACAATACAAGTAAAGCATTCTTTCAAGCAATAATGGAACATCTAGAAGAAAACAGAAAAGCATTCCAACTTGCTCCACAAAAAGTTGTGTCTACAGAAGAAGAAGTTAAGGACGGTGCACCGGCTGAATACACAGTACCAGTTGCATTTGACTCAGCAAATTTTTTCGGATAAAGATAGCGCCTCTCGACACATCTGAGATCTTAAAGTTGTCTAAAGAAATGGACAACGAAATCAAAAACTTCAAAGGTGAATTGTACAAGATGGCATGGTTCATGCGTGGTGGTGTAACACTGGACGAACTGTTTGGTTCATCGCACGAAGATAGAGAAGTAATGGGCAAAGTCATAAAAGACAACCTAGACACAGCCAAAAAGACAGGACAACCGTTCTTTTAACATAAATCATACATAATATAAAGTATAAAAATATCATACCAAAGCGACATCAAAAACCAAATATGCTGTTTTAATGACAAAGGCAACTGTTCTAAATAATTCCTGTATGATAGTTTACACACAAATGACTCGACCCACAGAGTTAAATGAGGATGACGTGTGGCTCCCCTGTATGAAGACTTATACAGTGGATCACGATCCCGCCAAGCCGCAAGGCTTAATAATCACTCACATAGAATCTGTCAATCATTATCAACACTCGCTGGAGCCACTATTGGACCAGAAGGTCCTCGCCGTAGGCGCCAAGACCTACGATAGGTTAGCGGAGTTGGGATTCCAAAACATCGAATGGAGACACAAGGCGGACGAACTGCGTATAATGAACAGAGACCTTGGGCCACTCACTTGGCTCCACGGAGACAAGTATGCCAGAGATTTCGGAAAGGTGCAATTCGTCGACGATGTGCAGACTTATGAATCACGTCCTGACAAGGACGCGGTGAAACAACTTTTGAAGATGGATCCGGATACGATATACGTCTACAGTGATGCTGTTCTACAGGAGTTGGAAGTTAGGAACTGGAGTCACACGAAGTTGAAATGCACGAACAGTTGTAATCCTGACACCACTTTGTGGTTGGACTGTGATACGTTTGATCCTAATGTTTAAGAACGACTGCGTCGTTCTGCTTCGCAATTAAGCAATCAACATAACGAAGTTATGTGCCTGCATCATGCAGATACTTGATCCATACTTCACCCATTACGGGGAAGTATGAACATCATGCGAGATGACTCCGCCATTTTGCAAGAGGAAATTTTGTACGGAAGCGGTGACCCGCCAACTCCCTATTCCAGACTTCATGTCACGGGAAACTGCATCACCCTTTGCAAACAAAGTGTGCAGTTCTGATGTTGTATCTTTTTCACAGAGCATCTTCTTTTGTGCCTTCAGTTAGCACTCTACTTGCAACTCAGGATTCACCTAACGTCTCATCGACTGCATTTCCTGGATATTTCTATCAACGGTGTTGCTATGTGGCCTTGTGTGTTTTCAATTCTTCTTTTAGGACTTTGGATCCGCCTACGCGAACGTTTATTATGCCATTGTAGTATTCGTCTGTCTCGAGTACTCGTCTGTCAAACTGTTCCTTGGCTTCCAAGTAACTCATTGTGCCTCTGTTTGTGCAGATGTAAAGTATTTCCCTAGTAAATTTGTCTTCCCCTAGTGCCTTGACGTCAGCAACCAAATAATCATTGGAACCCCAATAATCTCTCCAGTCACTTTCGACTTTGCTTCTACGTTTGTTTATTCTTCCCTTGAGTGGCGGACGTGTCTTCTTGAATTTTGCCAGTTTCTTACCCACGTATTTCCTATCGTTGGTTGTATTTGTGATCAGATACACGAAGCCTTCACAGTCTTCTGGCAGTTCTGTGATCGGTTTTCCTCTGTAAGTCCATGGCATGAACTTACTTACCGGGTGCTATTTTTGGTTTTGCTGTTTTTGAATACGTGCTGTATTGTACTCGTCTGTGAGTTCTTTCCTGCGAGTCCGAGCCAAAATTCTAATTTCCGCGAGCGCCTTTCTGGCGGCTACTTTGGTAGCGAGGCTCCGCCTCTTCACGAACTGCTCGTTGGCCTTGAAGTAGGCCATATAGGCCTTTGTCAGTTTGTCATGTGTGTCATCTTGTATGCTCATAAGTCTCCACATCATTTGCGTATTGTGTGAATCCATTTTCTTTGACCACACGCAACACGTTGTTCACACGTCCAATCAACTCATCTTTATGACTGATTAAGAATATATTTTTCGCTCTCTCCCTGCTCATCTTCTTCAATATAGCCAACGCACTCTCTACTCCTGCTGTGTCCATACCACTGTCTATCAATTCATCTAGGAACAACAGATTAATATTTTGATACAAGTTTTCCCACACATCTCTGAATGCGAAACTCATACCTAATATCAATCTGTTACGTTCACCTCTACTCAAGTTATCAAAATCTAAGTCTTGACCGAGTTGAGTGATTTCCACACTTAAATCATTTTTAAAAGTGACCAAGTGTGGAAGTCCTAATTGATCCAAGTAGTGTGTTAACCTGTTGTTCAAGAAGGTCAGGTTTTGATCAATTATCTTTTTCCTTATGAAGGAATCTTTGTTTGTAAGCAATTTGTATAGGAACTCTTCATGCTCTTTTAATTTTTGCATTGTGTTCACGGTGTCATAGTTAACTTCTTGTATTGCTTGTTTTTGTAATTCATCTATCTGATCCAAATATGGATTGGATTCATCTTCTTTGTTTTTCAATGCAGTTTTGAGTGTGTCCACATATTGTCTGTGTTCATATGCTTCTTTCACTGTTTCATAATAAGTTGTCGGCTTTTGTTCCAAATCACCTAAATTTTTAATTTTCTCTTCTGTTTGATCCAACGTTTCTTGTAGATCCATCACATAACTATTTGCCTCGCCATATTCCTCTTCAAGTTTTCTTTGCATTTCTTCAATTTTTTCTTTGGGAAGATCCTGACCACAGGCATAACAAGTTGCTTTGTGATGTAATTTTTCTAAATCCTTGTCCAGTTTCTTGGCAGTTTTATCTGCTTGTACTATTGTGGCTTCCAAATTACTTCTATCTTTGTTTAGTTGCAACAGTTCATCATTAAATTTGTTCCATTGTTCCAATGTTTGGTGTGCTTCTAATTCTTTATCTATATCAAGACTTTCAATTTCCTTGATGCTTTCACCTAGTTTTTCCTTGTCAACTTTGTTTTGTGTGGTCCAGGCACTGCTTTTGCTTTGCAAACTGTTAATTGTTTCTTCTACTTTTTGATTACTAATTTTTAATCCATCTAATCTTGCAGTTTCCATAGCAATATCTTCTTTGGATCTTTTAATTTTTGTTTTCAGTATGTCCGCTTTTTCTGACAGTAATTGTATTCCAAGTAATTGTTCAATTATATCCTGTTGTTCTGTGTGATGCAAACTTAAGAAAGGTTGTGTGTATGTGTTCAGTGCTACAAGATGTTTGAACATTCTTGGAGTCATTCCGATCATCTTGTTGAGGTCTTCTTGTGTTTTCCGTGAATCACCTTGACTCACATCTGAAAGTTCTTGTTCTTGGTCGTCTATAAAGTATTTCATTACGTTTGGCTTTCTGCCACGTTCTACTTTATATTTCTTTCCTTCTTTTTCGAATGTAATTGTGACCAACATTCCTTTTCCATTGGTCTTGTTTACAAGATTGTCTTTACGTATTTTCGTGAGTGCTTCACCATATAGTGCGTAAGACAGTGCATTTACAATAGTTGTCTTACCTGTTCCATTACGCGATCCTGCATCATCACCTCCCATGTCTAAGTTTTCACCTAGTACAAGTGTTAATAATTTTTGCTGGAAATCTATGGCTTGGGTCTGATTACCCACACTCATAAAATTTTTAACTGTAAGTGTTTTAATTAGTATCATTGCTTAAATCTCTATAGATGTTTAGCAATACACTTTTGTCATATGCGTCTGACTCGATTGATTCTATTTCTTTAGAAACTATTTGATCAACACTTTCGAATTTTGTAATATCTATATCTGTGTTGATCTCCTCGTCCTTTTTGTTTGGAATCAAAGTGATTTCTCTACATCCGTATTCTTTCATAAATGTTTCTTTTATAAAACTTGCCTCTTCAAAACTTATATCTATATCTAGTGTCACTCTTAAATGCATTTTGCTTTTCATGATGTCTTTAGTCTTATCAAGCAAAGTGCTTAATTTTACATTTCTATATTTAGGACAGTTGCCCCAATTAAAATATACAGGCTCCTTGCCGTGTTCTAAAATCATCATGCCACGTTCATCGTCATCAACGTCTGCGTAATTGTGCGGAAAAGCATTTCCTAAGTAATGGATATTATTCTTAACTTGTCTTTTGTGGAAGTGTCCTGAAAAAACATATTCTTGTGCAACAAAGTCACTTCCTTTTAGTTCACCTGTGTCAGGCATTTCTATCATTGCATTCATAAAGAAGTTAGGAAGTTCAAAGTGTCCGAACATATATTTGCATTTCATCTTGCCAACTTTTTTCCATTCATTGCCAACAAGCCAAGGAACCATAACAACATCATCTATCTTTGTAATTTCATTGACCATTGTTATCCCGGGAATAAATCTTCCGAACTCTGTGGATTGTATATCTCTGCTGTCTTTGTAATATAGATCGTGATTGCCTGGGAAAAAATAAAACTTGTCGAATGCTTTACCTATTTTTTCTAGACATCTAATAGATGCATCCATTGTGGTTATGTTTACACTGTTCCTGTTGTGATGCCAGTCACCACAAAACATTCCTGTTTCACATCCATGCTGTTTAGCAATGTCTATGTACCAGTCGATAAATTCTTCGCAATCGTCGTTGTGTAACTTCGAGTTGGATTTCAAGCCAAAGTGTATGTCAGTAAAAACCGCTAATTTCTTGAACAATTTAATTCTCCTACTTGTCTACAGCATAAACTAAATCTGCTGTCGTGTCAACTACTTCTTCTTCTTTTTGGCAAATTTTTTCTGGACAGGTTTTTTGGCAGGTGGTTTAGTATCCTGAGTCTGTCTTGTCATGCTAGGCATCATGTCATTCATTTCTAAGATGTCATCTCGAATGTTTTGATTTCTTTTTTCGATATTGATAATTCTTACGAATGAATTTGTAACTGCCGCTGTGTAATATGCAAATGGATTGTTTGATTTCGATTCATCAAATTGTAAACCAATCTGTGCCAACTGCAATATCGCCTGACCTTGCATTTCATCATTGTAAGTGTATCCTCTTACATTACCTCTTGTGGCATATCTTTCACAAAGTTTCATCCACATTCTTGCCAACTCATTTGTGGCTTGCCCGGCATCCTTGTTAAATTTACCATTGTGTAAACCACCTTCCCAATGACTTTTCCCCACACAAACTAAATTTCCTTTTCTGTCGTATCTCCAATGCTGAAATGGAGGGAAATTTACTTTTTCTTTCCTATCTGCAATGTTTCTTGGGTTCCGTTTCCTTCCTGGTTCGTCTGGCACGTGTTCGTATGTCATCACTCTGAAAACCAGATCATCCTTTTGTACCTTACGATAATCGATTTCACATTCACTCAATTTTGTTTTTGGATTGGCTTTTTTACGTTGTTCGTATTCAATCTGTGTTAATTTTTTGGCTTTATTTCTTTTTGCTTGGGCAACAGTTCGTATGTTAATTGCTCCAATGTCCTTTACAATAAGGTCGTAGTCTGTGTATTTTGGATCTGTATAACTGCAATAAGAACTCTTAGATAGGTGTATTTGCTCCAGCAGATCCTTGTTATTGAGGTAATTTACTTTCTTTTGCATTAATATTCTCTATTAGTTATCTCACAGTATAATATACGCAGTTAATTTTGTCAATAAATAAATGTGAGGACAAAATGATAAACGATAACTTCTTAAAAAATAAGGTTTCAAACCTAACAGGATTCGTTACCAATACAGCCACGGAAATCAAATCCGTAGTCAAAAAAAATGCAGGTAAATTTTTAAATTTTAACAATGTTGTTAAGGATAAGTTAAAAGCGGGTAATCTTAAAAATATACACGATGGTATGCCAGCATTCAGCAAAAACAAGGCAACCAATGTTAATTTCTTAGATTCAGACGGTAAAGTCAGTCCAAAGGACTGGAGAGTAAGCATCAGCATACCTCCACGTATTTTAGAATACGCCGGTGAGGACAGTTTATTGACCCCACTGCTTGGAAGCGGCAACAGATTAATATTTCCATACACTCCAACGGTATTGGTCAGTCATAGTGCAAATTACAATCCAATGCAACCATTACACACAAATTATCCATATTATGCGTATGAAAATTCACGTGTGGATCAAATCACTATCACAGCAGATATGTTCGTGCAGAACGAAGCGGAAGCACAATACTGGTTAGCAATGACACATTTTCTTAAAACAGTTACAAAAATGAGTTATGGAAAGAATGATCCAGATAGAGGCTTACCACCACCGGTGTGTAGACTGAACGGATATGGACAATTCACTTTCAACAATGTGCCTGTAATCATAACCAATTTTCAATTTGATTTGAAAAAGGATGTGGATTACATATCTACAAAGTTGGTTGGATCTGCTAGTAACGTACCAGATGCAATTAGTGGAACACCTGCTAAAAATACTGGTTCGGCAGTGGGCGGACTTGCTTGGGCACCGACGGAAAGTTTAATAACAGTTGGATTAATACCGCAATACAGCAGAACTAAACAGACACAATTTAATCTTAAAGATTTTATTAAAGGTAATCATGCTGTTAACAAAGATGGGTTTGTATAATGTCTCAATACAACAATAATAGTCCTTACGGATCAACAAGATTTGACGACGACGGATTTCTTGGTCCATATAGAATTAGACCTATTCCAGTTAAGTCAGATGACGTCTTGTATGAAGTTGAACCGCAGTTCAATCATAGACCAGATTTATTAGCCTTCGCATTATATAATGATCCCAAACTTTGGTGGGTGTTCGCACAACGCAACATGGACCTTTTGCAAGACCCTGTGTATGATTTAGTTCCAGGACTAAAAATTTATATTCCGCAAGGACCTGCACTGAGAAGTTTGCTAGGATTATAAAAAAATGACTAGTATATTTTCAAAAGAATATTGGACCAAAGATAGTATCGCGGCACGTAAAAAGAAGAACAAAGAAAAAACAAAAGCATATTACGAAAAAATATATGGCAAAAAGAATAATGATGTAAAAGTCAAAAACAACATCAAAAAAACAGGAGCGACCATAGAGGCGGCTGGTGGCGGAGCAGATAAATTTGGAACATTCAACTCAACTGAATTCGATTATGAATATACTGCATACAACACAGACAAAGACACTGGAGAGCCAAAAATTTCTAAAGCGCCGATAACAAGAAATGTCTTGCACGATTTTGCATCGGTCAATCACAAAATTACTCTTGCAGTGATGGATGCCGCTGAGGTAAATTATCCGGGACTTGTCCTCACACGTGGTCCCAAATATCCTGTGGCTCAGACCGCAGGTAAAACTGGAGGCGAAATTATTGGCGTTGAACAGGGTGGAGATTTGAATCTTGAATTCCTGATCGACAACCTCAGTATCAAGTCAGTAGTTTCGCACAATCCAAAGTCAAGAGGCACACAGCAAACGCAAGTAGAATTTGACGTGATAGAACCTTACAGTCTAGGTTTATTTTTTCAAGCACTAAAAGTCCAATCCATAAAAGCCTATGGCGAAGACGCTGATTATATTCATGTGCCATTTTGTTTAGTGGTGGAGTTTATAGGTTACGACGATGAGGGTGAAAAAATTACTGGCTCAGCAAGTCAGAAATTAAGAGATATAAAAAGGGTGATTCCTATCGCGTTGAGACAGGTTCAGTTAGGTGCAAGTTTCGGTGGCAGTAGATATTCATGTGTAGGATATCCTTGGAACGAAACCAGTATGCGTGATCATAATATTGGTTGTAAAAAGGATATGACTATTAGAGGGTCTACTGTGGGAGAAATATTGCAGTGGGGTGAAAATAGTTTGACAAATATGTTGAATGAACAAGTCGGAGGCAAAGCCAAAAAGAAAGGCGAGGATGTAGAGAAGATTGATTTTGATGATACAGCAATAGTGTTTCCTGAACCGTTTGGATTACGATCAGACGAATTAGTTCCCGACAGTGATGTAATAATGGATCTTAACAAAGACAGGAGTGCTACTGTGGCTTATGATAATCCAA
>CEVF01080259.1_pt1 | contig 13954 bp, 10 predicted proteins | sample 356441 | NCBI WGS metagenome assembly CEVF01 (sample SAMEA2622765, study PRJEB7988) | marine metagenome | biome: marine biome (ENVO:00000447); feature: surface water layer (ENVO:00002042); material: "saline water (ENVO:00002010), including plankton (ENVO:xxxxxxxx)" | depth 5 m
GCAGAATTGCGATACTGGCAGCAAGGATACCCGCCACGAGCCCGGTCACCAGCAAAAATATCGTTTCAATGATTAACAGGATCGACAGTCGATGCGGGCTGAATCCCAGGGCCTGCTGCAAGGCAAACTCATGACGTCGACTGAAAATATTACGGAATTGGACGGCAAGCAGCCCCAGTGTTCCCAGCAGCAGACCAAGCCCACCGAGCGCCTGAAATGCGGTCAGATAGGTATTCTGCACGCCGAACAGCATTGCTAATCGATCTGCGATTGGCTCCACATCAAAACCGTAATCAGCAAGTTGTTCCTCTAACAAAGTTGTCACTGCCAACGCATTGTCTGGAGCGGTATCAATCAAAAAATATCGATAGCCCTCCGTCTCCGGATACAAATCCAACAACGAATCCTCGCTCACGAGCAGTGAGCCTTGAAAAAAACTGTTCCTCAGCAGCGCGACCACCTGAAAGGTTGTTTTGCGAGACTGATCAGTGAGTTCAAACTGCTCACCCACCCCGCCGTAAAGCCCCAATCCGTATCTTGCCGTATTCTGATCGAGAACGACCGGCACGATTCGATTGCCCTCGGCGTCTGCAGGCAAATCTTGCAATAAAACACCCCATTGATCGACGCCTAAATCATCTGCGAAGAAATCGTGTGGCATCGTCGGAGGTACTCCAATGATCCGTGGATGCCGTGCACGGTAAAGATTGAGGCAGCTAGCGTCATCTCCACCGCGGACGCGGAGCGAGACAACCTGCGTTTTCCCGAGCAGCCCGTCCGGTTCTCGATTTAATCCGTATTCTTCCCGACCATCAGAGCTTGCCAGATCGAAGTAGAGGGGCAACGCACTTTCAGCCAGCAGATTGAATCTACCTTCTTTATTTTGCTCGATGCGGAATGCGCTGACCGATAAAATCATAAAAGTTGCGACCGCCACCAGAGCGATGGTCAACACACTCTGCTGCGGCTGTCTACTTAGACAAACACCAGCAAATCGAAAGAGACTCTGCATCCGATGATGGCCGCGCTCCGCGCCCAGGCGATGCAACTGACCGCCGAACCCAGTGATGGCGAAAAGCAATGTGGAACTTCCTGCTGCGAAAAAGAGGACTGTTCGCAGCGAAGGTGGTCCGAAAATCGCCACCGTCACCGCAAACACCGCAACCAGGAGGCTGAATGTCGCCCACCGAAAAAGTCTTTTGGATACATTGCGCGAGGCAAGCGTATGGGCTTGCGCGACCAATCCTCTCCGTTGGATTGCCCGCCGCTGCGAAGAAAACGACCACAGGACTGCCAAGAAACAAACCAATCCTCCCGCGACAAAACCGCTCGCCAAGCCTAAACCAGAGACATGCAAATGCACAAAAGGAGTTGCCACGGCCTGCACCCACCATGTTCGTAATCCATGCGCCATCGTCGCCGCGTAGAGGATTCCGAGGAGTGTTCCCACCACCCCTCCTGCCCCGACCAGAAAAAATGTCTCCAGGCACACTAACTGGAAGATACGTTTTGGCTGAAAACCGACTGCCGCAAGCAAACTCCACTCGGCTGCCCGCTGATCGACGTCCAGGCGAACCAGCAATGAGAGAAGCAACAGCGACGAGAAAATGAGAAACATGCTGAAACAGAGAAACAGTACGCCAAAAGGGGTTGTTCCTCCGGCAGCTCTAAGTAACTCGCCGCGAATATCACGGAATGCGAAGGTCCCAGAACGGCTCAATTCCGCTTGCAAACTTCGATGCAATCGCAATTGAGCAGCCTCGGCTGACTCGGTTTTCGACTTGGGCACACGCAGCGATGTGAGATTGCCAAAACGACTGCTCCAGAGCGTCTCCCCTGCTCGCTGGGATATGAACGCCTTAGGCGTTGCCCGGTAATCATCCCAATACAATTCATCCTGTTCCCGCACCCTGCTCGCGTCAAACGGAAAGGGGGGATCCCAGGCATCAATCGACGCTTGGTCCGTAACGCCTGAAAGCTCTGGCGTGAGTTGGCGATCATTTGCCAGCGTGGCTCGTTGCTGGCCATCAAAGAGGGGAACGATCGAATGCAGACGGAATTCAGCAGTCTTTTCCTCGACCCGCCCATGGGTTGTTACTGGATCAAAATAAGTAATTTCAATTCGATCTCCCGGCTGAGCTTGAAGTTTTTCGGCGGCCCAGCTGTTAAGCACAATTTCATCATCCGCTAATTGAACTGGATCACCATCGGCACGCAGCAGTGGCCCGAGCGATTTGATCGAGTCAATGGCCGTGACTGTAGAGTACGGAATGCGCTTTGATCCAGCACTGATCCAATTGGCCAAATAGGTGAAGGTCGCCTGTGGCTGGTCCGCTCCTGTCCACACTTTTTCAGCCGCCGCCTGCACCGCTTCGGGCAGCATCATTTGCTCCGATGTCAGATCAATATATCCGCTGCCTGCTGCCGCACTGGTGGGAACGAACTGTAACCGGAGTCCATAGTCAGTCAGTTCAGGCGTAATCTCCATGGCGTTTTCCTCAAGGCAAGGCGGGGCCGCACCCCGCTGGCGTCCAACCAGGATTAAATTAGCCTTGCCCGACTGGTCAAGCATGTCCGCAAGCTCCGCGCGTGCAACAAACGCGTTGAGTGGCCTCGTCTGGTTAGGGCTCAAAGAAAACCCCCCGAAGCCATCGGTGGATACAATATCGGAAACGGTCCAAACGCGCCGCCTCACGGTTTCCATTTTCCGACCCAATGGACTCTCTGCAGGAATCTGTTGGGGACGTCCTAACTGTACGATTATTCGATCCCCGATGCGGGCATCGAGATAAGTCCTTGAAGCGAGACGGTCGGTAAGGACGATTTGGTCACCCTGAGGTGGCTTAGTGGGGCCAGCCTCACCCAGCTGCCAAAAAGAGTCATCGCAACCGAACACCGTTACCCCAGAGACAATCATTGAGCGGGCCGGGTTTTTGAGTGAGCCACGAGCGAGGATCGCCGATTCTGCCTGCATGCCTCGTTGCCTGAAATCAGCGCTTTGCTGCAGTTGATTACACAGCTCTTCTCTAAAGAGAACTTCGGTCAAGATCAGCCGATCGATGCGTCCGAGTCGACTCAGTATCAAGTCACGTAAGCTGCCATTCACCGAATCTCCGACCAGCAATGCACCAGTCAGTATCGTAGTGGTGGTTGCCACGGCCAGGAGCAAAGCAACCCGAGTAGTTCGCTTCCATTTTTGAGCGGCCAAAGCGAGACGCAGAAGGGTCATTGAAAGAAACGTCCTTTTTATTACTTTGACTTAAGCGACACGGCAGCCATCCCTTTATAATAAATCCCGGTCGTGTAAGCAGCAGACCAATAATTAAAACAAGGCATTTGTGCTCATCGCAACGGAAAAAGTCTGCTTGATCGGCCACGTCGTCGCGATGTAACGGCAAATTTCGCAAAGATGTCAAAATTGGAATGGATGATGCGTCCCATAACTATTGCTTGCTTGGTGTTGGCTCACTGTCTTCTTTGCGATGTCCATGAGATATCCGCAGAGGGCAATCCACGCGGCGCGGTGGCGACGGCACACCCTCTTGCGACCGAGGTGGGTCTTCAAGTTTTGCAGGATGGAGGGAATGCCGTAGACGCGGCTATCGCTGCTGCGTTCACGCTCGGAGTAGTGGATTGCCACAACTCGGGCATTGGCGGGGGCTGCTTCTTGGTACTACGACTTCGCGACGGCAGCTTGATTGCGATCGATGGGCGTGAAACGGCACCACAAAAGATCGATCGCGAACTCTTTATGGAGCGTGGAAAAATCGTCCCGGACCGCAGTCGCATCGGTCCGCTGGCGGTGGGCACTCCCGGAGCTCTCGCCGCGTATGTGTATGCTGTTGAGAAATACGGATCACTCTCCCTAAAAAAATTGTTGCTCCCCGCGACAGTTATCGCGGAACAAGGTTTTCCGATTGATGCAACCTTTGCTCAACGAATTTCCAGCGAGCGGGAGCATATTCTCAAATTTGCCGAGACTCGTCGGGTGCTATTACACGCAGATCAAACACCCTATGTTACGGGCGAAACTCTCAAACTACCTGATCTTGCGAAAACCTATCGGGCAATTGCCGACCATGGCAGCGATTGGTTTTATCGGGGCCCCTTTGCACAGGCCGTTGGCTCATGGATGCAAACAAACAACGGCGTGCTCGCGGCAGAAGATTTTGCTGACTATGAGGTGCAGCAGCCGAAAGCGTTGATCTCCCGATATCGTGGTCGAACCGTCGTCGGATTCCCGCCTCCGAGCAGTGGTGGGGTTCACGTGGCACAAATTCTGAACATCCTTTCAAATTTTGACCTGCAACATGCGTCACAGGAAGAATTTGTGCACCTCACAACAGAGGCTATGAAACTTGCTTTTGCCGATCGCGCGTATTGGCTCGGTGATCCGGCCTATACTCCGGTGCCAATCGGATTGCTGTCGACCGAGTATGCAAAACGCTTAGCAAAAAAAATTAATTCCGGATCGGCAAACGAGGTGAAGCAGCACGGCACACCGCCTAACGCCGAAGATGAGATATTCGGCAAACACACGACGCACATTGCAGCCGCTGATACAGAGGGAAACTGGGTTGCCCTCACAACCACGGTCAATACACCGTTCGGCTCCAAAATCATCGTTCCGGGTACAGGGGTCATTCTAAATAACCAGATGGATGACTTTTCGCTCGCTCCAGGCATTCCCAACGCATTTGGACTCATCGGCGCCGAAGCCAATCGAATTGAGCCCGGCAAACGACCGCTCTCCAGCATGAGTCCCACCATTGTGCTGCAGGAGGACAAACCGGTTCTCACCTTAGGTGCTGCGGGGGGGCCTAAAATTATCAGTCAGGTGGTACTGACAATATTGCGTATTGTCGACCGTGGCATGACACTCCCTGAGGCGGTGGCCGCGCCCCGCTTCCATCACCAATGGCGACCCGATCAACTGTATGTGGAACGATCGGGTGGAAATTGGTCCTTCCCGGAAAAAGTGCGGGAGGCGTTACAGCAATCCGGTCACACAATCGCCCCGCTTGACTACACTGGCGCCACGCAATGCGTCGGTTATGACAGGGGAGGCAAACTCATCGGTATTGCTGAACCGCGTCTTCCTTGAATTCGCCATACGAACTGTTCAATATGCGTACGCGTAGACAGTTCAGGTCTGCTGAGAATGGTTCAGTCGCGGGCCCGCATCACAAAATAAAGCAATGTCATCACGGCCTGAAGTGTCGCGGCAACATACGTCAACGCTGCAGCATTTAGTACTTTGTTGACATATTGCATCTCTACCGCCGGGACAATTCCGAGAGCCACCAGTTCGTGCTTTGCACGTGCGCTGGCATCAAATTCAACCGGTAAGTTGACCAGCTGAAAAAATACTACGACACTGAAAATCACGATGCCAAAAACCAGCAATGGCTGCCAACTGAAAATAAGGCCAAGAATACACATCCAGATTCCGGCGCTGCTGCCGAAATTGGCCACCGGCACCACCGCATTGCGAACGACCAGTGGGCCGTAGCTCTTTGCATCCTGGATCGCATGTCCCGCCTCATGCGCTGCAATTCCGACCGCAGCCAGTGATCGGTCGTTATAGACATCGGTACTAAGCCTTAAAACTTTATCGCGCGGGTCATAATGGTCGGTCAAATGACCCGGGATCTGTTCAACCGATACATCACCCAGTCCGGCCGAGTCTAATACATGTCGGGCGGCTGCCGCTCCGCTGAGGGCCGCCTGTTGTTTTGCCGCCCGGCCATAAGCCGAGTGAATCCGAAACTGCGCCCAGATACCCAAAATCATAGCCGGTAGAATCATCAGCATGTAAAGCGGGTCGAATATCATTGCGTCCTTATCCTTTTCTCGTATCCCGGAGTTGCAGCTTCCGCGAGCCAAAATTATTCCAGCCAATTAAAGGCTGCACCTATATTTTTGCACAATCCCCCGCTGGGGAAAGGGCAAAAATTTGGATCGGAGCTTAGGTGCCGCCCGATTCGCAGTTTTCCAAGCCGTGAACACCCGGATTTTCGTCTGGCTTGCTCGTTGCAGTGTTTGGTATGCTTCGGCTCGCAATCCCAAGGAAAATCGGAGATTTTTGATGCCTACTCGTTTGGTGCCCCTTCTGTTTTTGATTGTTTTTTTACTCGGATGCGGATCGGAGCCTGCCGAAAAATCTGCAACGGAAACAAACACGCTTGCGGACGTTCCGGACAGCCAATTACAGAAGATGGTCGATGAGGCGCTGCTGCACACCTTTAATGAAAGGCAGCTAAATCTTGATGTTAATGCAGCATGGCAAATCCTGCACGGAGCGCTTCCCTTCGGCATGAAGTTCAAGGTGCAGAATGGTGATTCTTCGGTGCCAGCGATGCAGTGGGTTTTGGACGGAAACCAAATGAAAGGCTGGACACTGAGGCATGGCAGCAAAGGTCTACCGGGAGATCGTCGGGGTCTGAAAATGGTGATGGAACCAGGAACCAAAACGGGACAAGGGCATGAAGATCAATGGCTTGCTGTGATGAGTCAATGTGGTTTATCTAAAGACGAAAAAATACTTTTTCAAGGGCAGGAGTATCAAATTTGGGATGTGGTGCAACAGTCGATGTGGGATACCTTTCCGGGTAAAGAATGCAGTTGGACATTAATTGCCCTCACCCGTTATCTCAATGACTTCAACCAGAACTGGCAGGCGTCTGACGGAGAGACTTGGAATCTGGAAAGAGTGGTACAAATGGAGGCCGATCAGGACCTTGCCATGAGTGCATGTGGCGGATCTCATCGACTTATCGGCATGACCATGGCAATCGACGCCCATCAGGACCGAGGTGGCGAGATTGAGGGCCCATGGAAAGATGCGGACGAAAAAATTTCCGGAGCCATTGAAAGGGCGCGTCAATTCCAGCAGCCTGACGGTTCATTTTCTACAAATTATTTCGCGCGACCCGGCACGTCGGCTGATCTCGCCCTGCGAATCAACACCACGGGTCATACGCTCGAATTTCTGGCGTTAGCACTCCCACCCGATCGGCTATCGGAACCCTGGGTAGAGCAGGCGGTAGTCCAACTTTGCAAGCTATTTAAAAAAACAGAGCCAATTCCTTTAGAGTGCGGTTCACTTTATCACGCAGCCCATGGCTTGATGGAATATCGCGAGCGGCGGTTCGGACCTTGGCCTTATCCGAGCGATCAAAATCCGGAAAAAGGTGGGTGAATCTATTGGATTGAGAGCAGATCGATGTAAGCCTCCGCTGATAAATCTTCGGCTGAGATTTGAAGCTTTTCCATCCAGCCCTTGGCAATCTGTTCGCCGTCGCCAAAGCCTTGCAAAGACGACTCTAGAACGACCTCCAATTCAATGAAATCACCCAACCCCTTAACCCGATCGAAATGAATTCGCGTTGGCCCGTCCAGATAGAGCCAGCGATCTTTGACTACCTGACCGGAAACGGGTAGAACTTTGGCAATGACCTGTTTAAGCGAAGCGGGACTCGACGTTTTACTGATAGAATAATGTGATTCGCGGGGGCCCGGTGTATTGTCCCGCCGATAATAGATCAACTCCCCGGTACCATCAGAAAATTCGCGAATTTTCAGCCGACCGTCAGGCACCAAAAAAAACGTATCACATTGCGAAAGGTATTGGCCCTCGTCACCTGTCAACGCTTTCACTCTAGTCTGCTGACTTTCAAAATCTCTTGCTCGCGCTTTAATTTCAATATTGCAGCCCATAGTTCCAGCGCGCTAATAGAAATCTGTCATCAAGTTCATCCAAGATTAACCGGTCGTTATTTTCGAGAAAAGTTGGATTACAACGACCCCTGCGACAATTAGTCCTAGGCCAACAACGCCAGCTTTGTCGATCGATTCACCGTTTACCAAGAAACTGAGTATTGCAATTAATACAACTCCGCAACCACTCCAGATGGCATAAGCAACCCCCGTGGAGATACTTCGCAAGGTCAATGCCAGGAAAACCATAGAAACGGCATATCCGGCAAGACTCAGCAGCGCAGGTCCGAGTCGCGTGAAACCGTCGGACCGTTTCAAGAGTACGGTTGCTACGACCTCTGTTACAATCGCAAGACCAAGGTACAAATAGTGCATTGTTGCCTTAATGTGGGCATGAAAATTTAAAATTCGATCTGCCCAATCCGCTGATCGCTTAGGATCCGAAGGCGTAAGGTTTTTCTGCCTTTGAATCTGCGCCCACAATCTGACGCATCTTGTCTGTCTGAGCCGCCACTGTTTTCTCGGGACCGGCCAACTTCAAATACAATACACCCTGTTTTCCAGTAACAATCATCGCAATCACTCGGCTACCGGGTTCACTTTGTGTCTTTCGCAGAATGGGCGGGCCGATTGATTTATTATAGGTTCCACTAATATCGGCAAGCCAGTAGTTTCCACTGGCTGTCTTACCCTCAAATAATTGCTGCTTGCGCCCTGCGGCATCGAATTGGTCGATCCAACGCTTGATGTTTTGATCGACGGTTCCCCCGCCTTTGAAATTAAAAACTGACAACTCAGCAGGTCCCCCATCACCATCGACCGCGGCGATACCGTACTGCAGGGCCCGCATTCGCGAAGACGGCTTCTCTTCCTTCCAGGATCTTGGAATCTGGAGTACAAAGCCACCAACCTCCTTGGTGGTAGTCAACTCTGAATCCTCAGCAAGTGCATGATTTGCCGTATGGTCCGCTGGATGGGTAATCAATCCAGCCAGCCCTATCAGAATCCAACTCAGCCATCTGTTCGCATAATATTTCATCGTCCACTCTCTTTTAGTGAATTTGACAATCGACTGTTACAAGTGATCGCCATGATAACAGGCCCCTTCAATTCTGCCAGAATGTAAGTTGATGTCCCTGGATGAATAACTTCAGCGGATGGCAAATCATTTCTTCTTGCCCTTTGATTTCTTGGCTGCTTTGGCCGCCTTAGCCTCTGCCTTTGCGGCAGCTTTCTCCCTTTTTTTTGCCTCTTTGGCGTCCTTTTTTTGCTGTTTTGACTCGATTGCAGCTTGTTTTTTTTCCGCTTTGGTCAATTTTTCATCTTCACCATCATTCTCAGAGATCCCAGGGACCGCATCGGCGTCTAATTGGTCAGCCCCGTTCTGTTTGCGTTGAAGCAACCATTCCCGGACGACGGTGACCAACATCAGCAAGAAACAAATAAGAACCAACCCAAGGAAAAAAGTCGGGCCTGAAAAAAACGGCGTTTTGTCTTCTTGGGCAAGCAATACAGCCAGCTTCATACGATCACCCTTCCTCTGATGCCACGGAACATGGTGTTCCTCGAGTTATGGCCGAATATTCTAGCAAATTCGATCACACCCTCCAGGTAACTCGAAGATAATTGCCGCCATCCGAGAAATAATTTTTTATGCCGGTGGTCACGACATGGAGTGAGATCTCGATAAAATGCAGAACGCAAAAGGGCTCCAGCAAAAATGAGTTCCATCACCCTGCGACCGCGTATTCATTGAGGTCGATCGAATGGCCTCCCAAATATTTTCACTGGACAGGTTTTCAAATGCTTAAACGCGAACGTTGGATCGTATACCCGTTGCTGTTCCTCGTCATCAGTATCAGCCTGAAAGACAAACTAAACTCGCAACAGAAGAGTCTTCGTCTTAAAAACATAAAGGTTGATCAACTTGAGGTAGGGACGATCCGAGGTAATAAAGCGAAGGTCGATCAAATTGAAGTAGGGACGGTCCTGGGAATCAAAGCCAACTTTCGTGAAGTCGGGGGGGGAGTCATCCAAACGGGCCAGATCAATGTCTTGGACAAACAGGGAAGCCCTAAGGTGGTACTCCGTAACGCACCATACACTGACGAAGATGAACCCGATGCAACGAAAACACAAGGTGCAATTTCCTTACTTTCAGGTAACGGCAAGGAAATGTTGATTCTCGGAGGCGGCAGCGGTGGCGGCTTCATCGCAGCCCGCTCTGATAGCGACCCACAGGACTTTGTCGCCCTCGGATATCAAGCAGGCAGGGTGGGGATTTTCTGGATTGACGACAATGGAAAGCAACAAGGATTTCTGAAGCCGCAAAAAGACACTTCGGACGACAGTAAAACGGGTGTTTCGGGGAAGACAGACACTCGTCCCAGCACTGCATCCAAAGCTGCTGAAGAATCGGTTGAGGGCGGAGAATAAAAAGAAGCCCTGATTCAGTAATCCCGGCGATTTATCCGTCCCTGCACACGCAGCGGCAACCCTTGGATCCTCAAAAATCCTTCGGCGTCCTGCTGGTCGTATGATCCTCCACCCTCCATGCTGGCTGCACTCTGGTCGTACAGACTGAAAGCGCTTTGTCGCCCCTCAACGACAATATTCCCTTTGTAAAGTCGCAAGCGGACTTCACCGGTGACGGATTGACTAGCCTCTTCAATAAAACGCATCAATGCATCCATTTTTGGGCAGTACCAAAAGCCGTAATAGACCATCTCGGCTACTTCCACAGCCAGTCGATCGCGTAAATGAAGCAGATCCCGGTCGAGTGTTAACTGTTCGAGTAATCGGTGTGCTTCATAAAGAACGGTCATTCCTGGCGCTTCATAAACGCCGCGGCTCTTCATACCCACAAAGCGGTTTTCGATCATGTCGATCCGCCCAATGCCATGCCGACCGCCCAGGGTATTCAACCGCTCGACGATAGCCAATCCCGAGTCTCTCTGGCCATTCACCGCGACCGGCCTGCCTGATTCAAAAGCAATCGTAACGCTTTCTCCCTCATCGGGAGCATCAGCAAGCGATACCGTCATGCCAAATTCAACTAGGTCGATTCCACAACACTCTGGATCCTCTAAGGCTCCTGCCTCATAGCTGATATGCAGACAGTTCTCATCGCTACTGTAAGGTTTTTCAAGCGATGCCTTCACAGGAATACGTTTCTCTTCGCAGAAGGCTATCATCTCTTTACGGCCCGGAAACCGTGTACGGAATTTTTCGATTCGCCAGGGAGCAATCATGACTATATCAGGGCAAAGTGCCTCGGCGGCTAACTGGAATCGACATTGATCATTCCCTTTTCCGGTCGCTCCGTGAGCAAAACCTTTGGCTCCTACCTCACGCGCGACTCGAAGACATGCCTTGGAAATCAACGGACGGGCGATGGAGGTACCGAGCAAATAAACTCCCTCATAACGTGACTGCCACTGTAAAACGGGAAACGCAAAATCTGAGCATAGCTCCTCTCGGACATCGATCGACCGCGCGGATGCTGCACCCAACTGGGTTGCCTTATTCATGATTTCATTCTGATCTTCACACGGTTGTCCCAGATCGACATAAACGCAATGGACTTCGTAACCCTCTTCCATCAACCACCCGAGGATGACGCTCGTATCAAGGCCTCCCGAATATGCGAGGACACAACTTTTCATGGTATGCTTCCCTATTTCAATCGCAGCATGATTACAAATCGCAAGTTTACGATGACGCTTTCTCGGCGAAGGGTTCGACTACTCTAAAGGAAATGGTTCCAGCCCTTGTCTTTGATCATTTTTACCAAGTCTCGAATTGATTCCTCATTATTACGATCCGCGACCAGAGTAGCATCAGGGGTCTGCACAACAATCAGCCCTTGGACGCCCAGAGTCACCACCAGATGTTCGTCTTGCCCTCGAATAATCGAGTCTCCTGTGTCGATGCCCAAATGCCGACCGACGACCGTATTTCCATGACTGTCAGATCCTCGCAGTCTTCCCACCGCCGACCAATTGCCGACATCATCCCAATCGAAGGTTGCTTCAATCACAACAATCTCATCCGCATGTTCCATGACGGCATAGTCGATGGAAACGCCCTCAATGGCGGCGAACTCGCTTGCGAAAATCTTTTCAAAATCTGGACTTTGCCGCTGATTTGCGATCGTCTCAAGATGTGCAAGCATCTTCGGTTCTCGCCTGCGTAATTCATCGAGAATCGTGGCAGCTTTCCAGACAAAAATACCTGAGTTCCAATAAAAGGTCCCCGCTTGCATATACCGCTCGGCAATTTCAATTTTAGGTTTTTCTCGGAATTGCTTGACCTGAAACGCGGTCATTCCTTTCGCATTATCTCCATCGGCAGCAAGACGATCGCCGCGTTCGATATAACCGAAGGTTTCCGCCGGATACGACGGGGGAATCCCAAAGGTGGCTATTCTACCCGGTACAGCTTCAACGAGTTTTGCGGCGTATTGAACCGCATTACAAAACGCATCTGTCTGCTCGATCACGTGGTCCGCTGGCATCACCACCATGGTGGCTTGAGGATCTTTTTCCAAGCACAACAGCGCCGCCAATCCGATACAGGGCGCTGTATCACGGCGACAAGGCTCTCCGATAATGAATTCGCGAGGAACAGAGGGCAATTGATTTACCATCTTTTCCACCAATCCCTCTCCAGTGACCACTAAAATGCGCTCCGCGGGCGCAATGTTCTTAACCCGATCCACGGTAGTTTGAATCATTGAATGCTCGCCCGTTAATGTCAGCAGTTGTTTTGGAAAATCAGCGCGACTCTCCGGCCAAAAACGGGTTCCTGCACCCCCTGCCATAATCACCGCATGGATCATGGGATTATTTCATCCTTTCTCTTCTCTCCGATTTGTTCCGATTCGGATTTAGTGAACGTAAGTACCATCTTTTATAACCGATCCGGCAGCTATTTTGTTTTTTAGCAGACCTGGCGTTAGAGCAAAGCGAGGATCTATTTCGACCCGTGCCGTCTCTGCTACCTGCAGGCCTGCAGCCCGCAAGGTCTGACGATAGAAATGCATAAGCTGCTGCTGAACATGCTCGGCAGTGTCAGTTTTTTCACCGGGGCCATTTTTTAGTGGTGCAAAGGCCATCGCTGGATCGACCTCCACGGTAATGGTGCTGGATGCCGAGGGCAGTAGATCGAAAATAAATTGCTCAAACTTGATTGCATTTGGTTCAATCGGTTGGCAGATTTTTCCGTCTGAGTCAACGAAATTTACCATCTTGCGCGCATAATGAATCGGTAGGGCATCTCTCTGCACGGCCAAACGGCAGAGGAAATCCACATCAAAAACATGCACTGCGATACTACCGGCCCATAATTTGAGCGACCCATCCGGATTCCGCAAATTCGCTGTTTCCGCAGGCAGATCGCTATATTCAATGATCTGTGTTTGACCCTCCAATTGCACCACATTGCCAACTTTGTCCTCTGGTGCCTGTTTTGCAATAACCTGAAGCGTGTATTCGCTACGGGCCAGAATATGGTGACCAATCAATGCAGGATCGCAAACCGTGGCCAGTGGATTGTCGACCTGAAAATAGAAAAGGTGTTTGATACCGCGCCGTTGCATATCGCGTAGTGCTTCACACCGATTGAGGGCGGCAAGCATACCGCCATGACCATCGGGGCTCAAAAACAGTGAACTCTTTGACTTGAGTAAGAGTTTGCCATTCGTCGCATCAACCGCCGGCATCGTGCCTTGACAGAACACCATAATTTCTGCGGCGGGAATACCAAAGTTTTGTTCGCGATTCAGGTATGCAAGCGTTTCCTGGTGCGTTGCAGGACTGGTCATGAGGTAAATCGGTACACTCGCTTTAGCACGACTCCGAGTAGCGATCACTTTACCGAATAGAATATCGAATAGGGTTGATCCAGAAATAGGTCCGATCGGATACATTCCCTTTGGATGATCAAATCCCAGTCTGGAGCCCTGCCCCCCCGCGACAAGAGCCACACCAACCGTTCCGTCAGCGAGCGCCGCAAGCCCGGCCTGTTCCGCCGCACGTTGATCTACATCCGTCGATGCACCCATTCGGACCGCAACCGGCGGTTCGGCAAGCAGGGTATTTTGTGAATGGTTGGTTTCCGTACAACAAGCCGCGTACATTTTTGTAATCAAAGCAAGATCAATCGCTTTAATCTGTTCCGCCAAATGAGCTTGCTCCTCTTGATCGAGTTCATCCCAAAACGCAAGCAGATGTTC
>CEVF01154281.1_pt1 | contig 13916 bp, 13 predicted proteins | sample 356441 | NCBI WGS metagenome assembly CEVF01 (sample SAMEA2622765, study PRJEB7988) | marine metagenome | biome: marine biome (ENVO:00000447); feature: surface water layer (ENVO:00002042); material: "saline water (ENVO:00002010), including plankton (ENVO:xxxxxxxx)" | depth 5 m
GTTCTTCGGCAGTTACAACGCATCCTGTTTTCTTCACGGAATCCAAAATTGCCTTATCGTCCAAAGGTTTTATGGTGTGGATATTGATGACTTCTGCAGAAATTCCTTGGTTTTCCAAAGCTTCTGCCGCCAGTAGCGATTGCCATACCAAATGTCCTGTGGCCAAAATGGTCACATCGGTGCCTTCGTTGAGCATGAGGGCCTTTCCAATTTCAAATTTCTGGTCCACAGGGGTGAAATTGGCTACCTTGGGTCTTCCAAAACGTAAATACACCGGACCATGGTGTTCTGCTATGGCAATGGTGGCAGCTTTGGTCTGGTTGTAGTCACATGGATTTATTACGGTCATTCCCGGTAACATTTTCATCAACCCTATATCCTCCAAAATTTGGTGCGTGGCGCCATCTTCACCCAAGGTCAATCCAGCGTGTGAGGCACATATTTTCACATTTTTATCGGAATATGCAATGGATTGACGGATTTGATCGTAAACCCTACCTGTGGCAAAATTTGCAAACGTGGAGGCAAAAGGAATTTTACCTCCAATGGTCAACCCAGCGGCTATGCCCATCATATTGGCCTCGGCAATTCCCACTTGGAAGAAACGTTCAGGGTTTTCCTTTATGAACGTATCGATTTTGAGCGAACCTATCAAATCGGCACAAAGGGCCACTACATTTGGATTGGTTCTTCCCAGTTCTGTCATTCCCGCGCCATATCCGCTTCGGGTGTCTTGTTTTCCTTGATCTGTATATTTGGTCATTGTATCGTTTTCTATGTTAGTAATCGCCTAAAGTTTCTGGGTTTTGTTCCAATGCGATGGCCAATTGCTCATCACTTGGGGCCTTGCCGTGCCATGCATGAGTATGCATCATAAAATCAACACCGTTGCCCATTTCGGTTGTCATTACAATACAAACAGGCTTTCCTTTTCCGGTTCTGCCCTTGGCTTCTTGTAAACCAGCGATTACCTGTTCGAGGTCATTACCGTTTTCAATTTCCAAAACATCCCATCCAAATACTTTGAATTTTTCACCTACATCGCCCAATGGAAGTACATCTTCGGTACTACCATCAATTTGTTGGCCATTTCGGTCGATTGTGGCAATTAGATTGTCCACTTTGTTGCCAGCGGCATACATAATGGCCTCCCAGTTTTGTCCTTCTTGCAATTCTCCATCCCCGTGAAGACTGTAAACCAAATGGTCATCACCGTTCAATTTTTTTGCCAAAGCCGCACCAATTGCAACGGACATTCCCTGTCCCAAAGAGCCTGAAGCCACACGGACACCTGGCAATCCCTCGTGTGTGGTAGGGTGGCCCTGTAATCTGGAATTAATAAGTCTAAAAGTATTCAGCTCATCGATGGGGAAATAACCCCTTCTGGCTAAAACACTATAAAACAGTGGAGAAATATGGCCGTTTGATAAGAAGAAGATGTCTTCCCCGATTCCGTCCATATCAAACCCATCTTTTAAATCCATGATCTCGTTGTAGAGAGCTACCATAAATTCGGTACAGCCCAAAGAACCTCCCGGGTGCCCTGAATTTACCTTGTGTACCATTCGTAAAATGTCCCTTCTAACCTGTATTACCAGGTCTTGTAATTCTTGCGTGTTCGGCATTGTGTGTTTAATTTAGGCACCAAATGTAGTGGCATTATTCGTGGAAAACAAGTGATGAACTTGCACTTATCAAAGGGCTTATGCTCATAAACTTTATTTTTTTGTTAAGGATTAAGGAAACTGAGTTGGTTATATTTGCGGTTCTAAAACGAACAATTGGATTTTACCTTATTACAAAAGGATAGTAAAACTAAGGCTAGGGCAGGGGAGTTGACTACCGATCACGGTACCATTCAAACCCCGATATTTATGCCTGTGGGAACGGTTGCAACGGTAAAAGGGGTGCACCAACGTGAATTAAGGGATGAGATAAATCCCGATATAATTCTCGGCAACACCTACCATCTTTACCTTAGACCAAAAACCGCGATTTTGGAAGAGGCCGGTGGGCTGCACAAGTTTATGGGATGGGATCGTCCTATTTTGACAGATAGTGGGGGCTATCAGGTTTATTCTTTATCGGACAACAGAAAAATAAAGGAAGAAGGGGTCAAGTTCAAATCCCATATTGATGGTTCCCGACATTTTTTCACACCAGAAAATGTTATGGAAATCCAGCGCACCATAGGTGCTGACATTATTATGGCTTTTGACGAGTGTACTCCCTATCCTTGCGATTATCAATATGCGAAGCGTTCCATGCACATGACCCATAGGTGGTTGGACCGATGTGTCAACCATTTGGAGAAGCTCCCGTATAAATATGGTTATTCACAATCTTTTTTCCCCATTGTACAAGGATCTACGTATAAAGATTTGCGGACACAATCCGCAGAATATATTGCATCAGTGGGGGCAGAGGGGAATGCCATTGGGGGACTTTCGGTGGGGGAACCCGCCGAGGAGATGTACGAAATGGCCAAGTTGGTCTGTGATATTCTTCCAGAGGACAAACCAAGATATTTAATGGGAGTTGGTACGCCGATCAATATTTTGGAGAACATTGCTTTGGGCGTGGATATGTTCGATTGTGTGATGCCTACCCGAAATGCCAGGAACGGTATGCTGTTCACCGCTCACGGTACCATCAACATCAAGAACAAAAAATGGGAAAACGATTTTTCCCCGATCGATGAAATGGGTATTACCTATGTGGATACAGAATATTCCAAAGCGTATCTTCGCCATTTGTTTGCTGCCAATGAATATTTGGGCAAACAGATTGCCACAATTCACAACCTTGGTTTTTATTTGTGGTTGGTGCGTACCGCAAGAGAACGTATTTTAGCTGGAGATTTTTTGGAATGGAAAACCAAAATGGTCAACCAAATGGATAAAAGACTATAATGTTCACCATACTCGATAGATATATCCTAAAACGCTACCTGATTACCTTTTTGGGTATGCTTTTGCTATTTGTCCCCATTGGTATCATGGCCAATTTGGCGGAGAAAATAGGGAAGATCATAGACAACGAGGCTCCATTGGCCGAGGTGATCGTGTTTTATGGCAACTTTACCCTGGTAATCGGAAATTTGTTGTTGCCCATTTTCCTCTTCTTATCGATTATATTTTTTACATCCAAACTTGCCAGTAACACGGAAATTGTGGCCATATTGAGTTCAGGGGTTTCGTTTTGGCGGTTTTTACGACCTTATTTTGTGGGGGCGACCTTGGTGGCCATACTTATTTTTATGATGGGAATGTTTATTGTGCCCCATGCCAGTATTGGTTTCAACGAGTTTGAGTACAAGTACTTTAAAAAAGGCAAAAGGGACAGGGTCACGGAGAATATCTTCAATCAATTGAACGAGAACGACTATATCTATGTGAGCAGTTTTGATCCCAACCGGAAGATTGGATATAATTTTACCTACGAACATTTCGACTCCATTGGTAAATTGGACTATAAAATTTCGGCCAGTAACATTCGATGGGTGGAAGACGATAGCATATACAGGTTGACCAATTATGAAAAAAGGGAGTTGCACGGCCAGACCGAATATATTAAAACAAGACGCCGTTTGGATACGGTATTCTCTTTCAAAATAGATGATCTTACCCCGGTTTCTTATGTTGCAGAGACCAAAAACCTTTTTGAGCTCAATGATTTTATTGATGATCAGCGCAGAAAAGGAGCCTCCAATATCAATGCCTACGTTCTGGTAAAATACAAACGTTGGGCACTTCCCATAGCTGCATTTATTCTTACGGTAATAGCGGTGGCCGTATCCTCTGTTAAGCGCAGGGGTGGGATGGGATTGAATTTGGCCTTTGGTATTGGTGTTGCGTTCGTTTATATTTTCTTTGATAAGGTTTTTGGGACATTGGCGGAGCAATCTGGTTTTTCACCCTTGTTGGCCGTTGTGATCCCCAACCTTATTTTTGGTGTTTTTGCCGTTTATATGCTAATGAAAGCCAAGCGATAGCCCACCAGTACAATGGTATATTGTTGACGTTAAAAGACTTGTGTAATTGATGGGAGTATGTCATAAAGTTATATATTTGTCCCCATTGTTTTTCGTGAAAATAAAAGACTTCCCATGGAATATCTAGAATTTGAACTCCCCATCAAAGAACTTGAAGAGCAACTTCAAAAATGTATGGTGATCGGGGAAGAAAGTGAAGTGGACGTTACCCAAACGTGCGCCCAAATCGAAAAAAAACTCGAACAGACCCGAAAGGATATCTATAAAAACCTTACTGCTTGGCAAAAAGTACAATTGTCAAGACACCCCAACCGGCCATATACGATGGATTATATCAACGCCATATGCGGAGACACCTTTTTGGAACTCCATGGCGACCGTAATGTTGGTGATGACAAGGCGATGGTGGGCGGACTCGGAAAAATTGGTGACCAAAGCTATATGTTCATTGGTCAACAAAAAGGATACAATACCAAAACACGGCAATATCGAAATTTTGGTATGGCCAACCCTGAAGGTTACCGGAAGGCACTTAGATTGATGAAGTCTGCCGAGAAATTCAGGATTCCGGTAGTGTGCTTTGTGGATACCCCGGGCGCATATCCTGGTATCGAAGCAGAGGAAAGGGGACAAGGAGAGGCCATTGCCCGCAATATTTTCGAAATGACACGACTCAAAGTCCCGATTATCGTTATCATCATTGGAGAAGGAGCCTCTGGAGGTGCATTGGGTATAGGAGTGGGGGATAAGGTGTTGATGTTGGAAAATACTTGGTACTCGGTAATATCCCCAGAATCCTGTTCATCCATTCTTTGGAGAAGTTGGGAATATAAGGAGCAAGCCGCAGAAGCTTTGAAATTGACCGCAACTGATATGAAAAAGCTGAAATTGGTCGATGAAATTGTAAAAGAACCCTTGGGCGGAGCACATACCAATAGGGAAAAAACATTCGAAACCGTTGCCAAAAAAATCACGACCCATTTTGAAGAACTCAAAAAGTTATCACCAAAAGAATTGGTGAAAAAGCGCATGGAGAAATATGCGAATATGGGAGTCTTCAACGAATAAATCTTATTTTTCAGGGGTTCACCTTTTTGATTAGGTTATATCCTTAATTTTTTTTATGTTGTTAACAGGTAATTTAAGTTATCAACAATTCAATTGTTGAGTACCTGTGGAAATCGTATATGTCTAAATTCAAGTTAACTAAAGGTTAATTAGCTACTTTCGTATTCATGGAAAAACCTAGCCCCATCATAGGACGTCCTGTAGAGAAATCTACCCTCATCAATCTTGAGAAAGGTAAAATACCGCCTCAAGCAGTTGATTTAGAGGAGGTTGTGTTGGGTGCTATGATGATTGATAAGAAAGGAGTGGATGAGGTGATCGATATTCTCCATCCCGATGTTTTTTACAAGGACTCCCATAAATACATTTACGAAGCCATCTTTAAATTGTTTGAATCTTCCGAACCGGTGGATTTATTAACGGTTTCGTCACAATTAAAGAAAGATGGTAAGCTGGAAGCGGTCGGCGGTGATTTTTATTTGATAAAACTCACCCAAAAAGTAGCCTCTTCGGCGCATATTGAGTTTCACGCAAGAATTATTCTTCAAAAATATATCCAAAGAAGCCTCATCAAAATATCCAACGATATTATTGAGGACGCCTATAGTGATTCAACCGACGTTTTTGACCTTTTGGACAATGCGGAGGCGAAGCTGTACGAGGTTACCCAAGGTAATCTGAAACGTTCGGCCGAAACAGCACAGAATTTGGTGATCCAGGCCAAAAAGAGAATAGAGGAAATCTCCAATAAGGAAGGACTTAGTGGGATTCCGTCCGGATTTGATAAGCTGGACAAACTTACATCGGGTTGGCAGCCCAGTGATTTGATTATCGTTGCAGCAAGACCGGGTATGGGTAAAACTGCACTCACACTGTCCATGGCCCGAAATATTGCGGTGAACTCGGAAATCCCGGTGGCATTCTTCTCTTTGGAAATGTCCTCGGTACAGTTGATTACGCGTTTGATCTCCTCGGAAACAGGACTGTCTTCAGAAAAGTTGAGAACTGGAAAACTTGAAAAACACGAGTGGGAGCAATTGAATGTTAAGGTGAAGACCTTGGAAAAGGCACCCTTGTTTATAGATGATACCCCATCGCTTTCCATTTTTGACCTCAGGGCGAAGGCAAGACGATTGGCTTCGCAACATGGTATTAAGCTCATTATTATTGACTATTTGCAGCTGATGACCGCTGGAGGGAGTCAAAAAGGTGGTAATCGTGAGCAAGAGATTTCGACCATTTCACGAAACTTAAAGGCATTGGCCAAGGAATTGAATGTTCCCGTTATTGCCCTATCCCAGCTATCAAGGGCCGTTGAGACCCGTGGGGGCAGTAAACGCCCCATACTTTCGGATTTGAGGGAATCCGGGGCCATTGAGCAGGATGCGGATATCGTTTCCTTCATATATAGGCCCGAATATTATAAAATTGACGAGTGGGATGATGAAGAGCGCACTCCCACACAAGGTCAAGCAGAGTTTATTGTTGCCAAACACCGTAATGGAGGTTTGGATAATATTAGGTTAAAATTTGTGGGTGCTCTGGGTAAATTTGATAACTTGGATGACTTTGATTCCCCATTCGAATTCCAATCGAAGATGAATGCGGACGAAGAAAATCCTTTTGGAACACCAAACCTTCCTAGTGTGGATGATGCTTTTGGTAGCGCAATGAACAGTGATGACGGCCCAGATGAGAATGATGTACCTTTCTAACATATCACAAAAGATGTCATTTCGAGCGAATGCGAGAAATCTCATTTTAGCATTCTTTCTATTGATTGTTTATCAATCTTTTGCCTCTGTAATCCTGATTCCCATGGATGCGGAGGGACAAAAAAACCATTTAAAAGCTTACGGGATTACGTATTGGGTGCTTACAAAACAGCAAAAAGTGCAATGGTTGCTGAACTATCGCGGTGGTTCCTTTTTGTTGCCCGATGGTGATGCCATTCGCAAGGAGTGCCAGATTAGGGGCGTTTCTTTTGAGGTGCTCTCCGACGGACAGGCAGCACAAATTTTGGATGATATCAGTAGCCCCTCCCAAAACCAAGATGCCGTAATTCTAGAAAAGGCTCCAAAAATTGCGGTGTACTCTCCAAAGGAGAACCAACCTTGGGACGATGCCGTTACCATGGTACTCACCTATGCCGAAATACCTTATACCACCATTTATGATGAAGAGGTACTTGGTGATAAATTGGCACTGTATGATTGGTTGCATTTGCACCATGAGGATTTTACTGGACAATATGGACGTTTTTATGGGCATTATAGGGCTGCTCCGTGGTATATCGAGGCCAAAGCGAAAGCGGAGGCTTTGGCGAAGCGATTGGGGTATGCCAAAGTATCTGATGAAAAATTGGCCGTGGCCCTGAAAATCAGAAACTATGTAATTGGTGGTGGATTTATGTTTGCCATGTGTTCAGCTACGGATAGTTTTGATATTGCATTGGCCGCTGAGGATGTGGATATATGTGAGCCCATGTTTGATGGTGATCCTTCGGACCCCAACTATCAGGCAAAGTTGGATTATAGTAAAACTTTTGCTTTCACCAATTTTACGCTGGAACGCAATCCGATCCGATATGAATTCTCCTCAATAGACATGACCAACAAGCGAGCCGACGTACCAAAGGAATCGGATTATTTCTCCTTGATGGAGTTTTCCGCCAAATGGGACCCTGTGCCTACCATGCTTACCCAGAACCATACCAGTTTGGTTAAAGGCTTTATGGGACAGACCACCGCCTTTACCAGAAGTCAGATAAAACCAACGGTCATGGTCTTGGGCGAAAACAAAATCAACGGGGAGGCCAGGTATATCCATGGTATCAAAGGGAAAGGCTTTTTTACCTTTTATGGTGGTCACGACCCAGAAGATTATCAACATAGGGTAGGGGATCCCAAAACGGAATTGGAACTGCATCCGACCTCACCGGGATATCGGTTGATCTTGAACAACGTATTATTTCCCGCTGCGCGAAAAAAGAAACAGAAGACCTAACCCAAGTGTTTTTTAAAGAATTCTATAGTTCTTTTCCATGCCAAATCGGCTGAGGTTTCATCAAAACGTGGGGTAGTGTTGTTATGGAACCCATGGTTCACATCGGGGTAAAAATGAACCTCATAATCTTTGTCCAGTTCTTTGAGTTTAGCCTCATAATCCGGCCAGCCGGCATTTACTCTTTCGTCCAATCCCGCATAGTGAATCAATAATGGGGCATTGATCTGTGCCACTTCTTCATCTGCGGGTTGGCTTCCATAAAAAGGGACGGCCGCTGCCAAATCCGGGACTTTTACTGCCATCATGTTGGAAATCCATCCCCCGAAACAAAACCCGACAACACCTACTTTGCCATTGCAGTCCTCATGATTTTTGAGATACTCATAAGCGGCTATAAAATCTTCCAACATTTCGTTACGGTCCCGTTTGCGTTGAAGTGCTCTACCGTCATCATCGTTGCCCGGATAACCACCCAGTGGCGAAAGGGCATCCGGGGCCAAGGAAATAAAACCGGCCATTGCTGCTCTTCGTCCCACATCTTCAATATATGGGTTTAGGCCACGGTTTTCATGTACTACGACTACGCCTCCCATTTTACCTGTGCTATCCTTGGGTTTGGACAAAAGACCTTTGATCTCGCCACCTCCCTTTGGGGAATTGTACGTGATGTACTTGGAATCCAGTTTTGGGTCGTTGGGAGATATGGTGATAGTGTCCTTGTAATTGGGCATGACAAAGCTCAACAATGAGGCCATTGTAATCCCACCAACTGCGTAGACGGAAAGTTTTTCCATAAACTCTCTCCGGTCTATTTGGTTGTGCGCATATTTGTCATAAAGGTCAAAGACCTCTTGCTTTAAGTTTTCTTTTTTTAAACGGGCCATGGTGTTGCTTTTGTTGTTTGCCATTAAGGTACAAATTTTACAAAAGCAAAATTTCTTAGGTCAAAAGTAAAGAGCTGATTGTTAGAGTAATTTCTCCAATATCCGTTCCACGCCAAAATCATTATTGCTCTTTGTCCTGTACTTGGCGGTTTTTAAGACATTTGGGTGGGCATTTGCCATGGCAAAACTGTAATCGGAGAGCTCCAACATTTCCAGGTCATTGTTATAATCGCCAAACACCATGATCTCATCAGGGGCAATTTGATAATGGTCCATTACCTTTTGTAGGGCATAACCTTTATGTGCGTTTAAATTGGAAATATCAACCCAATTGGCACCGGATACCTTTACCTTTAGGTTGCCTTCCAAATGTTTAACATTGGGGTATATATGTTTTTCAGAATTTTCAAAATGGTAAATGGCCACCTTCAGGACTTCCGTATCAACCTTTTTTTGATCCTCAACAATCTCAAACTCCGAGTAATATTCCTTTAGCATACCAATGAATTCGTCCGAGTCACCACCTACAAAGGCATTATTTTGGCAACAAAGTACCGGGTGCACACCTTCTAAAGGTCCTACAGTGTTCAAAATACGTTGTACATCGGAATTGGAAATAGGGGTGGTAAGTAAGGTTTCTTCCCGTTTTTTGATTAAAGCGCCATTCTCCGCTATAACGATAATCTCATTTTTGATGGCTTCCAATTTTTCGACCATGCTGTGGTATTGCCTTCCACTTGCGGCAACAAAGATGATATTCTTCTTTTTGAGCTCTTCGAAGATTTCAAAAAATCGCGTGCTAACTTGGTGGTTGGAGTTCAATAGGGTTCCGTCCATATCGGTAACCACCATTTTTATCTTGGATAGGTCCATTTCAACTAATTAAGCTGCAAAGTTATTTGTTATTCGCGGAACCTAACCTTTGTTTTGGTAAACTTTATATTAATTTCGTTGGATAAGATTTTCCTGTTCATGCATTTTTATCAGAAAGAAATACGGTTGCGGCCATACCCCAGGGGGTTTCATTTAATAACCGATGTTGTGTTGGAATCGGTTCCAGAATTACACAAAATAAAAACTGGATTTCTACAGGTTTTTATCAAGCATACTTCGGCCAGTTTGACCATAAATGAAAATGCAGACCCTACGGTGAGAATGGATTTTGAGAGCCATATGAATAAAATGGTTCCTGAGGATGCACCTTATTATAAACACAATTATGAAGGTTCAGACGATATGCCGGCCCATATCAAAGCTTCCCTGATGGGTACTTCTGTCCAAGTTCCAATAACAGGTGGCAGGTTGAATATGGGTATTTGGCAGGGTATTTACCTGTGTGAACACCGTAACCATGCCTCCGGCAGAAAGCTGGTGGTGTCTGTCTACGGCCAATAGGGTAGGGGGAAAATAAAAGATCCCGCACAAGGCGGGATCTCAATAAGCGGGGTAAGTTTATATTAACTTTTTTACTTTACTTTCTCAACGATTGCTTTAAAAGCATCTGGGTGGTTCATGGCCAAATCGGCAAGAACCTTTCTGTTAAGTTCTATTCCATTGGCTTTTACCTTGCCCATAAATTGAGAGTAAGACATTCCGTGCATTCTGGCACCAGCGTTGATACGCGTGATCCATAGGGAACGGAACGTACGTTTTTTGTTTCTTCTATCGCGGTAAGCATAAAGCATTGCTTTTTCTACCGCATTTTTGGCTACTGTCCAAACGTTTTTACGTCTTCCAAAGTAACCTTTGGCTTGCTTCATCACTTTTTTTCTTCTAGCTCTTGAAGCAACTGAATTTACTGATCTTGGCATAATGTTTCATTTTTTTGTAGCAGGCGTCCCAATTATTGGGAACTTTTTAGGGCCCGACTCCATGGTTAATAATTAATGTACCGGTCGAACAATTATTTTAAACGTAACTGTTCTTTGATGTTGTCCTCATCCGATTTGTGAACCAAAGTGGAATGGGTCAACTTTAGCTTACGCTTTTTAGATTTTTTTGTCAAAATGTGACTCTTAAAGGCGTGCTTTCTTTTGATTTTACCAGTTCCTGTTAGCTTAAAGCGCTTTTTGGCACTGGATTTTGTTTTCATCTTAGGCATTTTCCTAGTATTTAACTCCGCTTATTATTCCGAACAATGTTCAGTTTTATTTTTTGTTTGTCTTTGGCGCAATGAACATGGTCATTCGCTTACCCTCCAATTTGGGCATTTGCTCAACTTTTCCAAGCTCTTCGAGCTCTTGGGCAAGTCGGAGCAACAATATCTCACCTTGGTCCTTATAGACGATGGACCGTCCTTTAAAGAACACATAGGCCTTTAGTTTGGCACCATCTTTCAAGAACTTCTCTGCATGTCTTTTCTTGAACTCATAATCATGGTCGTCCGTCTGTGGTCCAAACCTGATTTCCTTTACGACAACTTTACTCGCTTTGGCCTTCATGGCCTTGTCGCGTTTCTTTTGTTCGTAAAGAAACTTTTTATAATCTATAACCTTGCAGACAGGTGGGTCTGCCTTTGGTGAAATTTCCACCAAATCCAACTCTTGTTCGTTGGCAATTTCCATTGCTTTTGAAATGGGATAAACACCTACTTCAACATTATCGCCAACAAGCCTGACTTCTTGGGCTTTTATCTTTTCATTGATGTTGTGAGGGTTTTTGTTTTCCCTCCTTGGTTGGGGTCTAAATCTTCTTCTAATTGCTATGACGTAAACTTTTTAATTAAACTTAATTTTTTAGAACGACTTTAAGGTACTATTTATTTCAGTAGTTACCAAGTCTGAAAATGTATCTACGCTAAAACTGCCCAAATCTTCACCTCCATGTCTTCTTACAGAAAGGCTGGCAGACTCTTCTTCCTGTTCCCCAACAATAATCATGAAAGGGATTTTTTTGAGTTCTGCCTCACGGATTTTTTTCCCTACCGTCTCGTTCCTGTTATCAATGAGCGCGCGAATTTCGTGATTTTCTAATGAATTCAAAACTTTTTCTGCATATTTTTCATGTTTCTCGCTGACGGGCAGTACAATAGCTTGGGTTGGAATCAACCATAAAGGGAAATTTCCACCAGTATGTTCTAGCAATAGTGCAACAAAACGCTCCATGCTTCCGAAAGGAGCCCGGTGAATCATTACAGGTCTATGGAGTTCGTTGTCACTTCCTTTATAAGTAAGGTCAAAGCGCTTAGGTAGATTATAGTCCACTTGTATGGTCCCCAATTGCCAGTTTCTTCCAAGAGCATCTTTGATCATAAAGTCCAATTTTGGACCATAAAAAGCAGCTTCACCACTTTCAATTACATAATTCAACCCTTTTTCTTCGGCCGCACTGATGATGGCTTGCTCTGCTTTTTCCCAATCTTCCGTGTCCCCAATATATTTTTCCGGATTTTCTAGATCGCGAACCGATACTTGGGCAGTGAAATCGTCAAATCCTAAAGAATTTAATACATATAAGGTTAGGTCGATAACATTTTTGAACTCATCATTTAACTGCTCGGTAGTGCAGAAAATGTGGGCATCATCTTGGGTAAAGCCCCGTACCCTTGTCAATCCGTGCAGTTCTCCGCTTTGTTCGTATCTGTAAACGGTACCGAACTCGGCGTAGCGTTTTGGTAAATCTTTATAGCTGAAAGGTTGACTATTGTATATTTCGCAATGATGGGGGCAGTTCATTGGCTTTAACAGAAACTCCTCATCCTCCTTTGGGGTGTGTATCGGTTGGAAGCTGTCCTCGCCGTATTTTGCATAGTGGCCAGAGGTAACATACAATTCTTTTTGTCCAATATGCGGTGTCACCACCATTTCGTAGCCTGCTTTCTTTTGTGCTTTCTTTAAAAACTGTTCCAGACGTTCACGTAGGGCGGCACCATTGGGTAACCATAAGGGAAGTCCCTGTCCGACCTTTTGTGAAAAAGTGAAAAGACCCAATTCCTTGCCCAATTTTCGGTGGTCCCTTTTTTTGGCCTCCTCCAAAAGATGAAGGTACTCCGTAAGTTCTTTTTGTTTTGGGAAGGATATACCGTAAACCCGAGTCAACTGTGTATTGTTTTCGTCACCTCTCCAATAAGCCCCGGCAACACTTAATAGTTTTATAGCCTTTATGATTCCTGTATTGGGAATATGCCCCCCACGACATAAATCGGTAAATGTGCTATGGTCGCAAAAAGTGATGGCGCCGTCATCAAGATTTTCGATAAGCTCAACTTTGTATTCATTCCCTCGTTCTTTATAGTATGCAAGGGCATCGGCCTTGGAAACACTTCTCATTTTGTAATCATGTTTTCCTCGGGCAATTTCCAAAGCTTTTTTCTCAATCTTGGGAAAATCCTTTTCGGAAATGGTTTGGTCGCCAAAATCCACATCATAATAGAAGCCATTTTCTATAGCGGGTCCAATGGTCAACTTAATACCAGGGTAAAGCTCCTCCAATGCTTGGGCGACAACATGCGATGTGGAATGCCAAAAAGCCTTTTTTCCCTCATCGTCTTTCCAAGTATATAAAGTAAGGGAGCCGCTCTCCTTTAAAGGGGTAACGGTTTCCACGGTGGTATCATTGAATTTTGCCGAAATAACATTCCGGGCCAAACCTTCGCTAATGCTTTTAGCAATTTCCATGGGAGTAGTTCCCTCTGGAACTTTTTTTACTGCGCCATCTGGCAATGTAATATCAATCATCTACGCTCCTTTAATTTTGGATGGTGCGCAAAGATACTACCTTGATTTGATGCTGACAATAGGAATGATGTTCAATTGTAAGTTCTGAACAATCAAGAGCTTATACTTATGGTAATATGTAGGGGGATGAATTTTTGGCCCGATTTATTTTTTTTCGTACATTAAGAAGTTGAAAATCAAACAGATGTATTTTTTTTAAAAAAAATCTCAAAATAGTTTTGTGGGATCATATAAACCTCTCTATATTTGCACCCGCTTAGCTGATAAGGCAGGGCGCTTCCGAAGGGC
>CEVF01064475.1_pt1 | contig 13913 bp, 13 predicted proteins | sample 356441 | NCBI WGS metagenome assembly CEVF01 (sample SAMEA2622765, study PRJEB7988) | marine metagenome | biome: marine biome (ENVO:00000447); feature: surface water layer (ENVO:00002042); material: "saline water (ENVO:00002010), including plankton (ENVO:xxxxxxxx)" | depth 5 m
GGTCCATGGGAAAAGCATCCGAGTTGTCCCCCACGCCGTCTCCATCCGTATCTTCCCATTCAGTCTCATCGGCCGGGAACTCGTCAGCGTTATTCCCGACCCCATCCTCATCACTGTCAGTCCACTCGTTTGAATCGAAAGGAAAATCATCGTCTACATCGTTAACACCATCAGAGTCATCATCATCATCCAGAGGATCACATACCATATCTTCATCGAAATCATCTGGGACCTGACTGGTATCAAGGGGACTACTTACTCCGCACTGTTCTTCGTCACTGTCGGTCCATCCGTCGTTATCGTCATCCATGTCCGCGTTATCTCCGATGCCGTCTCTATCATTATCTGAGTTCTCAGTTGAATCGAGAGGAAACGAGTCTTCGGCATCCGTCCACCCATCGTTATCATCGTCGAAATCCTCATTGTTGCCTATACCATCTCCATCAGTGTCCCACCACTCCTGGACATCGTACGGAAAAACGTCTTCAGAATCAAGCCAACCGTCGTTATCGTCATCGGAATCCGAGTTATCCCCCGTGCCGTCCGAGTCGTAGTCTGACCATTCAGAGGCATCGTCAGGGAAAGCATCCGAATTATCTCCCACCCCGTCACCGTCTGTGTCGTACCACTCACTGGAATCCAGGGGGAACATGTCCGAGTTGTCCCCATATCCATCCCCATCTGTATCATTCCATTCGTATGGGTTGTAGATGAAAACATCCGAATCATCTCTGTAACCGTCTCCATCGGAGTCCCTGACAAAGCCTGAGAGCCCCCAATCCAGTATCTGATCAGCCCAACCAGGATTATTCAAAGGGGGAACGTGACCAGCGTCGTTAATTCTCCAGTGAGAAACCCTGTTTCCAGATTCGCAATTCAAGAACTCAAACTCATCTGTATCATCCAATCCATCATCACCCGAGATGTCACGGGACCCTAGGTAAGTCCAGCTCTGGTCACATCCAGACCTCATCGCCCAGTTCTCTACAGTCTCATTCGACGAGGGGTATTCATTCCCTAGGATTGACCCGCCCTCATACCATATGACAGAATCTGCGGTGGAGTGAACGTGAAGGATATCCGGCCTCCCAGTGTCTGGACACATGCTGAAGTCATCCCATGTCACGCCGTTGAGCGCAACAATGGAACGAATCGTCCCACCAGCCTCACATGCCATCCTATGACTCATGAATCCACCATTCGATAGTCCCGTGATTAGGATTCCATCAGGATCAGCACCATAGTTTTGGATTGCATCGTTGATCATTCCAAGTAGATAGTCCACATCATTGATTTCGCCACTGAACAAACAGCATGAGTCGGTTGCATTCCATCGCCTTTGCCCCAACCAATTCTGTGTTCCATCAGGATAGAGAAGAAGATGCTCGTTCTCATGTATGCTATCGAACAGATGCATGTACTCCGCATTGCTCTGGCCATTACCGCTGAAGCCATGGAGCGAAACGACGAGAGGAAGTGGCTTGGAATAGTCATGACCACCGGGCATTCTCAGTTGCGTGTATCTTCCTTCATAACCCACTGTCACGTATGTATGCTCATCAGTGTAGTTTGTTGGTCCAAAACCTTCATTTGAGCTAGAAAAATGCCTTTCTGCCCCAAGGCTATCGTAGGCTGGTAAGTATGAGTATGACAGCGATACTAGGGAAAACAATACGGCCATGACAACGACAGAGCCCCTTCCTACCATGCTCCCAGAGTACCATCGATGAATATCAAATTGCCTTCTTCAAGGATTTTCCGTGAAACGCATCTTCAAAACCCCAGCTACCTTCAAGCTATCATGCGACTAGCATCCGCGCTTGTGCTAACCGCACTCATTGTCATATCCCCCGTGTACTCAGCCGATCAGTATCAGATTTCAGGTAAGGCCACTTACTCAGATGGAGCTTCGGTGATTTTTCAAGAGGTTGAAATTCAATGTGAGGAGAATGAGTTCGACTGCCACGAGTTCAGAGGCGTATCCGATAGAACCGATGCATATGGATACTTTCAGATCTCAATCAACATAGACGATTCCTACGATGGGGCGGAGCTGATCCTCATTCTTCTGAATGAGAATACCAGTCACATCATAGACATTTCAGAGATGGAACAGCCTCCCAGTGGGACAGTCAGGGAAGATATCAACCTCAGGCAATCTAGCCCGAAGCCACCCGTATTCTCAGGTATTGGATGTGGAATCCTGGTACTCTCTCTGGCTTTCGCAGTCATCTTAGTGAGGACCGCTAGGAGACTCTCCACTCCCGAGGGGAGAATGGAGTTCGTCGGTTACAAGGCCCCGATTACGGTTGACTGCCCTGATTGTGATTACAAGGTTGAGCAACATCTTCTGATTAGACACCTTATCGTAGACCACGACTATGACGCCTTCGATGCCGGAGAGCTCGCCGGAGAGGTATTCCGTGGCACGTGGTCTCCTTCCGAAGAACAGATAGATGGTGCAGAGGACAGGATTTGAACCTGCGAAGCACTACGCACTGGGACCTCATCCCAGCCCCTTTGACCACTCGGGTACCTCTGCCTTTTGCTCAAGGACAAGCCATTCGTATTTCAGGGGCTCGGATAGAGGCGAGGCTGTACTCCGTGGACGTTTTTTGTAATTATTACAGTATAACCACTCTGTCATTGGGCGAGACTCGGGCCTCGTCCAACACGCGAGCATACCATCTCGACCATCCGGGATTCCTCTTCTCTGAGATTCTAGAAAACTCTTCGTTCAGGAAGCACTCCCTGATGGTTGCACACGGTGCAGCGGGCGTAGTTATTTCGATACGAGCCCTACCAATCTGCATAATCTTTCCAGGACCAATCTCGCCCCAGTCCAGGCCACCTATGGTAATATTCTCCCCAGATGAGCCCGGGCCAATCGGATGCCCCTCATTTTGGAGACTTCTGATTATCTCTGATGAGTAAATGCTGACCGCTCTGTCGGGCCCGCCATGGTACCTGAGGTCATTCTGCTTATCACCTTCGACCCCACCGTATCTAATCATCGCCCCTTCCACTGGATGTTTTGGTACCCCACCTTCAGGATTTACGTTCACCGACTCTACAAAACCACTACTCATTCACTCTTCCTCCGTAGTGCGCCCGAGGCTCTCAAACTCCACGACTAGGTTTCCGATTAGAAGGGCGCCGGCTCCAACAAAGAACCAGAATCCGACTTCATCATAACCCATCGCTAAGCTGGCTATGCCAGCCCAGACAGGCTCGAAGGCGTAGATTATTGCCGCCCTTATTGGCGGCAAATCCCTCTGGAAGATATTCAGAACCAGTAGCGCTACCAAGGAACCTAGCGCCGCACATAGAAATAGAGGAATGAAGAAATCCAATGTCAGCAACAGCTCTTGGAAGTCAACGAGTATCGATATTCCTTCGGAACGAATTGGAAGTAGTACAAGCATTATCGCTCCAAGAATCATTATGGTCGCCATCATCGGTCCTGTAACCTCAATAGGATCATTTTCTTTGGTAATTCTATCAGTCGCAATAATATGCGCTCCGAACATGTAGGCACTGAAAATCGTCAGAAACTCTCCAAAACCAAGAGAAACCTGAGGAGGCCCACCTATCCACCCAGCACCAAAAGTCGCCAATAAAACACCCATTACAGTGGACTTGGTCATGCTCTGCCTCCCCAATACTATGGCGATTAGAGCGGTGAAGACGACATACAGGCTAGTTAGAAAAGCAGAAACACCAGGAGTTACAGTGGTGATTCCAATGTTCTGACTGAGGTATCCCGCAGATAGGATCAGCCCGAGCCAAGCCCCCCCTCGTACTGAATCAGGATTAGAAAAGCCAGCTCTAGCTTTGGGAAGCAAAGCTAGAGTTAGGATTGTTGCGATCACAAATCTGGCAGAGAAGAAGAGAAAGGCAACCCAGTTCGCTTCAACATCAGGAACTGCACTCTCAGCGGCCTCGATTCCCTGTTTCATCCATATGAATGTCATCCCCCAAACAAATGAGATTGCGAAGATTGCCATGGCGGCCCGTCTTTCCTTCGACACGAACAATCGGGAACACAGTCGCATATGGCCTAATCGGTAACTTGAATTGAAGTGCACGAACCTTTCGGGCTGGTACATGGGGCACGAATGGACGAATCTCTCCTACGCGAACGTAGCTACAACTTCCGCAGTAGCACACAAGGCATCCAGGAACTGGGAGGACTCGCTAGCTAGCGGAGGAGCAGCCGAATTTGATGCCGATGCGGAGAAATCAGGTATGATGCCACTCAGAGAGGCGGCGGCAAAACTCCTTTCTTGCCATCTATCAGATATTTTCTGCGGATCCAGCGCCACTGCTATGATGAGCTCGGTTGCATGGGCTGTTATGCCTTCCAAGGGCCAGAATATCGTTTCATCCAGGGCAGCGTTCCCTTCTACTGTTTACCCATGGTCCAGAGTTGCCCATGAAACAGGCGCAGAAGTTAGACTGGCCCCTTATGATGAAAATCACTATACTGACCCCATGGACATTTTTGGGCTAATCGACGATGATACATCCGTAGTTGTTATTTCCCATGTCGAGTATGCAAACGGACAGAGATACAATTTGAGAGAGTTCTCCGATGTAGCCCACTCAGTAGGGGCCATACTTGTGGTAGATGCAACCCAATCAATGGGCATGGTACCCATAGATGCAGTAGCATCAGGAGCTGATGTCATCATATCATCTGGCTACAAGTGGCTAAGAGGGACTTATGGGGCATCAGTCGGCTACCTCTCCCCTGAGGCCAAAAAACTGGTTCCGGGGATAGTCGGTTTCAGGAGTAATGAGGATATTTGGGACATGAGGTCTGATAGGATGAATCTACCCGAAGACGCTAGTAGATTTGAGTTCACGACCTTACACTTTGGAGCATTAAGGGGTTTGGCAGCGTCGATTGAGGAGATGCTAGAAATTGGTATTGAAAAAATCTGGGAGCACGACCTCTCCCTATCTGGCATGGTTGTCCAACTCGCCAATGCAAGGGGGTTAGTGGTCACCTCTCCAACGGATGATGATCAGAGGAGCGCCATTGTGAGCATACGCCCCCCTCCAGAACACCACAGTGCAGAGATAGTTAGGAGACTCCAAGACGAATTTGGAATTTTAGTTACTGATAGATCAGGGATGATCAGGGTGTCCCCCCATATTGACAATGATCATAGCCAGATCGAGTTCTTGTTCACATCCCTTGACACAATACTGGCTAAGTAGCCAGTTAGAACTTAACATAACGACCCCCTACGCAACGCCATGGCAAACCCAGTCGTAGTGGTGGGAATGCACAGAAGTGGTACGAGCCTTGTCTCCAGAATTCTAGATGATTGCGGGGTTATGATGGGTAAGGACCTCCAGGAGGATCACGAGTCATTATTCTTCATCAGTCTCAATGAGTGGATATATGAGAACGCAGGAGCGAGCTGGGAGAGGCCCGGGGCCCTCTCTGAACTAACCAACCTTCCAGTTGCCATGGAAGCCATAGAGGAATACGTCCGCAAGAGGCTTTCGAGCAGATCCAGCAGAAGATACTCGGGCAAGTCTCTGAAGAATGGCCTCTTCGACATGGAAGAAAGGTGGGGTTGGAAGGACCCTAGAAATGGCCCCTCACTTCCGCTCTGGAGGTCTATTTGGCCTGATATGAAAGTCATACATGTAATCAGGCATGGCGTTGACGTCGCCGCCAGTCTCAAGATGAGAAACTCCGTCCATTGGGAGGGCGATGTCAGCAGGTTCAAGAAGTGGCTTCCTACATATTCTTGGAGATCCAGCAAGTCCCCCATAATGAGGGGCCAAAGGTCCTCGACTATGGAAGGGGCCCTCAGCTTCTGGTCCGAGCAGTTAGAGATGGAGTCTGAGATTCTTGCCTCCATAGAAGACAAGCATGTCGTGAGGTACGAGGAGCTATTGTCGTCACCAAGAGACTCAATCACTAAGATACTGGAATATGTTTCCATCGAGCCAAATGAGGAAAGGCTCTCTTCAATTGAAGAAACAATAAACCCATCCAGGGCCTTCGCCTTCATGAACGACCCCGAGTTGCTCGAATTCGCCGAGAAGAATGCGGAAACCCTAGAGAAGCACGGTTACTGACCGTGATGAGAATACTGCTATAACTCAAAGGTCTCACAAACGTCTGATTAAATGCACATTCTGGTCATGTCGAGGTCTACCTTATCCCATGGGTTTGGAGGATTTGAGAGACAGTGCGAAGACCTATGTGAGGGCTTTGTCAGGGCAGGACACAAGGTCACCGTACTAACTACATCAAGGCAAGACGGGGTGGAGGAAGAGGAAAGATCGGGCTACACGGTCAAATTCCTTTCTCCCTCGACGCCAATGAAACTGTCGAGAAAATGGTTCAACAGAGCACTAGCCGAGGTACGCAAGATCCACAGAGACGATCCAATCGATGTCATTCACAGCAATGAGTTCGCAGCCAAGGGTGCGATGGGTTGGGCAAAGAAAAACGGTATTCCAATCGTGGTTGTATGTCATGGCTCACTGAGAACCGAGCTCCTCTCATTCTTGTCGGCCGCCGACATGAGGCCAAGGTACTGGCACTGGCTAATCCTCACGCCACTTCATTTGCTTAGGAGGTGCCTATTATGGGAGATGCCTATGAGGAGGTCCGCCAAATCCATCGTGCTTGTATCACCAACCCTCTCAAAAGACTTCAAACTGTTCTCAAAGGGCAAGGTCAAGGTCATCGAGAACGGCATCGCTCTTCCAGAGAATTCCAGTGAAGGATCGACTGGAGAGGAGATACGACTTCTCTGTACAGGTAGAGCGGACAAGCAGAAGGGCTTCCAGACAGCAATAAGAGCCGTAGCAGAGATAGACGACATGCCACTACATCTGGATATTATTGGGACAGGCCCTTATTTCGATGATTTGAAGAGAATATCCAGAGGCCTGGGAACCGATGAAAGGGTTACTTTCCACGGAAGAGTCACTGATGACGAACTGAGTATAGCTTACTCATCCGCTGACATTTACCTAATACCGACAACCAGATACGAGGGGCTTCCGCTAGCTCTGCTGGAGGCTATGGCGCATGGAATACCTACGATTTCATCGGAGATAGGGGGTAACTCCGACGTCATTACTCACAATCATGATGGTATTTTCATAAAACCGGGTAATCTATCTGAGCTAATCTCGGCGATTCGTAGGCTTGGTAATGATCAACAGGAGAGGAGAAGAATCTCCAAGGCCGCTAGAGCTACGACCGAGAGAAGGTTCGACAAGGAGCGTATGATTGATGAGACCTTGCAGACTCTGGAGTCTTTGACTAATATTTCGTAGTGCCTCCGCTTATTTGAATAATACACGACCACTCGAACCTTCCATGGTGGATGTAGCTTCCATGATACTCGGTGACTTCCAGGGCTCACTAGTCGATGTATTCGGGTCTTCCTTTGGCTGGGCGATTGGGCACCTCATCGTCCTCTCCATACTTACTTTGGTAATCCTATCAATCCGCAACAGGGATCACATAATCACTGAGTCAGGTTATGGTAGTCGTAGTTTCGCTCAGGCGCTCGCAGTCGTTGGAATGACAGGCGCTCAGTACGTGGTTTACACCGGAAACTTGGGATTTCCTTCCACCACGTCCCTTATTTTGGGTTTCTTTGGTGCATTGTCCGCTCTCTGGATGATAAATGTCCTAGAGTAATCAGTCTTCCTCCCACTCCTCATCGTAGGATCTCGACCTCCTCCTGAGGACCAAGATCAAGGACAGTAGGAGTACTAGTCCTCCCACTCCCCCGCCCACAAGCTCCTTATTATCCATCAGGAGGTCGCTTACCGAGCTATTTGAGTCTAGACCAATCGAGCCCAAGGAAAGCCCCTGAGGCTCTATATCTACTCCCAAGGATGGGTAATTGGTGTTACATGAGGAAGGTGGGCTCGAGCCAAAACTATCCCCATCCCCATCATCATCGATGAGTACGACGCATCCACTCCAGGGGTTCGCCAGGTTGGAGGGTGTAGCAATCTGGAACTGGCAGTTCCCCCCTCCCCCGGTCGCTTGAACTTGGAATTCACAAGGCCCACTCTGATCCTCGAACCCCGATGGCCAAATTGAGGACATAGCCCCCTCTTCAATCATCACCAAGCTGTAACCGATCGAGAACTCAGCATTAGCCCCGCAGACGAAAGAAGCGGCGAAGACTACAGGATCACCTGCCTCTATTACCCCTCCACCTTGCCCCATCATGACTTCGCAGGAACCGTATTTCATAACCTCAAAGCTAACTGAGTCTTCCTCCGTTGAGGTGATAGCCGCAACATCGATACCATTTGCTTCGGTAACCTTAGCGGTTACGTTGGCACTGTAAGTGCCAGCTGCAAAGAGCTCAGGCACTCTAATCATAACCTGGATATCCATCTCTTGGCCAGCTCCTATCGTCACAGCCTGAGGAGCAGCAAACTGAAAATCTGACTCCTCAGATTCAGTACCTATCTCTACAGATTCGCTATGTATCGATGGATTCTCGAGTGTGCAGTAAACAATAGTGGTTCTAGTGGCTCCTGGCCACACCTCAACAGGCCCTGGATCATCACAGGTTATCTCGACCGATGGAAGTATCCCAATCTGGGCCGATGAAATGGGTCCCATTGACATCATCAAGAACAGAGAGACCAACATCGCGTAGACCGGGGTCCTCCGACTCATGCGTCCAACTACCCCCTCTAGCGAATAGATATTATGACATATTGGATGAAAAAATCCATGAATCACCCTCAAAGGTTTCTTGGCAGGCTCTTGTTTCGGGAGTGACATGAGCGACGGGGCTGGCAAACCTCCAGTGGTAATAGTCAAGGAGCAGACCAACGTCACCAGTGGTACTGATGTACAAGAGAAGCTGATTTCAGCATCTGACGTATTCGCCAACCTACTCAAGCCCACATTCGGCCCCAAGGGATTAGACAAGATGATGTACAAGACAGATGGTAACACTGCAGTTACCAACGATGGCGCGAAGATAGTATCAGAGTTGTTGGTAAAGCACCCTGCGGCTAAGATGCTCGTATCCATGTGCCAATCTCAGGAGGAAGCGTGTGGCGATGGAGTCACCACAACGATGTTACTATGCGGGGCACTCCTTCAGGAGTCCCAAACACTCCTTAGGAAGGGACTACATCCACTCACGATAATCGGGGGCTACAGGAAATCCATGACTTCAGCTATCTCGATGCTGGATGATATCGCTACCCCACTCAGTGATGGAAGACTGTTAGGTGTGGCCGAGACGGCAATGATAGGAAAAGGAGCCGAAGCCTCTCTGGAACTACTGTCTCGAATAGTTGTCAAGACACTCAAAATAACCTCAGAAAATACCGACTATCCAAGTGCCGAACATGTTTCTATGTTTAAATCAGGAAAGGGATCCTTGTCAGACTCAAAGGTAATCAGTGGAGTGGCTCTCAGAAGAAGGATACCTCTCGATGGACTGCCCAACGATATCAGAGATGCAAAGATTGCGATAGTAGGGGGAGATCTGAAGATAAGGTCCATGACCAGAGATGCGCAAATTAAGATAGCCTCTCCCGAACAGCTAGACTCTTTCGTCGATGCCGAAAGAGAAAGGAAGGAGCATATCGCCAATGCAATACTGGCCACTGGGGCGAGTGTGGTACTCTGTGGTGGAGAAGTAGACAAGGACGTCCTACATTCTCTGGCTGATAGGGGTGTGGTTGTAATATCAGAGCTGGATGAGATGGATCTTAGGAATGCGGCGGAGGCGACCTCATCCACTATAATCGACTCAATAATGGATGCTTCTGCGGATAATCTGGGGTCTTTCGGCTCCTTTCTCTGGGAGAGGAATGAGTCCACTGAAATGGTAGAGGACATAATCAGGATAGATGACTGCCCGTCTCCAGCATTAGTCACAATAGAGGTAGGAGGTGACGGGAAGGAGGCTACTGAAGAAGCCATCAGAGGAATTCACGACTCTCTTAGGGCTACATCTCTGGCCATGGCGGAAAAGGAGGTCCTCCCAGGGGGCGGGGCATCTCATTCTATGATAGCTCACCATGTGAGGACCGAGATGGAGTCTGAGCCCGGAAGGGAGAGAATTGCCATGGAGGCCTTCGCCAGAGCCATGGAAACGATACCCGCCGTTCTCGCTGAGAACTCAGGACAGAATCCTCTTGACAAGGTCTTGAAGCTTCGCTCAGAGGCCAGGATAGGTAATTGCATGGGGATCGACAGAGATGGTGAAACAACATTGCCAGAGGGCGTTTGGCACCCCAAGTCTGTGATATCGAGATCTCTGGAGACAGCTACCGAGACAGCGATAAGTATGCTCAGAATAGACCAAGTCGTCTCTGCCAGAGGGGACTAGACATAGAATGCTTCAAGTCCCTCGCCCTCATGCCTATTCATGGAACCGCCCCGAGCACTGATCAGCGTCTGGCACAAGGAAGGAATAGAGGAACTCTCCAGCGCACTGTCCGCTATGGGATGGCAGATATTATCCACAGGTGGAACTGCTAGGAAGCTTAGATCAGCTGGCATTGATGTAATCGATGTAAGCGAAGCAACGGGCCATCCTGAGGTATTCGATGGAAGAGTCAAGACTCTTCACCCAGCAGTCCACGGGGGTATCCTAGCCAGGAGGGACAGGCTGGACGATATGGAGACTCTGCAAGAGCTGGGTTACGGCCCGATCGACCTTGTATGCGTAAACTTGTACCCCTTCGTCGAAACCGCGTCTAGAAGCCCGCCAGCTACAGACTCAGAACTAATTGAGATGATCGACATAGGCGGCCCTACCATGGTACGCTCAGCCGCCAAGAACCACAAGGATGTCATAGTCCTCACATCGCCTTCCCAATACGGAGACATCATCGCCAAGCTGAGGGAAGCTGGAGGGGATCCCTCTGCAATTGGATCTAGTGAAAGAGCCAAGCTAGCCCTGGAGTCGTTCCAGAGTACGGCAGCATACGATACCGCCGTGGCCAATGAGCTTGAGGATAGGCTGATGGACGAAGAAGTTCCCTCAATCATCAACTTGTCTACCAAGAGAGGCTCCACATTGAGATACGGGGAAAACCCGCACCAACCCGCCTCTTTCTATCCCAGTGGAGGTGAGCCGAAGGGCCTAGGAGCGGCCATTCAACATGGTGGAAGGCCCCTGTCCTACAACAACTATCTTGACTTGGACGGAGCGCTAAGATTGGCGGAGAATATCATCCACTCCTGTACGGATCACGAACATGGATGTGTGGTTGTCAAACACACTAATCCATGTGGCGTAGCAGTAGGATCAAGCCAGTCCGAGGCATGGAAGGATGCTCTTGCCAGTGACCCCGAGAGCGCCTTTGGATGCGTCATTGCATTCACAAAGGAGGTCGAAATGGAGACCGCGACCGCCATTGGGGATCACTTTTTCGAGTGCATGATAGCTCCCGGATACCACCCAGAAGCCTTGGAACTATTGTCAGTGAAGAAGAACAGGAGGTTGCTTTCACATCAGCAGATGGGGCCAAGGGAACGAAACCTCTCCATGAGGCAGGTCAGTGGGGGCTGGCTTGCACAGATCCAAGGCGCACCTGCAGTTGACTGGCAGAATGTTGAATGCGTGACCGAGAAAAGCATGGAGGAGAAAGACCTCTCACTTGCCAGATTCGGATGCGCCGTTCTCTCAGAGGTCAAATCAAATGCTATAATCCTAGTTTCCGAAACTCCTACGGGACTCGCCACTGTGGGAATCGGACCGGGTCAGACCAGCAGGGTAGAGGCAGTCAGAATAGCGGCTAGGAGAGCGAATGAAAGAGCGAGGGGGTCAATGATGCTGTCTGATGCCTTTTTCCCTTTCAGAGACGGGATAGACTCAGCGTATGACATCGGGGTATCAAGCGTGGTTCAACCGGGCGGATCAGTGAGGGACCAGGAATCAATCGACGCGGCCAACGAACATGGAATCTCAATGCTCTTCACGGGGTCTAGGATGTTCCTTCACTAGCCATTCTTATTTGGGATACAGAGATCTTGCGTATTCATTCAGTGGCAGATATGAACCTAAACGGACTAGCCAGCGTGGGAACCCCACTGTACTCGGTCACGTTACCTCGAGATTTAGATTGGGGGTCTTCCAAAGCCTCTGATATTGTATTCACTGGAGCGCATGGTACCCCCTGTAGCAGTCCCTCCAACTCAGCTCTTGTGAACTCTCCAATTTTATCCTGGACCATCCCTTCGACCTCTTCTCTCTTCTCTATCCTAACTCTATTTTCGTTCCAAGATGGGGGTACGTTCAGTGAGAGGGCATCTACCATCTTCTCCCACTGGCCACCCGTGCCAACGCCTATGGCGAACCAGCCATCAGAAGCCCGAAACACCCTATATGGTACGAGATTTGGATGACGGCTCCCCATCCTCCCCGTCTCCATCCCTGCTAGCGCATTATGTCCCTGATTTACCAGGGACGAAACTGCAGTATCCCACAATGATATGTCTATTCTGGCCCCTCCCCCTCCTCTATTTCGCCTGAGCAGACAGGCCAGTATAGAACTCACAGCATTCATTCCTGTCATTACGTCAATCCAGGCAACACCAACTTTGGCTGGAGGACCATCCTCCTCACCTGTCACAGACATTATTCCACTCCTTGCTTGCATGGTTAAATCGAATGCGGGCTCATCCCTTCTAGGCCCCTCTTGGCCATACCCAGATATGCTACAAACAATCAGATCCGGCTTAACAGGCCCAAGAAGACGATCGAATGCTCCTGGCTTGAAATTCTCAATTACCACGTCCACTGTGTCCATCAAGCTTCGAACCCTTTCTCTTTCATTCTTTAGATTCGCGAACACTATCTTCTTCCCCCTGTTACATGATAGGAAATAGGAAGCAACCTCTCCCCCGTCGAATCCTTGTTGGAATGGGGGCCCCCATGTTCTGGAGTCGTCCCCCCAAGGGGCCTCCACTTTGATCACATCAGCACCCAAATCCGACAGAGATTGAGCCGCATGGGGCCCTGCTAGAATTCTTGACAGGTCGAGGACCCTTATCCCCTCTAGAGGCATCATGAGGGTACTATAACGACTAGCTAATTGAATATTGATGGAGAAAGCCCTCAATCATATAGGGGTCCAGATACCCATCGCCCTGGCTACGCACCAGCCTGACCATCCCTCAAAGACGCCCAGTGTTCCACCTGCAAGTAGACCTGCAGAGGCGTACCACAAATAAGGAAACTCAAACAGACCGAGGTATGCCATAGAGGCGACTCCAAAGCCTGCAATTATGGAAGCCATGCCCCCAAAGAGCCTGATAGCCTTCCCCCTAGCGTCAATATTGCACTCCAGTACCATGGAGCCACTAATCTCCAACCGGTAATAAACGCGTGTTTTGTGGGAAATGCGCTTATTTCCTAGCGGGTACCATGAAACCAACGTACAATATCCCAATCAATCCCACTAATAGGACAGCGACCGCTCCGAATCCCGGATCGGCCCCGTCCCATGAAGAGGGATCGAACAGGGAGCCACTTCCCTTGGTCGAAACCACCCAGACAAAGTAAGACGAGAGCGAGGTCATCACCGCTATCAGCCCCACGACCCCATACTTTGCGTGTTTTGGAATGGTCTTCCCCGTTGCATAGTAGTCGAAGACAGCGGAGCCAAAGTAGTCGTTAGTCAACGTCCACCTGAATAGGCTCTCGCTTGATATCGAGAAAAAGTAAGCCGCTGGTACGGCCCAAGAAACTGTGGGCCACCCGGGAATCCAGATGCCAATTATCGCGAATACGACCAACAGCGAGCCGAGTCCAGTGTAGAACCTACTCTTTGCTGGACTGCTTGAAACGGAGTACTTCTCCACTATCTCATCCACTGACTCGAGCCTATCCATACTGACCCCGCCTCTCCGAGAGGCTCGCAGTTTAAGT
>CEVF01153912.1_pt1 | contig 13877 bp, 13 predicted proteins | sample 356441 | NCBI WGS metagenome assembly CEVF01 (sample SAMEA2622765, study PRJEB7988) | marine metagenome | biome: marine biome (ENVO:00000447); feature: surface water layer (ENVO:00002042); material: "saline water (ENVO:00002010), including plankton (ENVO:xxxxxxxx)" | depth 5 m
CGCCCGAGGCTGCATTAGCGCGGGCGCGTGAAGTGAAAAAGATGCTCGACGATCGACAACTCGTTGCCGAATTTGTCGCCCCACGTTTGTGGTTCGATCCGCGGACGGTAGACGGGGGGTTCACTAGTAACAGTGCCGAGCATAGGCAATACGCCCTCGATCGTTGCCTTCGGGCCATTGATATTGCACGCGAAGTCGGCACGCCGAACATCGTGATGTGGCTCGCCCGAGAGGGAAGTTACATTCGGGAATCAAAGAACGCACGCCTCGCGGTTGATCGTATACGCGAGGGTATTGACCGGATGCTAGAGTACGATGGCGAGGTCCGTATCTGGATCGAACCGAAACCGAACGAACCGGTCGATAGCGCGTACATTCCTACCATCGGCCACGCCCTGGCTTTGGCCTATCAAACCGTCGATCCATCTCGAGTAAGCGGATTGATTGAAACGGCTCACTCGCTGCTAGCCGGACTTGACCCCTCCGATGACATGGCCTTTGCCTTAGCACACAACAAGCTAAGCAGTGTACATCTCAATGATCAGGGCGGTTTAAAATTCGACCAGGACAAATGCTTCGGTAGCTTCAACCTCCGTAGCGCATTTAATCAAATCCGCGTTCTGGAGGAAAATAATTACGGCGCTGCCGGTGAGTTTGTCGGGCTGGACGTGAAGGTGATGCGAACTCAGCAGCAGGCTGGATCAACCGATCACCTTTTGGCGAGCCGCAGAACATTCGAACGGATTTTAGAAAAGGTGCGATCGATCGATAAAAATATCGAGCAGCAATTTATCGACAACCGCGATTACGAGGCGCTCGATCAATATATCCTGAATCACCTTATGGGCTGCGCGTAGCGGTCAGGCAAGAAGCAGAGCAGCAGCCTCACGAAGTGACCGCTCCGAGCGTGCACCGTATTGTGCAATGATTTCACTCGCTGCCGCCGCACCTAAATCACCGCAGCGTTGCATTGCGAAATTTTGCGTAAAGCCATAAAGGAAACCTGCGGCAAACAGGTCGCCGGCGCCGGTCGTGTCGACCAATTGACGCGGGGGCACTGCCTGAATTGCATGACGCTCGCCACGGTGTATAACCACCGCACCGTCCGCACCACGTGTTACAGCTACCGTCTCGGCATCAGAAGCGGCAGATTCCAACGCAGCGTCGATATTGTCATGCCGATAAAGAGCACGAACCTCCTCTTCATTGGCGAACAAGATATCGACATGGTGTTTGACAAAATCAAGGAACGATTCGCGGTGACGATTGACGCAAAATGGATCTGAAAGACTGAGGGATACCCGAACGTTGTTTTCGTGTGCGAGTTTTGCCGCTTTTAAAAATGCCTGTTTTGCTGGCTCTAGATCCCACAAATAGCCCTCAAGGTAAATCACGCGGGCACTTGCCACCGTTTCACCGTCTACGTCCTCCGGGCCAACGTGTACGCAGGCACCGAGAAACGTATTCATGGTACGCTGTGCGTCAGGGGTAACTAATACGACACATTGGGCAGTGGGTGGACCACTTTGCGCGTCGGGTGTGAGAAAGCGGACTCCGGTTTTTGTCAATTCGGCGCGAAAGGTTTCACCAAGTGCGTCGGTTCCGACCTTGCCGATGAACGCTGCCCGTCCACCAAGATCGGCTAGACCGACCATCGTATTGGCAACCGATCCTCCAGACAGCTCGCGTTCGGCTGCGATCGCTGAGCTGAGCGCTGCGGCCCGCTCGGCATCGATCAGCGCCATGCCTCCCTTAGCAAGCCCTTCAGCTTCCAGAAATGCATCGTCGACCTGTGCCAAGACATCAACTATCGCATTGCCAATTCCAAGTACATCATATTTTTTTTCGCTCATCCGGTTCGCTCTCCGTTGCGAGGGGCAGTATTTACGCGGAAAGTTTACTCCAGAGCAAGTGATCAAAACAAGGCAACACGGTGGGAACGCTTGCAATACGCCGCCAATACCTTGACACTTGATCGGGACTGGGGGACAACCACAGATCGCCAAAGGTCTTATTCGCCGAGGATCACCCGTTGCAAAATGTTTTTTCGTCACCCGCCCGCTATACGCAGGGACCGAATGCGATTGAGCAATTGCCTGCCGAAATGGCGTTTCTGGGACTTTCCGGACCGCTGCTAATCGTCTCCGGGCCGACAATGACCGCGAAGCTTTCACCCGAGTGGCAGCGAATCCTTGGCGATGTCGGCATCCCTTTCCGGATGCACCTGTTTCCGGGTGAATGCACGATCCCCGCTATCGAGGAATTGAGATGCCTGGCCGAGCAGACCGGGGCGACCACGCTACTGGCGGCCGGTGGTGGCAAGGTGCTGGATACGACTCGTGCAGCTAGTGCCGCGTTGAGTCGACCCTTCATCGCGTTTCCGACCGTTGCATCGACCGATTCACCCTGCAGCGCAATCAGTGTTATCTACGACCATCGAGGTGTATATGACACATTTCACACTTTTGCCCGCAATCCTGATCTGGTGCTTGTGGATACACAAATCATTGCCACTAGTCCTCGCCGCTATTTTATTGCCGGCATGGGGGATGCGCTTTCGACAGTGTTTGAGGCCCGGGCCTGCGCAAAAGGTAAGCGCGAAAATTTGCGAGGTGGACTTACCACGATTGCTGCTCGGGAAATCGGTGAAGCCTGTTACCGTGTCTTGATGGAAGATGGACGCGATGCACTGGCCGACCTCGATGCGGGCCGCGCTGGGCCGTCATTGGAGCGGATCGTTGAGGCCAACACGCTTCTCTCAGGCATCGGATTTGAATCAGCTGGATTAGCTGCTGCCCATGGTATACACAATGCCATGACGGTAGCCGAGGGAACGCACCAGTATCTGCATGGAGAAAAGGTTGCATTTGGCGTACTCGTCCAGCTGATGCTGGAAAAACAGCAGCCTGAGGAGATCGAGCAGGTAATCCGTTTCTGCCGTGATATAGGACTACCAACAACACTCGCCGGAGTGGGACTTGCGGCAGATGACACTGAGTCACTGGAGCTAATTGCCCGTGCGGCGACCTCGCCCGGTGAGTTGATACACAACGAGCCTTTCCCTGTGACAGCGTCGCAGGTTGTCAATGCATTGCAGGCCGCCGACACGGCAGGAAACCAATCATGAGCCGGGTCGACAGAGATGCCGTTGCGCCAATCGATCCTGCCACGCTTACGCGATTGATTGAGGGTACCTTTGTCCAGTCAGCAGAGCATCACACAATACTTACTTCGACCAATGACCGCGGCATGGAACTAGCCCGCACCAACTCTGCCCAGGCCTGTTTGATATACGCTGAAACTCAAACCGCAGGACGGGGCAGAGGCGACCACCAATGGCATTCCGCCCCTGGCAGTTTGACCTGCTCCCTCTTGGTGCCCTGCCCCTCGGCAAGCGCTACGGTGGGATCACTCCATGTGGCAGTCGCGATCGCTAAAGCATGCAACGCGTTTCTCAAAGATCGGGAAATTTCGGTAAAATGGCCCAACGATCTATACTTCGCTCGACGCAAGCTCGGCGGCATTCTCATTGAGTCGCCTGCAGCCAGTTCGCAGTGGATAGTTGGGATCGGGTTGAATGTGAACAATGAGGCTCGACACATCGATCCAGCTGCGACAAGCCCCATCAGCCTGGCAGAGGTGGCCGAAACCCCGCTGAACCGGGCAAATCTTTTACACGAGCTACTACTCCAACTCGGTTTACTTTGCCATGGTGGATCGTTTGCCACTCTCCCGACTCTCGCACCCGACGACTGGTCGCATTATTGTATGCTTTCGGGCAAACAGATCACCGTAGACACACCGCATGGCGAGATCAGTGGCATGTGTCGTGGCATTGACGCCAACGGCAGGCTGCTACTGCAGGAAGATAATGCTAATGGCATAGCAGGCCCACTGCATGCGCTCGCTTCTGCCAATGGCATCAGCTTGACTTAATCTCCGGTAAAAGAGACCAGACCACTCAATGTTTCATCACCACCGTTTCGTCCACCACTTTTACAACACCCAACGCCCCAAGGTCGCCTGCCAGCGAGAGCAATACCTGCTTTGTGTAAAAGGTGGGCACCGTACCACGAAAATAGAGCAGGCCATCTATAAATTCGGTCTGCACCTCGCGAATGGCAATGTAAACACTCCGATGAAGTCGCCCGCGAATCACGTTGAGGATCATCGCCCCCCCAAAATCATTGGCGAACTTGTGCGCACCAACAGACCTGGACGTTGATTCATCTAGTGTCATGTGCTCCTTAGGTTGCCTGACGGGGTTTTCAAGTGAAACACGATTCATTGGATTTCCTTTGCCTTTTGTTGTTTACTCGTTTACGCGGTTGCTTGGTTGCAATTACTCGCGATGGAACAGCACGGGGCCAAACCTTATTAACCGGGCGATACACAGGTCAACACTTAACTAAGCACATCCTGTGCCAATAGCGACACCTGATTTAGATTTTCCCGACATCGTCCGCCCGCAGTTGCACGTAAAGCAGTTTGCCATGCGTCACGATAAGATTCGAACGTCGCGTTCACGTAATGGATTTGAGCCTGCATGCAAATCGCGCAGCCACCGCCCATTAAATGGACAACCGCCCTGCAGGAAGGTCGTACCGCGGGCAAACCACAGCAATCAAATCGAATCACTTCAATCGACCAGTGCAAATCCATCTTTGTCGCTCTGCACAACGCGGCAAATTGGCTCATTCGGTTCGTGATAAAGCACAAGTCGCCAATTTGATTGACATGCCTGGTCAAGTAGTGCCGCTTTGGTCTGCATGTTCTCCCAGGGAAGCATGTCGTAGCCCATACTGTACGCACTGCCCACATGATTGCGGGTGGGCATTACATCGGCCGGGAAACAGATTGTTCCCTCCTGATCATCAAACTCTACCGATTGTTGTCCCCACGTGTGTCCCGGCCTTAGCCGCAGCCGAATGTCCTCAAGCACGACTGTATCACCATCAATTAGTTTCACTTGATCGATTATCGGTTCAAAGGTGCTGCGCAGATAGGTCTTGCTCATTGTGGAACGTCCGCTGCGAGCGTCTTCCCACTCTTGCCTTTGCACGTAGACATCTGCAGCCGGCAGCGCGGAGACTAAATTACCTTCATTATCAATTCGAGTAATTCCTGCGGCGTGATCGAAGTGCAAATGGCTTAGTAGCACTGCGGTAATCGACTCGAGGGGAATCGATTTTGCCTCAAGCTCTGAGAGCAACGTCGTATGCTCCAATGCAAAGATGTCGCGTTCCTTCTCTGTGAACTTATCACCATAACCGCACTCGACCAGCACTCGCTGCCCTTCTCGCTCAAGCAGAAGACAGTGACAGGCAAGCGGCACTCTGTTGCAATTATCCGGCCGTGCAAGCTTTCTCCACAACACCTGCGGTACAACGCCGAACATGCTACCGCCGTCGAGCCGGAACCGTCCTGCTGTTACGATTTGCCAATTCCATTGGCCCATACCGATGGCCCTGCTTAAAGATGAAAAGGAATCACGCGGTGTTGCATGCCGTCTTCTGGCTCTTTCGGCGGATCAATCCATTCAATCACTTCCCCTCTTGCAAGGCAGCCTGCAACATGATTTTTCACTGCAGCGAGCAGCTTTTGCAGTGCTGTCCGTTCGTCGGCAGCACAGCAGGAAAAACCCGGCAGATTGGCTGCTTGTGCTTCGACACCCTCTCCGGTTCGACACACGTGAACATTGAGACTGAACACCGGACTCTCAGCTGCTGCTTGGGGCAGCGGCTTGAACTCTTCTGATCCATTTTTTGCTGATAAGTTGGTCACCCGGATCTCCCGTTACGCTTTTTGCTCTGCGAAGCAATCGATTATCCTCGATAAGCGAGCTTCAGCCAACCCGAATGCTGGCCGGGCGACCCGTGATGCGATCGGGGCTAGTTGCTATATTTGCTGATGGAATAAGACATAGGTTTTTCAGATGAGGGGCTCATGCGCGCTTTACTGCCACTGGCCAACGGAAACGAGGATATTGAAGTCGTCAGCTTGACGGATGTATTAGCCCGCGGGGGAATTGATCTGACGATCGCATCGGTGGAAGAAGATCGTCATGTACAATTGATGCAGGGGCTTCGACTTGAGACCGATTGCAAATTGTCCGAAGTTTACACAGAAACTTTCGACGCTGTCGTTATGGCCGGTGGAATACCGGGTGCCATGCGACTGGGCGAGTCAATCCAGTTACGGGATTTATTGATACGACATCATGGTCAAGGCGCTGTGCTGGCGGCTATTTGTCTGTCCCCTGCTCTGGTGCTACAACCTGCTGGAGTGTTGGATAAATGCCCACAGGTTACCGGAAACTCTCAACAAATAATAACTCGCGATGAAACCTTCGTCCCGGACGAGTTTACTAAACGATTGGGAGATGCCTACGATCCCGCATTGCGGGTATGTGTGGATCCAACAAACCGGATTATCACCTCACAGGCACCCGGAACCGCCATCGAATTCGCTTTGGAGGTGGTCCGCATGGTTATCGGTGACCAGGTGGCCGAAACTATTGCCAGTTACTTGATGGTTTCTCGCTGAAAGGAAAATCATGCGTCAGATACCGCCATGTTTTATAGGAGTATATTTTTGTCTGGTGCTCTGCACGGACCTGGTTCGGGCAGAATCGCAAATCGTCAAAACACAGGAAGCGGGCCTCAATTCTTTCCTGGGGCCGGCGAGTTTCGAGTCGCAGCGCGTTTATAAGAAGGAGCGACACCCGAATGTTGCGATTGCCTGCGATGGCACAGTACTGGTGACTCTGGGCAATAGCCGGCTATTGGTACGCCGCAGCACCGACGGCGGAAAAACATTTGGTGAATCGATTGCGATAGCTGAGCCGGGATTTCAAGGCGGAGGCCTGACGGTCGACGAAACGTCAGGTGACGTCATCGCATTTGTCGAGGCGGGACACCCTCCATCCCCGCTAGAGATCTACCGAAGTCGCGACCATGGAATAACATGGCGCCGCCAACCGACGAATATCGCGGCAGACAGCCTGGGCAATACGCCTTCCATGCATATGAATGAGCATGGCATTACGCTCCGACGCGGCCCGCATGCAGGTCGACTACTCCGTCCGGCGCGTTTTTATGGGGACGGCAATCGCCCGGAGGAGTATGGCAACCATTATACCACAGCCATCTTTAGTGATGACGGTGGCGTTACTTGGAAAACAAGCGACCCGTTTCCGGAACGTGGCACCGGGGAGGCAACACTAGCCGAACGCTCGGATGGAAAAATTTATTACAACACCCGCTGTCATTGGGATCAAAACCCGCACCCTACGCGTCGGCGTGCTGCCGTAAGCGATGATGGTGGCGCGACATGGAAAGGCTTTAAGGTGGTCGGGGTGTTACCCGACGGACTACAGCATCGCGCCTACGGATGTATGGGAGGCTTGGTGCGACTTCCGATCAAAGATCGTGACATCTTGCTTTTTAGCAACATCGACACCGAGGGAAATCAACGTGAGCGTGTCACCGTGTGGGTCAGTTTTGATGGCGGCGAAACTTGGCCGCTGAAGCGACTTATTGATCCTGGGCCAAGCGCCTACTCATCTTTGAATGCGGGTCGACCGCAAACGCCGAGCGAGGGGCAGATCTTTCTGCATTATGAAGCAGGGCCTGGAAGCAAACTTGCGCGTTTCAATCTCACTTGGTTACTCGATGGCGAACGAACCGGTGATGGCGATGTACCGAGCTGGGTTACTGATTTGTAGTCAGTTTTCCCGCCGTCATATTCTCACAATACTCGCGCGCGACATCCAGTGAAATCAGCTTGCGACGCTCGAGCGGATTGCGACGTAACCAACCGAGCACGATCAACTGCAGCAGCAACACGTCGGCCCGCAGCAGATAGCTTTGCGGCAAACCGTCCGACAGAGCGTCAATGTCACGCCCAACCCGCCGCGCACTACGGATCGTTCCTGGCGCTGACACGGCACCGGCAACTGCACCTCCGGCCAGGTAGAGCCAGATAGGCGTTTGACCAATCCCCTCCAGTGGATAAACCGCGTTGTAGGATTCGCGGCCTAACCGAACCTCACCGAGACGGTCTGCCAGCCATCGCAAATTCTGCCAGCGATCGCGTAAACGGGCTGCCCACTCGTAGGATTTTCGATTCGCGGCCTCGTGCATTGATTGTTCGATCGACCGCAGCACCGCCGTACTCGTCTCGCCACGAAGAAATTGTTCGCCTGCGTGTATTTGCTTGGTGTAATCTGCTGCAGTCACTTCTGCGGCGCATGGTCCGGAGCAACTACCGGTTTCTAGTCGAAGACAGCCCGGACGGAGTGGTTCAGGAAACAACGTCTGCTGCTCGCTGAAAATGATGGAAACGTCAGGACCACAGTCTCGAAGCAGGAAAGTGTGATTAAAATCAGCTACAGCCGACCGCAGGCGGCGACTTCCGAGCAGTGGGCCATGCAATCCGCCACCCAAATCTACCCGGGCTCGCACCGCCCGAAGACGGGGTGCCATTTCGCAGGAAAAAGAGACGAATCTAGGCATTCGACTTCGCGGCTGCCCCCGACGATTCATCACAGGCCGGAACCTACTGATCAATTCCTGTTCGCGCAGCAAGGCCAGAAGTTCACCAGCCACACGTTCGTAACGCACAAAAGCGGCACGGCGGACGATCCGCACCGCTTTGTGATCTTCCGGTTGTCGAGTGAAATAGCTGATCAACCGGTGCCTGAGTCGCTTCGCCTTGCCAACATAAATAATTGTTCCGCAGCGATCGTAGAACGCGTAGACTCCCGGCACCGGAGGAATAGATGTGCGGATTAATTTCCGCATCGGTTCCAGGCTTTGCGTGACTTCAAATAATTGGCCCGGTTGCCGCGCTGTTCGCGCAGGTAGAAGCGAGGATCCAAAAGAGACCGACGCCTGTTCTGAGAATAGTAATCGCGACATGGTTGGCCTCGTGCCAGAGCAGACTCTTTGATTCAGCATACCGCTCTGCAGCGGATCGACAACAGCCCGACCCTACATTAGTGCCGGCCCCCGTTCTATGAGGTTGCTGCAGCAAGACCTTCACGCACAAATCGCGCATAGTCGGGGCGATCCGCGGCATTCTTGTGTCGGTAAGCGTTTATGATTATTCCGTCCCGTATTAAAAACAGTCCAGGCATCTGAAAACCGTCGCCAGCTAGTTTTCCGACGCCATGCCCATCGATCAGGCACGCCTTCGCACCTCGGCCCCAGACGGAAACGCCGAAAAGTTGTCCCCAGCTTCCACGATCCAAGCCGAAACTGCGGAACAGACGACACTCCGGATCACTGATTCGAGAAACCCTTTCCAGTTGGTACGAAGCAAACTGCCCGGCCGCCTCCGCCTCAGTCCCCATGTGAACAATCGCTAGGTTTGTATCTGACTCGAGTTTATTGTGCAATTTTTGAATGTCGGCAAGTGCTTCGCGACAAAAGGTGCATCCCCCATGCCGTAAAAAAAGGAGCATTAATGGCCGATCTTCAGAAAGCGATTTCAACGTCTTACCATATTGATCGTGATGCGCGGCCATCGCTTCATCAACTGGAAGAGCTGTTTGATCCTTGGGTAGGCAAGATGCCTTGGCCGCCGCATAGAGAATCATACCGAAGGGAACCCACCAGATGAGATCGTTGGTTAAGATGGTGATTCCCCAGACCGGTGGCAGGTACCCGGGATCATTGGGGCCCAGCGTGAGCAGGCCGAACAGAAACCCGATTGGCCCGAAAATTTTTCCCAGAAATCCAACCATCGTTATCGGCCAGTGCCGCAGCGGATCACGGGAAGCAATGGCGTAGCCGATACCGTATACACCCACAATCATTCCCACGCATTGCCAAATGCTAGGATAGGACGGGAGCGGCATGCCCGTCAGGTGAAACAGATCGTTCGGGCGAAGAATGACCCACGCACCCCAGAGCAGGTTATAAATTGCAGCAAGTTGGAGGGTTCTTCGCATCCAGTGAGTATTCATCAAGACCTCGTGTTGCAATAGGATCAACATATTGTAGGGGCGATGGGGCCGATGATAAGTCGCACGCCGGTTGCTACCGTTCGGGCCGGGGCTGTTTTTGACAGAGAAAATCAGCGACTAAAGCACCAAATATCTCTGGCTGTTCCAGAAAAGCAAAATGATAGCCCCCCTCTAGCTCTTCAATGACGTGGCATTCGGCGATCGGAATCTGCCGAGCAATCCACCGCTGACTTTCCCACGGCACAAGACTCGCGCGTCCACCAATGACCAGTGCGGGGACATTGATTTGCCCAACCGTCGATCGCCAATCCATGAGGGCGCAGTTCCAGAGCAAAGCTGCTGCGTGCAAGCGTGGAAGCAGCAGATTTTGCTGCAGCAGCCAGTCTCCCTGAAGCTCCGACAGCCGAGGACTCAACATGTCGAAAATGATTTTGCGTGTCGTCTCTACCGCATCGCTGCCACGCAGCGACTCGCAGATTGCACTCAGGTGAGAGAATGAAAAAATAGCACCCGCCTCTTCAAGCTCCTGCGGTGAAGCGGTCTCGCTAAGCGCAAGTGCCGCAGGTTGATCAGCAAGGATCACCGCATCAAGCCGGTCGGTACCGAACAATTCGATATACGAGAAGATTACTGCTGCACCCATCGAATGCCCCAGCAGTGTGACCTGGCTCAGATCGAGGGCGAGCAGAAACTCTCGCAGGTCCATAGCCAAACGTGCAAGGTGGTAGCCGTGATCGACTTTTTCACTTTCCCCATGTCCACGGTGATCAAGGGCGATCACGTGGTGCCGGTCTGCCAGCCGCCGAATCTGCTCATCGAACATAGCCGCAGTTTGCGACCAGCCGGGCAATAGCACGAGCGGTTCGCCTCTGCCAGCCTCTCGGTAATGCAAACGGATACCGGCAGGAATCTGCACGCGCTTATTTCCGACAGCGGTCACAAGATCACTTTCCGCTCGATATGTCGTTTGCAAAGATTCCTACAGGGCTGCACCAGGACGAAATCGGCGACGGAACGCATCTGGAGCCAGCGACACATCACTGTCGTCCTCGACCCGCTCGCGAAGCTCGACTAGCTCTTGTTTCATGTGCTTTACGTGTTCTGCGTATCGAGGATCATCATAAACATTCATCAGTTCGTCGGGATCCGCTTTCAGATCATAAAACTCCCATTCATCAAACTGATAAAAGTGCATCAGCTTAAAACGGTCATTGCGGATGCCATAATGCCGGGGCACCATGTGGACACTCGGAAACTCGTAATAGTGATAGTAAATCTCTTTTCTCCAGTCATCCGGTACTTTACCACTCAGCAGGGGCACCAGAGACTGCCCCTGCATTTCAGGATCCGGATCGCAGGCCGCGGCCTCCAACAGGGTCTCCGCGTAATCTAGATTCTGCACCATCTGCGTGTTACGCGAGCCAGGAGCAGTGACTCCGGGCCATTTGATAATGAGCGGCATCTTTAATGACTCTTCATACATCCATCGCTTGTCGTACCAGCCGTGATCACCGATGTAAAATCCCTGATCCGAGCTGTAAATCACGATGGTATTCTTCTCAATACCCAGCTCTTTCAGTGTTGCCATGAGCTGTCCGACGCTATCGTCGACCCCTCGAACACATCGAAGATAATTTTTTGCGTACCGCTGATATTTCCAGCGGACCAGGTCTTTTCCTGAAAGATTCGCCGCGTGAAACGCGGCGTCATCGGCTTTGTAAGCATCACGCCATCGTTTTTTTTGCTGCGGCGTCATTCGCCACAAGTTATCACGGGCCGAACGATCTTGGCGGGCCTGAATCGCATCCCCATTAAATTCTGCAGTCAAATCCACAAATAGATCGTAATGAAGATCTAGGTGTCGATCGATCTCCATCTCTTGATGGCGCGCGGGCGGTGCGTTGTCCTCCCATCGGTCGAAAAGCGTTTCTGGCTCGGGTAGGTCGACATCATCGTACAGGGCGATGTGTTCAAACGCCGGCATCCAGTTACGGTGGGGCGCTTTGTGCTGGCACATAAGCAAAAAAGGTTTATCCGGGTCACGCCCTTCTTTAAGCCAATCAACCGCCAGATCCGTGACGACCTTTGTGCAATGGCCCTTAATCACCTGGTTTCCGTCGGGCGTCAAAAATTCCGGGTTGTAATAGGCCCCCTGTCCAGGAAGGACCATCCAAGTGTCAAAACCCTGCGGCGTACTTTTGAGGTGCCACTTGCCGAACAACGCGGTTTGATACCCACATGCTTGAAGCAGCTTCGGAAAAGTCACCTGGTCCGGATTAAATCGGTTTCCATTGTTCATGAACCCGTTTTTATGACTGTGCTTACCGGTCAGAATCACGGCGCGACTTGGCCCGCAGATCGAATTGGTGCAAAAACTATTTTCAAAGACCATTCCCTCACGCGCGAGTCTGTCAATGTTTGGGGTCGGGTCGATCGACTGAAACAGCCCACCATAAGCACCGATTGCATGTGTTGCATGGTCGTCCGAGAAAATAAACAGAATGTTTGGACGCTGATTGGGTGCGGACGCTGAATCTTCACCTGAGCCACAAATCGCAAATGGTCCGAACATGGACACGATCACTAAACCAATTATAAGCAAATTTCGGTGATGACGATAAACTTTTTGAAATGCCATTCGCATGTGCGTTCGCCTTAAAAATTACATCGATTTATTATCGGAGGATTAGTTGGTTGGGAACTTTAGTAACCCCTGCCTCATGTGCCCGCTTTCGGGCTAGTAGTCTCTCGACCACCTTCGGATGCGCGCTCGCAATATCGTACTTTTCCGCTGGGTCATGCTGGAGGTTAAAAAGCAAAGGTGGATCGTGTACTACCGGATCTTGCTGCCCCACGAACTCCGTTTTTGTTTTGAAATGCGCTTTGAAAGGGCCTTCCCGCAAAGCAAATACCTCGTCGCCATGATAGTAAACAAGCTCTCGTCGGCCATCGCCCTCACCGTGCAATAAAACCTCCTTGAGATTGATGCCATCAATCGTGCGGTCGCTCGGCAGTCGGGCATCGCAGATTCCTGCAAACGTGGGCAACAAATCCAACGTACTACCAACCTCCATAATTACCGCCGGTTTGATGTGCCCAGGCCACCAAAACACTGTGGGCTCACGCATTCCGCCCTCCCAGGTACTGCCTTTCGCGTCACGCAGCAATCCGGCGGAACCGCCCTGCTGTCGATACATATGCCACGGCCCGTTGTCGGACGTAAAAACGACTAACGTGTCTTCCGCGATTCCCTCGTCACGAAGCGCATTGAGGATCCGCCCGGTAGATGCGTCGATCTCCTCAATCACATCGCCATACAAGCCGCGAATGCTGACGTCCTCAAACGGCTTTGAGACAAATAACGGCACGTGTGGCAGGTTGTGGGCAAGGTAAATAAAGAAGGGTTGTTTTCGTTTGCGTCGAATAAGATTGATAGTCTCCTGCGTGTAGCGCTCTGTGATCGTAGTCTGGTCGGCCGGACGTTCGATGATTGATTCACCACGCATCAGCGGGACATTCCAATATTCGCTTTTTGGATCAGCGAATTGAGCCTTCCATGGTGGCGCGTTCTTGGAGGTGTCCATGTCGTTGGAGTACGGGATGCCGAAGTAGGTGTCGTATCCGTGGCTGGTTGGTAAAAATTCGGGCAGGTGCCCCAGGTGCCACTTGCCGACTGCATGCGTCGAGTATCCCGCGTCCTTGAGCATGCGGGCGATTGTAATTTCGCTTTGCGGTAACCCGCCCTTCGAGTCTGGGAATAATACGCGGTAACCGAAACCGCACATTCCGCTACGCACTGGATAGCGGCCCGTTTGCAATCCGGCCCGACTCGGTGTGCAGACCGGAGCAGCCGCGTAAAATTGTGTCCACCTCTGCCCCTCACGCGCCATCCGATCGATGTTGGGGG
>CEVF01154648.1_pt1 | contig 13848 bp, 10 predicted proteins | sample 356441 | NCBI WGS metagenome assembly CEVF01 (sample SAMEA2622765, study PRJEB7988) | marine metagenome | biome: marine biome (ENVO:00000447); feature: surface water layer (ENVO:00002042); material: "saline water (ENVO:00002010), including plankton (ENVO:xxxxxxxx)" | depth 5 m
GTGGGCGAGTCTTCATTTACCCAACCGCCACGCTGTTCAGCATACACGCCGGTCGAGCTGATATACAGGAATTGGGCAGGATCGTTTTGGATCGCGTCTAGCACATTCCTAAGACCCTCAACATAAACCTGATAAATGCTCGCCAATGAGGATCGATCGTAGCCGACCGCAAATAGTACAGTATCCACCTTTGGAAGATCACGAAGAGTTTCCGGCAATAGAACATCCGCAACCAAAGGGAACATCCCCGCCTGCGCGAATGCAGTACCGTGTTCCCGGCTTCGCGTAACAACGTGAACTGTATCACCTGCCCGCTGCCAGCGATCGGCCACCCGACGCCCCAGATAACCACAACCTACGATCAAACGTTTCATGCATCTCTCTCCGGAGAATCTTCCAAAGGCAGGGCAGTATCGGTCATGCTGCGGTCTGATTCAAGAAAAGATGCAAGCAGGATCTGTGCCGCGATCTTATCTCGGCGTCGCTTTCTCTGTTTGTCGCTGAGCGTGCCTTCCATGAGTAGTTCATCCGCAAATAGCGTGGTAAACCGCTCATCATAGTACGTTGCGGAAATCCCTGTTGTTGCTTCAAGCCACGCACCGAAAGCACGTGCCTCCCGTGATTTCTGACTCTCCGACCCACTCAGGTGGATTGGAAGACCGACAACCCACAGCGTGATATGTTCGCTCATCGCCAGATTACAAAAGTACTGGGCATCCTGATCTGTCCCTTTGCGGTGATACAAGTCATGTGGACTTGCGATTTTTTGTTGCGGATCGGTGATTGCAATGCCAATCCGTACCGTACCGAAATCGATACCGGCGATGCGTCCCGACGACCCGGATTCGTTTGGTGTTTTACTCATCTATAAGCATCTAACAGCAGCAATTGTTTTTGTTAATCTCGTGTCAGCGACATAGGCTTCAAAGAAGGTTCCCCGCGGTTTGCGGCACGACCACAATCTCTTCGTTGCTATCATCCCAATAGATGAAACCACGGTCGACCCCTCCCGTCCGGAAACAATCAGGATTAACAACAACACAATCACCGTTTCGCATCCAGCTGATGCTCGACCACGTTGACGATCACACTGTGGTCTGATACCCTCTTGCCTCTCAAGCAATGCCTAACGTTTGTTTTCTGAAGAATGACTTCTTCTTCGGGGGATCGAGCGTTCCAACCTTAAAACTGTAAGTTAACAGGTGACCCACTCATGTCGTATGAAATAACACTTATCCGTGGTGATGGCACGGGGCCAGAACTGGCGGAGGCCGCCCGCAAATGTGTCGATGCGACGGGCGTCGATATCCGCTGGGACGTACAAGAAGCAGGCGTGGATATTATGGAGACTGCCGGGACGCCGATTCCCGATAGCACGCTCGAAAGTGTTCGCCGAACACGTTGTGCGTTGAAAGCGCCAATCACAACACCGGTGGGAACCGGTTTTCGCAGCATCAATGTTTACTTGCGACAAGAACTCGGATTGTTTGCCTGCATTCGACCCTGCAAACAATACAAGGGTGTCCGAAGCTATTTTTCTGATCTACCGGTAGACCTCGTGATTGTCCGTGAAAATACCGAAGACCTTTATGCGGGTGTTGAATTCGAGGCGGGCAAGCCCGAGACAAGCGAGCTGATTGAATTTATCAATAAGCTGCCCTCCGATCGAAAAATTAAAACGATTGGTGACGAAACCGGAGTCTCTATCAAACCGATGAGCCACTCCGGAACGGAGAGAATTGTTCGTTGTGCACTGGAGTACGCGCGTGATAATGGTCGCAAAAAGGTGACTGCAGTCCATAAAGCAAACATCATGAAGTATAGTGACGGGCTTTTTTTGGCAACCGCGCAGCGAGTCGCAAAAGATTACCCGGACATCGAATTTGAGGAACGGATTGTCGACAACATGTGCATGCAATTGGTGCAGAAGCCGGAGTTATATGACGTGTTGGTACTTCCCAATTTATACGGAGATATTGTTAGCGATCTCGGGGCAGGTATTGTCGGTGGGCTTGGCGTCGCGCCCGGTGCTAATATTGGACCTGAGGGCGCTGTGTTTGAAGCGACGCATGGGAGTGCGCCGAAATACAAGGGAAAGAACAAGGTCAATCCAACGGCACTTATCCTGTCTGGAATGCTGATGTTACAGCACCTTGGGGAGCGTGAGGCAGCCGATCGCCTAGAAAAAGCGGTGGCGAATGTCATTGAAGAGGGTCAAAATGTCACTTACGACCTCAAACCGCATCGCGATGATCCCACAGCCGTCGGGACCCAGCAAATGGCGGATGCCATCTGTGAACGTTTAAGACAATAATCGGCGCGCAAAAGCCGAAGGTAAGGTTGCAGAGAACACCAGGATCGAGAGGCACCGCCACTAGTTGTCATCAACTAGACGGAAGAGATCTGATTTGTTCACGTTGTATGAACTCAAACACGTCAGGGATCGGTATTGCTCACCCCCGCAACATTTCGAGCAATCGTTAGCGGTCGCCAACGCGGTTTGGCTGCTTCGGGTATTCGTACGGTGCTGCGTCTTTTTTCTATTCCCTATCGAATTATCGTCAGTTTGCGGAATCATGCTTTCGATCGAGGCTGGCGAGCTGTGCATAAAGTTGATGTACCGGTGATCAGCGTGGGAAATCTCACCCTCGGTGGCACTGGGAAAACGCCTTTTGTTGCCTGGATCAGCAAATGGCTCATCCAACAAGGGATCAAACCTGCAATCGTCAGTCGCGGATACAAACAAGATCGCGAATATCGAAATGACGAGGCAAGGGAACTGGCGGAAAAAATTCCGGATGTGCCGCACGTGCAAAATCCGGATCGGGTGGAGGCGGCCCAGGCAGCGATCAAGCAACATGCCGCGGAGGCGATTGTACTCGATGACGGATTTCAACACCGCCGTCTCGCGAGAGATCTAGATTTTGTGCTAATTGACTCGCTCGAGCCCTTTGGTTTTGATTATATTTTTCCTCGCGGCACATTACGTGAAGCGCTCTCGAGTCTGCGTCGGGCAGACGCCGTGGCACTAACTCGAGTGGATCGCATCTCAAAAGAACGTCTCGCCGATCTTAAACGAATTATTCAATCGATCGCGCCCAAAGCGACTTGGGTTGAGTTGGTATATCGTGCCGCATGTTTGATCAATCGTGGAGGGGAAAGCGTTTCACTCAACGAGCTTCGTGATGCACGTGTCTGCGGATTTTGTGGAATTGGTAATCCAGAAAATTTCGCGGGCACGCTTGCTGGGGAGGCCTGGCGTGTGCAACAGTGCAAAGAATATCCCGACCATCATCACTACACGCAGGGTGATTGCGATTGGCTCTCTAAGTTCGCCGCAGATTGCGACGCCACGGCGGTCCTCTGCACCCACAAAGATCTCGTCAAAGTCCGATCACTTTGGCAGAGCCCCATCCCACTCTACGCTGTCATCCAGGAAACAGACATCCAATCTGGAGAAGCTGAGTTAGTCTCACTTTTGGGCAAGCTATTCAACGCCTATCGATGATCGGAACATCGTAGCATTTTTGATTGTGCTCAGCAGTGGGAATACATCAATGCTAGCATCTGGAATCTCAATAATTCTATGGTCCGGATTCGCGGTGAGCGTTATAAACAAGGCGACAGACGCCTGCTTCTAGAAGACTGAAGGCGCATCTAAAAAGCTCGCATCGTATTGTGTTTTTTCCATGATGAATACAAACCTTGACCTTCTTGCGACACTAGACCAGATTGGCCAACCGAACATTTTGGTAATCGGCGACTTCATGCTCGATCGATACACGTGGGGCAATGCGGAGCGTGTAAGCCAGGAAGCACCGGTGCTTCTACTACAAGTGGATAAGGAAGAAGAGAAACTTGGGGGCGCGGGTAACGTCTGTCAGGCCCTTTCTCATCTTGGTGCGCGGGTGATGGCTGCTGGTATTTTGGGATCAGATTTTTCGGGAGACTCCATCCGGAGCATGCTTACCGAGATCGGCGTGGATTGCGAACTGCTTGCCGCTGATCCGAAACGACCGACGACAACAAAAAATCGCTTTATGGGGCGCGCTGCAAACCGACATCCTCATCAAATACTCCGAGTTGATCGAGAGACGCACACGGAAATGCCCCCCGCTCTGATCGGCACCATGATTCACAAAATTGAAAAAAAAATTGCAGACATCGATGCAATTCTTTTATCCGATTACGATAAAGGCTCTCTATCACCGCTACTGGTTCGTCGCGTCATCGATCTGGCTAGGCAACAACAAATTCCGATTATTGTTGATCCAGCGGCGAGTCGGGATTACACGTTGTATCGCGGTGCAACGCTGATGACACCGAATCGATCCGAAGCCGAGCATGCGACGGGCATGACTATCAATGATCCTTTGGATGCTATTCTGTCAGCGCGATCAATTTGCGCTATTGCGGAACTCCAAATGGCGATCGTAACCATCGATAAGGACGGCATGGTGCTTGCGGAACGAAATGGGGAAGGAAATATTTTCCCAATTGATCCAAGATCAGTTTATGACATTACGGGAGCAGGGGATATTGTTTTAGCCACGGTAGGGCTTTGCATTGCGGCAAAAAAGTCAGGGCCAATAGCTGCACGCCTGGCGAATATTGCCGCAGGAATAGCGGTTGAACAGGTGGGTGCGGCGATGATTGAGCGTGAGGAACTTCGTCAGCGGTTGATCGCGAAAAGACCCCCGATGGAAAATAAATTGGTCGAACTGTTGCACGCAAAAAAAATTGTGGACGTGCATCGCGCAACCGGTAAGCGGATTGTGTTCACAAACGGGTGTTTTGATTTACTGCACGTGGGGCATATCACGAATCTTCATCAGGCCGCCGAACTTGGTGACTTACTCGTGGTTGGCCTCAACAGTGACCACAGCGTGCGTCAATTGAAGGGAGATAACAGGCCGGTCATCGGCCAGCGTGACCGGGCAGCGATCCTGGCCGCACTCCAATGCGTCGATTATGTGATTATTTTTAATCAAGACGCCCCATTAGAGTTGATCGAGGTACTCCGACCCGATGTCCTCGTGAAAGGGGGTGACTATGAAAAGTCTCAAATAGTCGGCAAGGAACTTGTCGAATCTTATGGTGGAATAGTGATTACCACGCCGCTTGTTGAGGGTGTTTCGACGACACGGATTTTAGAAGCCGCCTCCGTATGAAATCCTAAGTCTCAACGCCCGTCTTCCCAGGCAACTCAAAAATCGATTGGCTTTTCACAATGGCATAATCATCAGGGAATGTGTGAAATGCCTGGATTCTAAGCGAACGCATGCGCACATCCATGTGTATATAGCTGATAGCCCCTACGGCAATACGGCCGCTCGAATCGAACCGGTAAAGTAAACCGTCGGTCTCCTCCTCCTGAAACAAATCATTTTGATAATTCCAGAAAATTTCCGGTTGCACCCTCTCCAATTGAAAGCTCATTAAATACCGTGCACCACCTCTACATTCGACCTGGTCGTTGCGTTCACCTTGCAGGCGATACGAGAGTAACCGCCGTTTTTGTGGCAGTGGCATGTGCGCTCCGGTGGCAACCTCTGTCAAGGTGATGCCCTGATAACTCCAGGTGACCAGATGACCCGCGGAAGTAATATCGACTCTCGCTTCGTAGGGACCGTGGCTAATTTTTCGCGTGGAAAAAATCTGGAACAGTTCCGGGTGCAACGGCTTCCCGTATAGCTGAAACACCAATTCGGCAACTTTCGGACGGATAGAGAGCACGCGAATTTCTATCTTTTAATTGCATTCAAGTCATTGGAAGTAAGACTTATGATTATATACGTTTCCTGAAAATCCCTCAAAGGCCGATCGCCTTGCTCGCGGGCCACTTGCTTTCGCTAATTCTTTTTATCGCGCCGCGATATGCCGTCGAGGCAGAAAAAAGCCTCACCGGTTGCATCCATCGTCGTAGCCACCGAATTAAGGTGTGGGAAATCCAACCAGCATGTCATAGAGAGCATGGGTACCGGCAGCGATCCCGAAGCCTCGAAAAATAAACAATACTGCGAAAAACGCACCTGCCAATGCTCGAAAAGAAAAACTCGCCAAATCAAAGTGGTCACCATTGGGCCCTAGATAGTGGGCGATTGCGAACAGGACACTCGTGATAAAAAGTGCGGCGATAATTTTGATGCGATGAGAAGCGATGGCGAGACCAACTGCTGCCATCACAAGCGGAATTAACATCAGGCGAAAAAGTAGTTCTTCGTAGACCCCCGCGCCGAAATAACGGACGATTCGACTGAATGTGTCATGTGCTAGTTGATCCAGCGGAATTTCACATGACGCCGGAATCCCTGCAATGGAGAGCACATTAGTCTGCACGTGCGCAATCGCCAATAGAATTAAAGCGAACACTGCAGATTCCGCCACCATGGTATAGATAACATTACTCGATATCCTCCAAGGCTGTCCGGTTGCGTGGTGCCAGGCTAGCAGGATCGTCAGGGTCAAAACCGGTAGCAAAAGCCAACCGACGAATCCGGAACTGACTAAAAGTTGCTGCATCCAGATGTCAGCGCCATTACGGACTGCAGCGTCACCCAACCACCAGCTACCAAACTCATAACAAATGATAAGTGGTAGGACGAAGTAAAAACTCGCAAGAGGACGCCGAGATTGATTCCAATAACCTGTCGAAATAGCAGACATCGACTGTGCTTCAGTTCGGATACGAGAGAGCATATCACCATTCCAATAATCAACACTGACACTAGAGCAGGTTGAACGAGCACAGAAGAGTCCAATACTCTTCTTCTCATCGTCTGCTGGTGCAGACCAACATGAGTCGATCAAAAATAGTCGCTGCTTGGGTTACACTCACGAAATACGGTGTATCTGGTATGATCCGCATGTGGCTACTTACCGTTCCGCCAGCGGCCATACGACTCCGATCAATCGTCACCAGAGGCATGAAAGACTGGCATGACCGTCACACTCGATGAGATTTATCACCGGCTCTACGACGCCTATGGCCCTCAGGGTTGGTGGCCAGCCGAGAGTCCGTTTGAAGTGATTGTGGGAGCAATTCTGGTGCAGAATACAGCCTGGAATAATGCTCAGCGAGCGATCGAAAATCTCCGCGATGCCGACGTGTTATCAGTGGATCGACTTTATGCCCTACCTGTACAAGAGCTCGAGTCGCTGATTCATTCAGCTGGGTACTACCGCATGAAAACGCGACGGCTCCGGAATTTCCTCGAGCATCTAGTGACGCATTATGATGGGTCGATTGATCGCCTTTTCAAACTCGACACCGAATCGCTGCGTGATGAATTACTAAGCATCAATGGCATTGGTCCAGAGACAGCCGACTCTATTCTTCTTTACGCAGCAGAGCGACCCGTATTTGTGGTCGATGCATATACCAACCGTGTACTTAAACGTCACCGCTGGATCGATAACGACGCGGACTACGAGATGCTGCAATCGCATTTTGCGAGTCGCCTGGAGCCCGATGTATCGCTTTACAATGAATTCCACGCACTGATCGTGCGGCTCGGTAATTTGCACTGCCGCAAAACGCCCCGATGTGAAGAGTGTCCTCTTGCGCAGTGGATTCCTGAGCAAGGTATTTGTCTTTCCGATCGAGGCTCGCGTTAAACATTGTGATTTTTGCAACGGCGAGCTGTGGACCGAATACCACTCACCATGCGCAACGATCGCTCGAATGCAACAGATCAATATTTTATGCGGTTATTGAGTCGTCAATTTCTATCGTTACAATACAACAAATCCAAATCTAGCAGCTTACCGTAATACCCTTACCCTTGAGAATCGAATATGGCTGGTCATTCACACTGGGCGGGCATCAAGCATAAAAAAGCCCTGATCGACAACAAACGTGGAAAACTATGGGGCAAGCTCTCCAAAGCGATCATTGTTGCCGCCAAAATGGGCGGTGGTGATCCAGATCAGAACCCCCGATTACGATTGGCAATCTCCGATGCCAAGTCCGGCCGCATGCCGAAGGACACGATTGAGCGAGCAATAAAAAAAGGGACCGGGGAATTAGAGGGAGGCAACTTCGAAGAACTCGTTTATGAAGGCTATGGCGCGGGGGGTGTGGCAGTTTATTGCGATATTCTCACCGATAATCGTAATCGGACTGCACCAGAAATTCGTAAAATTTTTGAGCTAGGTGACGGCAAGCTTGGTGCCACCGGGTGTGTTGCCTGGATGTTTGAGCGGAAAGGCCTTTTTTTAATTTCAAAGGATAAAACCGACGAAGATACCCTGATGGAGTTAGCACTTGAGACCGGGGCCGACGATGTGCAATCATCGGAGGAGAAGTTCGAAATAAAATGTGATGTCGAAGTCTACGGAGAAGTCGCAGAGGGTCTTGAGCAGGCAGATATTGAGGCCGACCTCCAACAGTTAACTCGCATTCCGTCGACCACAGTTGATCTGGATGCACCCACGGCGAAAAAGGTCTTGCGGTTGATGGAGCAACTTGACGACCACGATGACGTTCAGAGCGTATCTTCGAACTTCAATATCTCAGATGAGGTGATGAATCGCATTAATGAAGAATAGTGCCGATTCGCGCAATGTCGCATAACTCCATCACGGACAAGTAAGTCAGTCATAACGCCGCAAGGAAACATGTTCAGACGAGGCCATGATGGCCTGCGGAACCTCTTGGTGCGATTCGTAGCCCAAGGATTTGTCAGAATCATTTAGCAAGGCATCATCCGAGCCATCTACGGGGGAAGCAAAACCATTATGATAAATGCGGTAGGTTGTCGGGACGAGAATTAATATTAAGCCAGTTGCCAACAACAGCCCAAAACTCAAGCTGTTTGCCATGGGAATCAGTACCTGCGCCTGAAAAGACGTCTCTAACAAAATCGGCAGCAATCCTGCAACGGTTGTAAGCGTTGTCAAAAGCACTGGTCGGAAACGACGACGTCCTGCGTCAATCAACGCATCGTCGATCGGCACCCCGTCCCGGACACGTCGATTGATAAAGTCAATTAGCACGATCGAGTCATTTACGACGACTCCAGTCAACGCCACCAAACCAAAAAAACTGAACAAGGTGATTGGCAAACCCATAATGGCATGGCCGAAGATTGCGCCAATCACGCCAAAAGGAATAATTAGTACGATCAGGAGCGGTTGCAGATAGGATCGAAAAACAAGGGTCAGCAAAAAGAACATGACGAGCAATGCGACCAGCGTCCCAGTAAGTAGGCTGCCAATCGATTCTTTGGTCTGTTCCTGTTGGCCTTCCCAGCGAACCTGTACACCAGGAAATTGAGCGAGTAGATTTGGCACAAAATCTGCCTGCAATTGCTGGACAATCTGCCTTGCATTTCCCACGCCTTCCTCTACATCTGCACTTATCGTGATGGATCGCATCTGATCAACGCGATTAATTTCAGAATAACCTCGTGCGACATCCACTTCGGCAAGTTCAGTCAGTGGTCGTTCTTGCGCATCACCGGTGCGGATACGCAACTGAGCGAATTCCTTGAGTGACTTGCGATCCGACTCCGGGTAACGGACCATCAATTTGACCTCGTGACGACCGCGTTGCAATCGCATTACTTCCTCGCCATAGTAGGTCGCTCGTACGGTCTCTGCGAGATCGGCTGTGCTGACTCCCATTGATTTGGCATTGTCACGAACACGAATTTGATATTCCCATTTACCGGGTCGAGAATCATCTTCTACATCATAGACGCCTTTAAATTCCTGTAACCTAGACTTGCATAATTCCACCGCCTCTTCCAGCTCTGGAAAGTATGCCGTGGACGCGAGTAACTTGAACTCAATCGGCTTGCCGCCCGGACCGAAGTTCGGAGCGCCAAAAGTTAAACTCTCTGCTCCGGGGATTCCTCCAGTCCGCCTACGCCACTCGGATATAATTTCCTGGCTCGTAATCTGTCGCCGAGTGGTGTCAGCTAGTTGCACTTCTACATTTCCGACATGACTACCGTATGTCTCTGAAGCACTAGCTGGATTGTCGGAAATTTGCTGTGATCCAATACTGCGATGGGCCAACTCAACCAACTCTGTCTCTTTGGGCGACAAGTCGCGATTGAGATCCCACAAGGCTCGCTCGATCTGGTCGGTTGCTTCCTGAGTCACTGCAAGAGGTGTACCATCGGGAAAAGCAACCTTGGCTCGAATCACATTGCTATCAAGTTTCGGAAACACAATGAAAGGAACGATGCCTGCCCGAACAAAACCCACTGCGACTAACAATAAGGAAGCAGCACCAGCGAGTACCACCCAGCGGCACTCAATGCTCCAACGCAGGGTGGGCAGATAAACTCTTTCGATAAAACGCTCCAGATGATGAGATGTGAAACGATTTGCTCTTTGAAAGAGGCCGACAAAAAAATTGAATGCGAATAGGAAAATCCCAATCACTCGAAAGAGGAGGCTCTCGCGGTGTGCCAGATGACAAGGCAAAATAAAGACGCTTTCAAAAAGCGAGATCGCAAGCATTGCAATAACGGCAATCGGCATCACAGCAATGAATTTTCCCATCACACCAGAGACAAACAACATTGGTCCAAACGCGACGATCGTCGTGCACACAGAGGCCAACACCGATGGAGCGACTTCCACAGTGCCGTCGATCGCGGCGTGAATTAGCCGTTTTCCCATTTGTCGGTGAGCATAAATATTTTCACCCACCACAATTGCGTCATCGACGACAATGCCTAGCGCCATCAGAAAAGCAAACATACTCAACATATTGAGTGTTTGTCCGCCGAACAAAAGTAAGCTACCCGCACCGAGGAGCGATACGGGAATACCGAGGGCTACCCAGAAAGCTAGTTTTAATTCGAGAAAGATTGCCAAAACCAGGAAGACGAGGACCAGTCCCATTAATCCATTTTTTATCAGCATATTGAGGCGATCTTCGACATCGACGGACATGTCCTGCCACGTGACCATGCTGTAGCCACCTGGCAACTCTTGATCTGCGACATAGTGACGGACTGCATCGGTCATGGCCAACAGGTCTTCATTGCTTGTCCGCTCAACGGCCAGTACCAGTGCCGGCTGACCGTTGACTTCACTCACCATGGTAGCGTCCGTAAACTCGTCCTTCACAGCACCCAAATCAGCGAGTGTGAGCGCGACACCTGCTTGATCGGTGACCACAGGAATCCTGGCAATTTCCGAACCAGTCAATTGCTTGTTCTTGCTGCGAAGCAATACGTTTTGACCCTCACCCCGCATCGTTCCGCCCGGAAGTTCCAGGTTTTCCCGTCGCACAATTTCGGCGAGTTTCTGGAGCGTGAGGCCGTACTTCCTCAATGTCTCTTCAGCAATCTCAATGTCAATCTGAAAATCTCGAGCACCCAAAAGCTTAACCTGCGACACCTCCGGCAGTTGCAATAAGTCGTCCCGCACACGCTCTGCCATGGCACGTAGCTGCAGTTCATCAATCGGTCCATCTTTTTCGGGTGCAAGCACACCCAACTTGATGGCCGGCCACCGCATCGTTATCTGCTGCACCTCAACGTCTTCGGCCAAGTCAGGGAAACTAGGAATTCGATCGACTTCAGAACGAACTTCGCTAACAATTTTCTGCACATCAGGCACGTCTCCACGCAATTCGAGAACAATATTGCCTGAGCCCTCTTTTGCTACCGATGTCATCTTTTTGATGCCATCGACTCCTCGGACTGCCTCTTCTACTTTCTGGCAAATACCCTCCTCGATTTCTTCGGGACTCGCGCCCGGATAAGCAACGCTTACCAAGACGATCTCCAAATCGAATTGTGGAAAAACCTCTCGACGCATTTTGACCAAACTGAACAATCCGACGGCTAAAATAGCGACCATCAGCATATTCATAGCCGGGGTATTTTTTATTGCCCAACGGATCGCATTTCTCATTTTAATTTTTCTCCCGCGCGATTCGTTGGCGCAAAATCCTTCGCATTTGATTCTGCTTTTCGGAGCGGCATTCCCACGATGGCCATCGGCAAAGGTGATGTGATAACTTCATCGCCTGCATTAACCGGAGCACGCTCAGCAAGGATTAATGCCTGTCCATCGACAATCATTACCACGTCAACGTGTTCTGTCGCCAATTTTTCGTCTCTGAATATCCACAAACGATCCCCCGGCCGAACCGCACTGGCGGGCACAGAGAGCAATGGATTTTTCGGATTAATTTTTATCTGGATCGCTACAAACATCCCCCGCAGCAGTGCTGGTGGAGCGGCAACATTTCCTGGTTCCTGCGAACTGATTTGCTTCGGGGTCCGCTCCTCGACGATTGCGACGCATGGAACAGTCCGCGTGGCCGCATTCACTTTGGCACCGTCGTAACGTGCCAAGCGACCTTCCCATTGATATGACGCATCGTCAAGAGAGAGAACTGCAATGACGGGAAGGCGAGGCAACTCGTAACTGCTCGCCGAGAGATTCTGATTCGCTGGTTTTTTGGCATCTGTGTATTGCCAAAGCCACTGCAATTGGCTGTATTGCAGATCAAAATGCAATTCAACTTTCGCAGTGTCTTCGATCCGAACAACTGCTGCACCACGTTCAACGAACGCTCCCTCTTCAACCAGATCCTCCGTAATAATGCCGTCGATGGTTGCTTGGATTTCCGTCCGAGTTAGATCGAGCTTTGCCTTCTTAAGTTCAGCAGCAATCTGCTGCTGTTCACTCAGCACGCGGACCTGTTTTTTGTTAAGCAGCAACTTTTCATTTTGCAAAGTTTGCATCGTATTGCGCGACGCCAACTCATTGCGGCGAGCGGTATCCAGATCTGACTCAGTGGCGACATTCCGTCGATTAAGGAGCAGAATCCGCTCTAACTCCTTACGCTGAAGTTGAAGGTCTTCTTCGGCAAGAGCAATTAACTTCCTTGTATTGTCCCGCTCAAGACGGAGTTCTTCGACACTGATCTCTGCTTGATTTGCCAGTTCTGTCAATCGCTTGACCTCAAGATCATAGTCATCGGTTTCAATCTGCAAAAGCAATTCGCCTTGTTTGACATACTGCCCCGCGAAACACTGCGGCGCCTTCATTTTCACGGTGCCGGCAACTTCTGCTGACAAGGTGACCTCTCGATAGGGAACCACCTCCCCATCGGCATCCAGGTAGAATCCCCCTTTGTGCACTTTCACAGGAGTAGTGTTGACTGCTGGCGGTTGTATTTCGCGTTGCAAGCTCGCAGGCGCAGTCTTCATCTGACTAAGAACAATAAATAGAATCGCACCGGTCACCAGTAATCCGATCGAAAGCACATATTTACTAAGCGGTTTCATCATTACTCCTTAGCGTAGCGACTGGATGCGATGGACTTGATGAGGAGAGATGACCTAGTCCCCGGAGAATGACATCCGAAATATGCTCTGATAACTTCTCCACCGTGAACTGCTGGCGAAGCTCTTCTTGATCAATAAGCATGGTCAGTATTTTCTCATTCGCTCGATAATAGAAGCATTGGCCAATCACACTCAACGCCCAATGATGTACCGTGTACAGCGGTGTCGTCGCCGGCATCATCTCCCGTAGAATGTCGACAAGAATCTGGAAGAACGGACGAAATGCCTCCTGGACCAATTCCTCACACGCTTTGGTGGGCTCCATGATTTCACGGATGATCAACCGCGTCTGCCACGGATCACCCGGCTCACAGAGCATCCGGCGCAAGAGAGTTAGCACGAATTCTCGCAATTTTTTTTCCGCAGGCGTGCTACTCGTCCAGGTTGGGAGCGGTGCTTGCTTTGCCCTTAGTCGACGAGCATGCTTGACTGCGTCGATATACAGCCTCTCTTTGTCACCGAAGTAATAGTTCACGGCGGCAATGTTGACACCTGCCTTTCGGCAAATGGCACGAATCGTTGC
>CEVF01154486.1_pt1 | contig 13817 bp, 7 predicted proteins | sample 356441 | NCBI WGS metagenome assembly CEVF01 (sample SAMEA2622765, study PRJEB7988) | marine metagenome | biome: marine biome (ENVO:00000447); feature: surface water layer (ENVO:00002042); material: "saline water (ENVO:00002010), including plankton (ENVO:xxxxxxxx)" | depth 5 m
CGCCAGATGGACGAAAACCGAATGCATAGACACCGGTGCGAGCTGCCGAGCCGTTGTAATCGCAAAGGAACATTTTTCCTTGGTAATCATCACTAAGTCCGGTGCCGGGGTAGAAAGCGACTCCGGACGGGCCGTTGCCGATATGTGCAATCGCCGGCAGGATATCCGCCGCTTGTCCTTCGAACGGAAGATGCCAGAGTCTCTCGGCATTCCAGGGTCCTCGCCGGTAGTCCGGCTCGCCCATATATTGCCAGCCCATATGCCAACCGCTGTTGCCACCCTCCAGCACGTGAACCAGTCGCGCTTTATCTCCACCGTCTGAATTGTTATCACCTGTGAATAGATTTCCGAAATCATCCGCGCACAGATCCTGCGGATTGCGGAGCCCGGAGTGAAAAATTTCGAGCCCTGAACCATCCCGGTTGCAGCGGAGTACGGCACCCTCATGCGGTAGCGACACAACGCCCTCTGGGGTTTCCACATGCAAGCCACGGTCGCCGATTGTGAAATAGATTCTGCCGTCGACATGCAGCAGCGGTCCATGCATATCGTGCCCTCGAAAACCCACATGGACGCCGTAGCCGTAGCTTAGTGAGTCGCGTTGCTCGGCTCTTCCATCCCGATCTGTATCCCGCAACCGCCATAGGTCGGGAATGCATGTCAGCAGAACCTCATCTCGCAAGGCAAGAACGCCTGCCGCCGGCCCACTTTCTACGCGATTGAATTGATCGGCAAAAACGGTATCCTGATCAGCCCGCCCGTCGCTGTCGGTGTCCACCAGCAGACGGACTCGGTCATGCCGTGAGGTGAAATTTTCAACGTCATCCCCATGCTTGCGACGATGCATCGCCAGTCGCTCCGCAACCGTTCGGCACGCGAGGTCATCCTCCAAGCTCGTCGACTCCGGATTATTCCCATAGCGAAACGACTCGACCACATAGACGCGGCCGGCCGGATCAATACTCAAGGCCACAGGATTTGCAAGCATCGGTTCCGCGGCAAACAGTTGGACTTGGAACGGTTCCGGGAGCGAAAAACCTGCCATTGCTTTCTCGCCTTGATCGGAAGCCGCCTCGATAACCGGATCAAAAGCGGAACCGTCTTCCTCAGCACGCAAGGTCTGAGAAGGCATATGAAACGAGAGCAATGTGGCTGCAATTAGGAAAAGTATTTGCCCCGCCACGGGCCGACCGGTTGTTCGGGAATCGGCGGAGCAGATCAAAGGAGCAGGTGCGAAAGGCATACGCAGGGGACCAAGGTGGGATTCCAATGCAGTTATGTACAGGATGCTAACGGCAGGTCTGCGGCTTTAGATCGCCGTAGGGTCGAGCAACCTTCCTCTATTTTAGACTGCCGTTTCCACCAAGTCCAAGACCAGACCGCGCAGCGAGCTGCCCCTACCAGGGGCTGCGTCCACCATTGACGCACAGCGTCTGTCCAGTCACGAACGCCGCCTCTTCGCTTGCGTAGTAAAGAACCGCGTCGGCTACATCCTTCGGCACTCCCCAGCGATTCATCGGAATAGTCGACAGGTAGGCGTCTTTATCTGCCTGGGAGTCTTTTTCGTGTCGCTCCACCGGGATCCACCCTGGGGACACCATGTTGACAGTGATTCCGAAGGGTGCCAATTCCGTGGCCATGCTTCGCGACCAACCGATCTGCCCCCCTTTTGCGGCGACATAGGCGCTGAACGGAGCCACACTCGTGTGATAGACCTCACTGGTGATGTTAATGATTCGTCCCCATTTCTTGGCTTTCATCTGGGGCAGTGCCCGTCTCGCCAGCAGATAGGGGCTTTTGATAAAAAAGTTGAGCATCGACTGGTAAAATTCCCAATCATATTCCTCAATCGGTAGCAGCGGTTGATCCGGGGTAGCATTGGGAACGATAATGTCGACCGGTCCAAGATTGGCTTCAATTTCGTTGAACATCCTGTCGACTTCTGCTTCGCAGGTGGCGTCTGCTTGAACGAGCATTCCTACGCCACCACTGGACTCAAATTCAGCATAACTTGCTTCTGCGCGCTCTCGATTGTTAGCAAAATTGACAGCGACCTTCGCGCCGGCAGCCGCCAGATTGCGAGCTGTTATTTTGCCCAGCCCGGTACTGCTCCCTGTGACCAGCGCGACGTGTCCATCCAGCGAAAAAGCCATGCGATCCAACCTCCGCGATGCAAATAAGGTTTTTGTGAACGCGCAAAATGTAACAGGGTAAACCCGAGAATGTCAGGGGTGGATCGCCTTGTCGGAAATATCCTTGCGACACCATGCGCCCTTCCAGCGGATGCACTTGACCGCCCGATATGCCTGTAACTTTGCACCGGCAACGGTGTCAGCCACGGCGGTCACGCCTAGCACGCGGCCACCGCTGCTAACGATCTCACCATCTACCTCACGGGTGCCAGCATGGAAGACTTTGACGTCTGGTAGCTGGGCGGCTTCGCCCAAACCTCGGATTGGATGACCCTTCGTATAATCGCCTGGATAGCCCTCGCTCGCCATGACAACGCACACGCTTGGACGAGGATCCCAGGTCGGGGAATCGATCGAGGCAAGATCGCCTTTGACGGTGGCTTCGAAAATATCCAAAAGGTCACTGTCGAGCCGCATCATTAATGGCTGGCATTCCGGATCCCCAAACCGCACGTTGTACTCAAGGACTTTTATGCCTTGATTAGTCACCATGAGTCCAGCATACAAGACTCCCTGAAACGGTTGACGGGAGCGTTTCATTGCGTGAACGGTAGGGACTAAGATTTCTTCTTCTACTTTCGCTTGCGCGGCCGGCGTGATCAGCGGCGTGGGGCTGTAAGCGCCCATGCCCCCCGTGTTGGGGCCAGTGTCCCCGTCGAGGGCTGGTTTGTGGTCTTGTGCTGCCGGCAGGGTGACTAGCGTTCGTCCATCGGTGATCGCCAGGATGCTCGCTTCCTGACCAAATAGCCGCTCTTCAATGACCAGTGAATCACCCGCTTCTCCGAATGCTTTATCCCGCGCGATACGCTGAACAGCATCGATTGCCTGTTCTTGATTTTCGCACACGATGACCCCCTTCCCCGCCGCCAAGCCATCCGCCTTGACCACCCAGGGACGATCTTCCTGCTGTTGGAGGTAGAAGACCGCACTATCGGCATCCTGAAACGCTCGGTGCTCGGCAGTAGGAACATCCGCACGGCGAAGAATTTGTTTGCAAAAAACTTTGCTGGCCTCCAGCTGTGCCGCGTCTTTTGAGGGGCCAAATGCCGGTATTCCGGCCTCATCGAGTGCGTCAATCAGACCGCCCGCTAGTGGGGCTTCGGGGCCAACCACCGTCAATCCAACCGAGTTTTGCTTTGCGAATTGAACGATGTGATCAAAGTCATCAACGGCTAAGTCGACGTTTTCCGCGTCCTGCTGCGTACCCGCGTTCCCTGGGGCGACCCAGACTCGATCCGATCTCGGACTCTGCGCAAGCTTCCAGGCCAGTGCATGCTCTCGTCCACCGCTACCGACAACCAGTATGTTCATTAAATCTCTTTAGTTTGAGTGTATCGAGGACCGATGAAGCATCGAATAAGCGCTGCGTTAATGTCGATGGAATGAAGGCTGCACACGCGCGGCACCCATTCGACTGTTTGGCAACTGTCGCGCTACAGGGGGAATAAATCTATCATATCTGCAGCGCTTGGTCATGGATCCAAATCGAAGGATGTACATGTGGGTCGGAAGTGTCCTGCGATCTTTGGCAAACCTGCAAGCGAAGTGTGCCTTAAGTGCTTGCAAGCTGGGATGCAAAAGATCTCGTGAAATGCGTCTTATTTTGAACTTTTAATACGATCCACGACGCCTATTTTCGAGTGAAAGCGAGAAAACAGACGCAGCGAATGGATTCATTACTAACGCTCCCTTTGTACGCTCGGGACACGTTGAAATTATGATTTCTGTACCATGCAGCGTGTAAGAGGGATTCATCAATTTGCGACTGGTTGATACAATAACTACAAGTGGCCATCGGGTGTTTTAGCCGACCGCAAACCGTGAGAAAATTGGTCGGACGTGGTTGAAAAGTCGAACGCCGTCGGTAATAATTTAGAGGAGTTTGTGAAAAATATCACGAACTTGCCAGCCTTGCATGCAGGGTGATGCAAAACGTTTCCGCCCTGTAGTTTGTAAAAACGCAGGTAGCTAAAAATGGCTGAAGATAAAAAGTTGAGCGTGGCAGATATGCTGGCTGCGGCGCGCAATATGGATGGCGGTGGTGATCCAAATTCGGATGCGCCCAAGGCGGACGAATCGACAGCACAATCTGCATCGCCATCCGCTACTGATGCTGGATCCACAGCAGGCACAAGTCAGGCGCCGGCTGCCATGAAAGATGCGAAGCCCGGAAGCATCGCCGAAATGCTAGCCAAAGCAGGTGGCCAAAGTCCGAGTGCATCAAAAGCGTCTACTCCAACAGCGGAGTCCTCCGAGGCGGCAAGTCCTGCTGAGGTATCAAATGCGAAGCCGGGAAGCATTGCGGAGATGCTGGCTAAAGCAGGCGGAAAAAGTTCGAGTGGTTCAAGCACGCCGCCTTCGACAGCCGAGCCCGCGAAAGCAACAATGTCGAGTCCAGTATCGGATGCAAAACCCGGAAGCATCGCTGAGATGCTTGCAAAGGCCGGTGGACAAAATCCAGGGAGCTCTGGCGGCTCGGCCAAAGCTGCTCAACCAGAGACCGGTACGGAAAGCAGTGCCGGTTCCAACGCAAAACCCGGTAGTATTGCGGCGATGATGGCCGCCGCTCGGGGAGAATCTCAAAGCAGTTCCAAGACCCAGGCCCAACCGGCGGCAAAGTCGAAGCCCACTCCTGAAAAGAAATCCGCAGCGAAGAAAAAGGCTGCCGCGCCTGCCGCACCAACGGAGAGAATGGACACCGCCAGTGTGCTTGCGGGAGCCCGCGGGGACGCAAAGCGGGGACCGGTGAGTAAGTCGGAGGCTCCCGAGCTCATGCAGCGGAAACGGCCCGTTTCGTCTGGTTCTCCGAAGGTGGAGTTGCCAGAAATGCCGAAGCGGCCGGCGTATGTCAAAGCGGCGGCCAAGGCAGGAAAGGACAAGAAGGTAGAAGAACGTCGGCAGTTCGTGTTCCTTTCAGCCCTCTTTGGTTCTTCGTTTGCGACCGGCATGACGGCGCTGACGACAACGGCTGTCGTTTGGACCCTAGCACTTGCTCGTTACCTGTTTCCGAATGTGCTCACAGAACCGCCGAGTCAATTCAAGGTTGGTTTTCCGGATGACTTCGCACCCGGACAGGTAGAGACGAAGTTCAAAGCACAGTTCGGCATCTGGTTGGTCAGTGCAGACTATCAGGGGGAGCCTTGCATTTTCGCCCTCTCGACTGTGTGCACGCACCTGGGTTGCACGCCCAACTGGTTAGACTCGGAGCAAAAGTTCAAATGCCCCTGCCACGGCAGTGGCTTTTACAAGGATGGGATTAATTTTGAGGGCCCTGCCCCGCGCCCACTTGAGCGCTACGCGATTCGGGTTGCAAGCGACGGGCAGTTGGAGGTCGACAAAAGTAGGAAGTTCCAGGAAGAGATGGGGCAGTGGCAGGATCCCGCCTCATTTGTTGCTGTTTAAGAAAGGGTAACCGCGAAACCATGGCAAGTGGCGAAAAGCAATCTCTGGGCGATGTGATACGGGATTCGCAGATCTGGAAAAGTATTTTTCGGCATCCTGCCCCGGTCGATCGACGGAATCGGGTTGTGGTGATGCTTACCAACTTCTTTTTGCATCTCCATCCGGTGTCAGTGAAAAAACAGGGCATCGCTTTGAGTTACACGTGGTGCATGGGCGGGGTGACCTTCTTTCTGTTTCTGGTAGAAACCGTCACCGGCGTGCTGTTAATGTTCTATTACCGACCAACGCTGGAGTGGGCGTACAACGACATTCTCTCGCTACGGGATGTGACAAGCCTCGGCATTTTGCGGGAATTGCATCGCTGGGGTGCCCATGCGATGGTCATCACGGTATGGCTTCATATGTATCGGGTGTTTCTTACCGGGAGCTATAAGCCACCCCGCGAGTTCAACTGGGTCATAGGAGTGATTCTGCTATTGCTTACGTTGTTGCTCTCATTCACCGGTTACCTATTGCCTTGGGATCAGTTGGCGATCTGGGCGATAACCGTCGGTTCCAACATGGCGAGGGCAACGCCAATTCTTGGATATGAGGGCCCTGGACAGCAATTGTTGACGCTCGGCGGTATCGACATGATTACCAGTGGAAGCGATGCGCGATTCGGGTTGTTGGGGGCAAGGTTTGTGGGCGAGGAGACTCTGAATCGATTTTACGTGCTGCACTGTATCGCGATTCCTCTTTCGGCTGCCTTCTTGATGGCAATTCACTTCTGGCGGGTTCGCAAAGATGGGGGCATCAGCGGGCCTCTTTGATGATCAAGGTTTTTTTACATGCATGGCAATAGTCAGGTATTCCTAGAAGGCATCAGCGGCTTTTTGGGTTGGTATTATGTGTCGCTCGCGGCCATGAATTTAATCGCGGCGTACTGGCTGTGGCGTGCACGGCACTTGGTCGGTCAGGCGATCTTCTGGTTAGTTGTGGCCCTGTTTTATATGGGGTACCTGGCACCGATGGCCACTAGTGCGGATCCAGAGTGGATGCCTCAGATGCCCGCATTGATTCGCAACCTGGTGAATGTGTCACTCGGCGGGTCCACCGGTGCGGTGACTTATAGCGTCGGATCTATGGTCCTTTTAATCGTCCTCTACTTAGGGCGTCGTTTCTTCGTTCGAGGGCAGGTTGCCTGGGGTATGCTGAATTTATCGTTGCTCGCGCTCGGTCTTTCGATGACCGATTACAATTTTTATACGATCGCGGCCAAGCCTGATAACGTGCCAATTGTTGGTTTGATTTTCTTGATCGCCTTTTTCACATGGCTTGCCACGTCTCGGGCCGTAGAAAATGACGATCGAATCGCCAGAGGTGAACCTACACTCGAGCATGAAGGAAGCGAGAAGGTATTGGTCTGGCCGGATCTGGTCTACACCGAATTGATCTGCATGGTGGCGTTAACGGCCTTTCTGCTTCTGTGGGGGATAGGGTTGGAGGCGCCGCTGGAGGAACCCGCCAGTAGTGTGAAGACGCCGAACCCGTCTAAAGCGCCGTGGTACTTCCTCGGTTTGCAGGAAATGCTCGTCTATTTCGACCCTTGGATGGCAGGCGTTGTCATGCCGAGCATGATCGTGGTCGGTTTGATGGCAATTCCGTATCTTGATTTCAATCCCAAGGGTATGGGGTATTACACGATAGCGGAGAGAAAATTTAGTTACCTGACCTATCAATTCGGTTTTCTGCTGCTGTGGATTGTGCTAATTGTACTGGGCACTTTTTTGCGAGGCCCAAATTGGAACATCTACTCACCGTATGAACTTTGGGACGTGCATAAAGTCGAGGCCCTCAACAATGTTGACCTCTCACAGTATTTCTGGATCTCAGGAATGAACATGGCGATGCCTCGGGCGCCCAATGGAAGCAGCGTGCCGATTCAGTTGTTTTACATCGCGCAACGTGAGTGGCTGGGTATCGTTTTAGTCTTAGCATATTTCGTTGTGTTGCCCCCGTTTTTAGCGATCACAGTCTTTAGGAAATACTACGCAAAAATGGGTTTTGTTCGGTTTATGGTCATGTCGAATTTATTGCTGTTCATGCTGCTCTTGCCTATAAAAATGGTACTGAGATGGACTGTAAATCTGAAATATATCGTGTCGATTCCGGAATACTTTTTAAACCTGTAGCCAGCATGCCAGGTCGATTTATATGCCAGCAACTGAGAAAACTGCGATAGAAACCAAAACTCTGAACCTTGTGTTTGGAGTTACGGCGATTGTGATGTTTTTTGCCACGCTATGGCTGTTGGCCGCAGATCATGCGCGAGAGTGGAAGGATTATCAACGGAAGTTCCAAGAGATTGAAAACTGGACACTTGTTTCGCGCGACAATGAGCAGCAAACCGAGAACTACACTCTCACGGAGAACGCATTACAGGCGGCTGTTGACCGCTCGGTATTGACGCCGCCAACACAAGATGAGATTGACCAATTTGTCGCACAGACATCTTCCTATGATGGGATCGAGAAAGTTGAGTCCCAGGTCTCAGCTTTGAAGGCCTCTTACGCTGATTTGTTAGAGGCCTTGGGCGAGATCGATGTGCCACACGATGACGATTCTCAATTGCGGAAGCACGCGACGGCGATTCTGCCGGTGAGAAACGATCTTTTTGCGGAGATGGATGACGTCATCGCCGCAGTTAAATTCGTTGAGGATGGAGCGGCGGCAGACCGCAAGTTCCGTCGTGCGGATCTCGACGCGGCGAAAAGCAAGTATGACCTAGCTGTGCGAGATAGCCTCCCGGAACAAGAAAAAGTTAAATTCCGTGCAGCCGTTTCACAGGTGGAAGCAGATGTAGCGGTGCTTACCAAGTCGTATGAGGCGGCTAACGAGCACCGCAAAGCACTGGAGCGAATTAAAAAGAGCCTTGAGGCAACCGTTGCCGCAGCGGGCAAGCAATTAGCTACCTTTCAAAGCACGCGGTCGCAACTCCAGAGCACGCTGGCTGAGAAGACAGCCTTTGGGCGGGGACTCTTGGAAATGCCGATCATCGACGCGTTCGGCCGCCCCCTACGGATTGATCAAGTTTGGTTGCCGAATTTGACGCTCAACAATAACTTCAAAGATGTTGCAAGGTTCGATCGATGCGTGACCTGCCACCAAGGTATTGATACCACGGCGCCGGGATCTGCCGTGGAGCCCGGTTTTGCGCAGCAAGAGCCACCGGTTGAAGTAGCACTAGAGACTCCCTCCAGTCCGCCTGCTGATTCTGATGGTGCTGGACAGACGACCCAATCGCTATATGGTTTTCAGTTGTCTGAGCATGGGCTGCTGCAACCAAGCGATGTATTAGTAGAGTTTGTTTGGCCACGCTCAGTGGCAGCGGTGGCAGGCCTACAACCGGGTGACGTAATAACGCACATTCGCGTGGGAAGTCGTAACGAGAAGCTGAGAGGCAATGCAGATGCATTGCGGTATTTGACCAAGCAGGTTTCGTGGGGGCAGTCGGTAGACCTCACAGTTCGGCGGGGCTATCCACAACCCTACAGTTCCCATCCGAGGCTCGATCTTTTCGTGGGTTCCATGAGCCCCCACAAAAAGCAGGAGATGGGCTGCACAATTTGTCACGAGGGACAGGGCAGTGCCACTGAGTTTAAATGGGCCAGCCACACACCAAATGATCCGGCTGAGGCCAGACGTTGGAGAGAAGAATATGGCTGGTTTGACAACCACCATTGGGTTCTGCCGATGCAGCCGCATCGGTTTGTAGAGAGCAGTTGCCTCAAGTGCCATCACGAAGTATCCGAGCTGGAGCCGAGCGAACGGTATCCTGACCCACCTGCACCGAAATTGATGGAGGGGTATCGTCTCGTAAAGTACTACGGCTGCTTTGGCTGTCACGAGGTAAACGGATACGACGGTCCTGATCATCGTGTAGGACCAGATCTTCGTAGTGAGCCGAATTATTTTGCCGCTGCACAGCAGGTCGCCTATTTACTTGGTGAATTAACACCGCAAAGCAAAGATGTAATCGATGTAACGGCTGTTTCATACTCTGATGTGGAGCAGTTAACAGTGCCGGCGATCCGCAAATTGGCGGAAGATGTTTCATACCACCCAGAAGATGCGATGAAGCGGCGTGAGTTGCTCCACATTCTGGAAAAAGAAGCCGGACGACAGTATGCAGCTGAGGAGTTGCTCGACGACCCCAGGCTAACATCGTCCGAGGTGAGGAAATGGGCCCGTGACCTTCGGGATGATCCTTTTGACGACGAAGCCCGGGAAAGCCTGATTGCATGGATAGAAGAAGATCGTCAGAAATTAAATCCACAGCTCACCGTCGGTTCACATAACTTAATCGCAGATCTCAATAATCCTCCGCTCGTACCGCCCAGCGTATTGCCGATGCTGGATTTGTTGAAAGATGCTGAGGCCCCGGGGACGATGCGACGTGTTGGTCCGAGCCTCAGGTACGTGGGGTCTAAGCTCGGTCAGAAGACGCTTGCGGATTGGATAAAACGGCCACAGGACATTCGCCCCACAAGCAAAATGCCCGCATTCTTCGGTTTGCACGACCACTTAAAGGGAGATCCTGACATCGTCGCCGATACAGTAGCGATGGAGGAAATGGAGATCCGGGCGATCTCGCATTATCTTTACGAGAGGAGTCAGCCTTTTGAGTTCTCCCCGCCGAATACGTTAGTCACCGAATCGCCTGACATTGCTCGTGGCAAGGTACAGTTTGAGATCCGGGGTTGCTTGGCCTGCCACAGCCACGAAGGTACGCCAGCGGGCGAGGCTATGCAGGGTCCGAATCTCACGAATCTTGCCAAGAAGATAAATACGGAAAAAGGGAAAGAATGGCTTCGCAGCTGGCTGCTCAATCCGAGTCGATACCATCGCCGCACAGTGATGCCGGTGATGTATCTCGACCCGGAGCCACTGCTTGACGAGACTGGATCGCCTCAGTTAAGCGGTGACGGTTCCCCGCGCATGACTGATCCTGCAGCTGACATGGCGGCTTATTTATTGGGACCCGACTGGCAGGCCACGACAGATGCATTGCCGGCACTAACCGACTCGCAGTCAAATGTTCTTGACAAGCTTGTCATGGATTACCTCAAAGGTGCCTTCGCAGAAAAAAAGGCGGCCGCTTATCTTGCGGACGGTATTCCTGAGCGTCTTGCCGCCACGCTGAAAGGAGCAGAGGTAGAATTGTTGGGGTCGGCAGACGAGAGTCATCGTTTGATGTATGTGGGGAGGCGAACAATCAGTAAATATGGTTGTGCAGGTTGTCACGATATCCCCGGAATGGAGAACGAAAAGCCTATTGGTGCGGCACTAGCGGAGTGGGGTAGGAAAGACCCATCGAAAATTGCGTTTGAGCACATCGTGCACTACGTCGAGAAAAAGCACGCACACGGTGATGACCTTGACGCACATTCCTCCGGTCCGCATGGAGAATCCGAAGAAGGTGGCCATAGCGATGCTTACGCACATGGGATAGATGTCAATGAGTTGCCCGCCGACGAAGGTTATTTCACCCAGGCTCTCATGAGTCATAGTCGAGAGGGTTTCTTGCGGCAGAAACTTATGGAGCCGCGATCCTACGACTATGAGAAGGTCAAGAATAAGGGCTACAATGATCGGTTACGCATGCCCTTGTTCCCCTGGGCTGCGGGTGTCGTAGAGACCGATGAGAAGCAGCAGAAACGCAATGAAGAGATCGAGTCGATAATGACTTTTGTTCTGGGGTTGGTCGCTGAGCCCCCAGCACCGGAGTACGTTTATCAACCCGATACGCGTCGTGAAGCCATTGTGCAGGGTGAGAAAGTACTGGCGAAGTTCAACTGTGCTGGATGCCACACATTAGAGCTTGGACGCTGGGATGTGGCTTATCGACCAGGCGATTTTGGCGGTAATGATCAGGCCGCCGTCTACCCATTCCTGCAACCGTCCTACAGCACGGAATCGATACAAGATTCCAGAAATGTCGATTGGCAGGGCATGTTGCACAGCACGTTGCGGGGAATGGAGCGGGTAGACGCTGACGGCCATCCGGAGCAAATGGTTTACGATCCAGAGGAAGAAGACTACTTGAGCCTGGAAGAATACCGCGATGCCTACGAGGACGATCCTCCGCCCGGGTCCCGGGGTTACAGCGTGGAACTATGGGAGCCGACCTATTTAGACGGACATCCTTACGTTGTGAAAGATCCGTTGCGGACGATCCCAGAGCAAATGGTGACCAACCACTATCCGCCTAAGGGCGGAGAATTTGCGAGATTACTGCTGCCGATTGCCGTAGATCTTGTGCGTAAAACCGAGCCTACCGCAGACGGCACAGCTGCAATGGCGTGGGTGCCGCCACCGCTGGTGGGTCAGGGAAATAAGACGCAAGAAGCTTGGTTAACCGAGTTTCTGTTGAATCCATATCCGATCCGTCCAGGGGTACTTTTGCGGATGCCGAAGTTCAACATGTCCCGAGCAGATTCAGAAAAATTGGTCCAGTATTTTGCCGCGCGAGATAATGAAGACTATCCGCAACAATTTATTGCCACGCGAAACCGTGCGGATCTGGAGGTCGCAGCAAACGCGTATCACCAAAATTTGGGCGGATCCGCCGCTTCTGAGGGACGCTTGGACGACGCCCTGAAAATTGTAATTAACAAGGCTGGCTGTATCGCCTGTCATGCAGTAAATGATCAGCGTCCGGAGGGTGGTGCTCGAGGAAATGGGCCGAATTTGGCAGATGTGCAGCAAAGGCTGCAGCCCTCGTACATGAAGCGGTGGATTGCCAAGCCGAGCTGGATTTTGCCCTACACTAAGATGCAGGAATTGCTGCCGTATAAACCTGACAACCCACCTACATATGGCGGTTTTGAATTGCCTGTTCTTGATGCTCAGGGCCAACCGGTCGTTGGGGCTAATGGTACTCCACAGATGATTGAGCTTTATCACGGCACAAGTGGCGAGCAATTGCAGGCAATTGTCGACTTATTGGCGAATTTTGGGTCCTATGTAGAGTCTAAAACGTCTATTAAAGATCGCACGCAGCAATTAGAAAGACAGTTAAGCGGTGAATCGGACAAGACAAACCAGAATGTCGGTCAACAACCCCTCAGTAATCAACAAACTTCGACTAGGAGATAGGCACTTGGAATTTCCAGGTTTAGTGGCACGTTACTCAAGACTCGCGAACTGCCACTGGTCTCAGGTGTCCACGATGCGACCCGATTTGGATGGATGTTGTTGGGCAGAGAGGTGGTCGCATTGTTGCGTAGCCCCTAAATTTAAGCGTGGAGGTGTAATTTGAACGGGATGGTTGAAGCGAGAAGTTTGTCTCCGAAACGAATTTGCCCTACGTTCGGGCTGATTCTATGCCGGAACCGCATGGTTGCCGCAGTTGCTCTTGTGTGCACTCTCAGTATTGTGGTGCCGCAGGTGTCGTGTGGCGAGTCGTGGGGCACGCTCCGAGGCCGATTTGTCTATGACGGGGATCCGCCTGTTGCTCAGAAAGCAAACGTCAACAAAGACATCGATGTCTGTGGTAAGTCGTCTCTCGTCGTAGAGGATCTTCTTGTTGACCCGTCTGGGGGTGTTGCCAATATCGGCGTTTGGTTGGTATCGAAGAAGGTCTCAGAGCATCCTGATTACGCAGGCGTTCCAGAATCGGTGGTGGTGCTTGATAACAAAAACTGCCGCTTCGAACCTTACCTGGGCGTTGTCCGTGTCGGCCAAACACTTCGGATGCGGAACTCTGATCCAGTCACACATAACGTTAACGGAGGCAGTTTTCGAAAGAACACCCCATTCAACGACAACTTACCGCCAGAGTCTTCGGTCGACAAAGTTTTTCAGGGCGAAGAGCGACTTGGCGTACCGCTCTCGTGCGGCTCTCATGGTTGGATGAAATCTTACCTGTTGGTGAAAGAGACGCCGTACATTGCAGTCTCTCAGAAGGATGGCACGTTTGAAATATCAAACCTGCCGGCGGGTGAAACGCTGGAGTTCAAGACTTGGCACGCACCAAGTGGTTACATTACTGAGCCATCAGTAGATGGTAAACCCGCGAAATGGAAACGGGGTCAATTCAAGGTCATGATTGTGGAAGGTGACAATGATCTCGGTGATATTAAGGTTTCACCAAAGGATCTAAATTAAAATCGTTTGGTATACAAGTGACAACCTTTGCAGCAAAGGTTGATAAAAATATAAGGACTAATTGAGATGATG
>CEVF01096241.1_pt1 | contig 13808 bp, 4 predicted proteins | sample 356441 | NCBI WGS metagenome assembly CEVF01 (sample SAMEA2622765, study PRJEB7988) | marine metagenome | biome: marine biome (ENVO:00000447); feature: surface water layer (ENVO:00002042); material: "saline water (ENVO:00002010), including plankton (ENVO:xxxxxxxx)" | depth 5 m
TTAATCTCCTTCCGGTGTTCTTATAGATTTTTGGGGTGTCCCATTCGGCGGTAACGATAAGGTCTTTTTTACCATCCCCGTCGATGTCCTCCCATTTGGAATCGGTTACCATTCCGGCGTTTTTGAGGTCGTACCCCAAGCGTTCCGTTACATTGTTAAAGGTGCCATCCCCCATGTTTTCAAGAAGGAGGTGATCGGGGGATAGGCCATATACCCCTACCACACTTCGTGATCCTATAAAAAGATCTATATCGCCGTCGTTGTCATAATCATAAGGAGAGATTGTGGAAATATTTTTGAAGGTTGATGGTAGTTCGTTTTCAGATTTTGAAAAGTTTCCGGCACCATCATTTAGGTATAATCTTGCTCTATAATTGCGTTGCATGCCCACATTATTGCCCCCAGAGCCGACGACCAGATCAAGGTCGCCATCACCATCTGCATCAAAAAATGATGCGGCAACATCTTCAAATTCTTTGTCTTCTTCAAAAGCTGCTGTTTTTTTAGGTGTTATCTTCCCATTGCCTCTATGGATATAAATGGCTCCAGGTTGTCCTTTTGCCCCACCGATAAAAAAGTCTTCATTGCCATCACCGTTGACATCTGCGACGGCCAAAGAGGGTCCCTCTTGGGAAAGCTTGTGTGAGATAAGGCCTTCGTAATCAAAATCGTTGTAGTTGTCTTCTTTGTGTGCAGCAATCACATCAGTGTCCAATTCCTTTAGAAAAGATTTTATGGGCTCTTTTTTGGGAATTCTATACGTTTCCTTTGCGTTGCTGTGGTCAATGGTCAGGACTTGATTGGCCTCTACATTTTCAAATTTTTGGGTAAGGTTGTCCGGCCACACAATACGTAGGGAATCCAATTTGTCATATTTGCCCAGGCCAAAGGTCATGTCATATTGGACGGAGGACTGAAAGCCTCTGGAAGGTATCAATTCTTGATTTATGATATTGCCATCAAAATAGACCTTGGCCAGTGTACCCACTGCAAAGGGATTGGTTTTTGGTCCTTTGAACTTCAGTTGAATGTAATTGTTGTTCAGCTGGGAATCGGTATTGTTTTTATAGATAAAGGCCGGTGTGTTGACATTGTTGATCACTAGGTCCAAATCACCATCGTTGTCCAAATCTGCATAGGCAGCACCATTGGAGCGGGAGGGGAGTTCAAAACCCCATTCCTTGTTGGCATTTTTAAAAGAGATGTCGCCATTGTTCTTGTATGCATAGTTTGGCTGTGGTTTCACCGGCATTTTATTTATTATGGAATCAATGGATTCCTTTTTGCCCGTCAAAGCCATTTTTTGGACAATTTCGTTGGCGAAAAAGTCTACAAAGTCCAAATCGGTAAGATCGTGGTTAATACCATTGGTGATAAAAATGTCTTTGAGTCCGTCATTGTCCATATCGAACATGAGTCCTGCCCAGCTCCAATCGGTGGCATCGACACCACTGTAGTATGCGACTTCGGAGAACGTACCATTCCCGTTATTGAGCTGGAGGGTGTTTTGGATGTATTGTTGACCAAAATCCTTACTTTGTTTCAGGTCAAAAATATTGTAGCCTTCAAACTCCATTACGGATTTTACCCTATGTTCTTCTTCGGGCAACATATCTGTAATGAAAATGTCATTGTACCCGTCATTGTTGATGTCGGCAATGTCGATTCCCATGGCGGAGAGGCTCAAATGTGAGGTCCAGTCCTTGATTTCTTCCTTGAATGTGCCATCTTTTTGATTGATGTAGAGATAATCCCTTTCATAAAAATCGTTGGAAACATAAATATCGGGGTATAGGTCTCCGTTAAAATCCGTGACCATTACACCTAGTCCAAAACCGATCAAGCTTCCGTAGATGCCCGCCTCTTCACTTACATCCACAAATTTACCGTTGTCGTTTCTTAACAGCATATCGCCGACCCCTTTGAAAATGTCCGGAACGCCTTCCCAGTCCTGTGCCCTTACTTCGCGTTGTTCGGCATAACCAAGGCTGCTTACGGGAATGTTACTGTTGTTCAGAATATACGCATCCAAATCTCCATCCTTATCATAATCAAAAAAGGTCGCATGAGTGGTGAAACCAGTTTTGGCCAAGTTATATTCTTCTGCTTTTTCGGTAAAGGTGAGATCTCCATTGTTTATGTAGAGGTCGTTATCGTGGTTGTTGCCTTCCATGTTTCCGGCATTGCAGACATAAATGTCCAATAACCCATCGTGATTGATATCGACCATGACCACTCCTGTGGACCAAGGTTTGTTCCCCATTACGCCTGCACTTTCCGAGATGTCCTCAAACTTCATATTCCCTTTGTTCAGGTAAAGTCTGTTGGGTACCATGTTTCCGGTCAGATAGATATCTTGTAGCCCGTCGTTGTTGATGTCGCCAATGGCAACCCCGCCACCGTTGTAGAAGTTTCGGTATTTAAATATGTTGAAATTCTTTCGGTTTTCAACTTTGTTGATAAACGTAACCCCTGTTTCCTCAGGTTCCAACAAGGTAAAAAGTGTTTCTGTCTTTTCTTCTTCCTTTGATTGGTCTCCTTCATTGTTCTTACAGGATACAAGCCCTGATACGAGAAGGCATACAGTTATATATTTCAGTTTCATCTATCGTTTTGTTTTTTGATCAAAAAAACGGGAGCATCATTGTTCATCGTTATGATGAGTTCCATGTTCCCATTGCTGTTTATTTTTTCAATTTTTCTGGCGGCACCGGAAATCCCCAAGTTTTGTTTCCAACGGATGTTTCCTTTTTCATCATTCTGCAATAAAAATCCATGTGAAGCATCCAATCTACCAAGTTGGGTGCTTATCTCAAAATTATTGCCCACCATTAATATTTCATTAATCTTTTCTTTATTGTTTTTTACCAAGTAAATATCGTTTACGGAAGAAGATTGCACCAAACGGGGCAATTCTTTTGGTGTGAAGTTGTTGTTGCCGTCGTTTTCAAAATAGGAGGTGGCAAGCAGGTAGACTTTTCTTTTTGTTGCTTCCTCCAATTTATCTTTTCCAAACAGTTCTTCCAAGGATGCCTTTGCAAAATCTTTATAGAACAGGAATTTTTTGTTCAAAAAGGGCATTTGTTTGGCAAGTTCGTCCTTGGATGCAAAAGCGGTTTCCCGGTCACCATGAAAATGGGTCACTACGGTTTCAATGGAACCATTGCCGTCGAAATCGTTTATGTAAAGTGTCACCGGTTTTTCAATGGAGGCATTGAACTTTGTGTTAAGTCCCCAATTACCGGCAAGTATATCCAGGTCCCCATCGTTGTCCAGGTCTGCAAGCTCAATGCAGTTCCACCAACCGTTGGTTTTTGCAAGGCCATTATCATTTTGTGGCAATAGTTGTTTCCCGTTGTTCAAGAAGATGGTGATAGGGTTCCAATGACCTACAACAATAAGATCTTGAAATCCGTTTTTATCCAGGTCTTTCCATATAAAATCCTTGATGTTGCCTATGTTTTTCAATTCGGGAGCAAAGGAAGGGGTGACTTCCTTGAAATTTCCATTTCCATCGTTCTCCAAAAGGTATTGCTGACTTTTTTCCCCAAATTTTGTCGGTACTGCATTTGAGGCGATAAAAAGATCCAGGTCCCCATCGTTATCAAAATCCACGGCATCTATTTTTGATGCATTTACCTCAATTTCCGAGAATTTTGCTTCGTCTTTGGCAAATATTCCATTGGTATTCAGGTACAGTCTTGGTTGGAGCGGCTTGCCATTGGTAAATTCATTGCCACCGCTTACCACGATGAGGTCTAGGTCTCCATCGTTATCAATATCGGCAAAAACTTGGTCAATATCTTCGTTGATGGCATCTTGTTCGAAAAGCTCTGGTTGGTGTTCATTGAAGTTGCCCTTTTTATCCTGTAGGTACAGTTTTGAAGCTTGTTTTTTGCCCCCACAAATAAAAAGGTCATCCATTCCATCTTCATTTACATCTGCGACCGCAGTCGAGGGGCCTTCGTTGGAATATGCAAATGGAGTAAGTGGATTTCGGTCAAAATCCAGACTAGGATATTCTTTATGGACGAACCCAATATTTCTTGATGAAAGCTCATACGCTGGATATGTTTTCGGGATGGTTTCCGCGTAATAGTTTCCCGATGCATCGGCATAGTTGACTTCCAGTTCTTGATTGGCTTTGATTTTATACAGGGTTTCAAATTTCCCGGCTGGCCATATAATTTGGATGGAATCTATGATGGTGTCGTTGCCAACACCAAAGTTGAGTTTGTTGTCCGTTGCCGACATAAAACCCCGGGTGGCCATATTTTCTTGAACCGATTTGCCTTTATTGGTGAATACGATTGCTTTGGCGCCTATCCCAAATATATTTTTTGGACTTCCTTTAAATTTGATTTTAATATAGTTGCCGTCTTCCAAGGTGTTTTCCATTACAAAGGCTTCTTGGTTTACGTTGTTTACTACCAAATCCAAATCTCCATCATTGTCCAAATCGGTATAAACACAGCCATTACTGTAAGAATCTATCTGTGGCGCCCATGCATTGGTGACGTTTGTAAAGTTTGTGCCACCGTTATTTTTATAAAAATAGTTTTGCACCTTTTTTTTGGGTAACCGGTCGATCAGTTCCATGTCCTTATCGGACAATCCTTTTTCTATGTTTTGTTGAATTTCTTCGTTCGATATGTAATTAATGTAATCCATATCGTTTGTCACACCTTGTATGCCGTTCGATATAAAAAGATCTTTGAACCCATCGTTGTCAAAGTCTGCCAACAATGCTCCCCAGGACCACTCGGTGGCATCTATTCCACTTAAATTGGCAATTTCCGCAAAATTTTCACCATCTAAATTTAAGTGCAGTGCATTTGACATGTATTGCGGGGCAAAACCATTTTTTAGGTATTGTTGATAAACTGGATAGGGATATTCGAGACCTGATGTTTTGTAGGTTTCCAGGTCTTCGGGGAGCATATCCAAGGATAAAATATCGGATAGGCCGTCATTGTTGATGTCAGCTATGTCGTTGCCCATGGAAAAGTGGGTGGTGTGCCCGAGCTTCTTATCATCTATGGAGATTGTTTCTTTAAATGTCCCATCTTTTTGATTGATATAGAGGTAATCATTTTCAAAAAAATCGTTGCCTACATAAATATCTGGATAACCATCGTTGTTGATGTCACTGATGGCCAGTCCCAATCCATACCCTATGGTCCCTTGAAAAATTCCAGCTTCCTTGGACACGTCAATATATCTACCGTTTTCATTTCTGAAAAGGATATCACCGGACATGGAGTCCACATTTTTACGCTTGGTTCCTTTTCCGTAGGAACGATTGGGATTTACGGAATGGTTTAAGAGGTACATATCCAAATCACCATCGAGATCATAGTCAAAAAATGCCGCCTGTGTGGAGTACCCTATAAAATCCAATCCATATTTTGCCGCTTGTTCTTCAAATATGGGTATACCTTGATCGTTGTTGCCCTGATTTATGTACAATAAGTTTTGGCCTCGTATGGGTCCATGGTCTCCTACCTTGCAAACATAGATATCCAAAAGTCCATCGTTGTTTACATCGGCGTGCGTTACTCCTGTTGTCCAGCCTGTTCCGTTATTGAGATTTGAAGTTTTGGTGACATCCTTGAATGTGAAGTTTCCTTGGTTGAGATAAAATTTGTCCTGGCCTTGGTTGGAGGTAAAGTAGAGGTCGATCAACCCATCATTATTAAAATCACCGGCAGCCACCCCTGCGCCATTATAAAAATAGAGGTAGTTTAAAATGTTGAGTTCAGGGCTCTGTACAAGGTGGTTGTTGAATGTCACCCCTGTATGCACGGAATCTTTTTTAACAAACAGGGTGTTGTTTTCGTTTTTTCCACAACTTGTTAGGGTAAGTACAAAGCCAAAAATAATACAAAGCAGTCCTCTCATTCCTTTAATTGATTGCAGTGTGGAATTTAATTAATTACAGGTCAGAAATGATTAATGTTTCCATAAGGAAAGATTAATATTTGATTAATGTATGCTAAAATAAAAGAGAAAGACCACCGATCGGTGGTCTTTCCATATATAAAACAACTTAAACTTTGAATTATTAGTAGCCTGGGTTCTGCACCAAGTTAGGGTTAAGAATAAGTTGGGCGGAAGGGATAGGGAACAATTGACGATTTGGGTCGCCAACCGCATCTTCTGCCTTAAAGTCCCAGTCTTTGGTGTACTGTCCAAAACGAATCAAGTCGTTTCTTCTCCAGCCCTCGGTGTACAACTCACGAGCTCTTTCATCGAGAATGTCTTGTTCGGTCACCGTTCCTAGTGGGGCAGCTCCTCTAATGGTTCTTAATTCATTGATCATTGAAGTTGGGTCGCCACCACTTCTTAGCATAGCTTCCGCTTTCATCAAATATGCATCTGAATATCTGAAGAAAATGATGTGGTTGGCAAATGCTCCGTCTCTTGGATTGTATTTAATAACTCGAATACCAGTCACCTCACTATTATCTACAAGACTTGGTTGTCCGTCGACAGCACTAACAAAATCCCTTGTAAAATTTAGAGGGTTACCATTTCTATCTTCCAGAGGGCTACCGTCAGGGGCATATTGTTGGCCAATAAGAAACCCATATCCAACATTGGAACCATCGACATAACCGTCCCCGTTGTCATCGGTGCCATAGCTTCCATCATATACCACTCCTCCTTCTGTTGGCACGAAGCCTCTACGCTCTTCTTGTCCATCGCTCAATGTACCATCGTTATGACCACGGTTGTTATTGGGATCTCCTTCAAATAGATCATAAAATTCTGCTAGAGTGCTGAAACCGTTCCAGCCACCACCACCTAACTCTGTAGAGTTATAGTGTAAGGTGTGAAAAATTCTGGCACCTGCAGATGTTTGAGCATACCAAATAGTCTCTGTGTCACCACCAGGGACAAAAATTTCAAAGTAGTCAGGAGCTAGCTCATAACCGTCACTCTCAATGTCATCTACTAATGAAATTACTTCAGTCATGTCAGAAGCAGCAGCTGAACCGGAACCATTATAAATGTGTCTGTTCAAAAGTACTTTAGCTTTTAAGAACCTGGCAGCTGCTTTGGTGGCTCTAAAATTGTCATCACCAGCAGACGAGGCCGGTAAGTTTGAAATAGCTGTATCCAAATCACTCAAAATAAATGTAATGGCATCTTCGCCCGTAAATACTTCAGGATCTGCCAATGGATCTGCGGCTTCCGTATCTCTATAAGGAACTTGTCCAAAATTGTCCAAGATGATGAACATTGATAAAGCTCTCAAAAATGATGCATGTCCTATTGCCTCACTTGAAGAGGCTGACCTCGAGTCCAAGACTTCACTGGCTTGTAATTGCAGGCCATTCCATTCGTTCCAAACGGCCAAGATGTATTGGTGTTCTGGTGTCCATGAGTGTTGGTGCAACTGTCTCCAGATACCATTATCCCCCCAGTCAGAACCTCTTGTAGGTACTAATAGGGCGTCCGTTGTCACTTCGTTCAAGGCGTATAAGTTGGCTTGTGTACCAAAATAACCATATACATCGTTGTACATCGCTGATATTTGGCTCGAAGCTGCCTCAGCGGTCTGTATACCGGTAAATCCTTCGTCGAGTAGCGAGTCCGTTGGCTCTACCTCCAAATCCGTACAGGATGTTAGCATAAGCGCTACGAACAAGCTGAGCGAAAAATATTTGTTCGTTTGTTTTATAAATTTTTTCATTGCTTTTTTTTTAAAATTTAGCGTTGATACCCAAAGTTATAGTTCTTGGTCTTGGAAAAGAAGTATAATCTATACTGGCGCTGGGTATACCAGTACCAAAGTCTCCCGTAGTGGATGATACTTCTGGATCCAATCCGCTATAATCGGTAATCAAGAACAAGTTTTGTCCAGTGACCGATAGTCTTAAACTTTTTAATGTTCCGTCACCACTTAAAGGTACATTGTATCCGATACTAGCATTTTGCATTCTTACAAAGTCACCTTTTTCCAAATACAATGTTGAAACTTCTTGACTAACGTTTGTATCCAAAGCTCTTTGGGTCACATTTCTTGTTGTTTCAAAAGTAGGGCGGTTCAAGAATGCGTTGGCTGTATTGTTGTATACGGAAAAGCCAAATTGTCCTGTAAAGTAAGCGGATGCATCCCAATTTTTATACCTGAGGTTTAGTGATAAACCAGCGTTCACATCAGGAAGCCCATCTTCATCCACAAAATCTTTTTCATCTGGATTAAAGTTTGGATTTCCATTGCTGTCTTCTGAATATTCAGCCATGTAATAAGAGAACAAAGATCTTCCCTCTCCCAATCGCTGAGCATAAGCATCTGTTAGTCCAGGGCCGTTCAAAGCACCAAAATTAGCAGTGATACCGTTCAATCCTTCCACTGTGTTCTTGTTATATGCAATATTGAAGGATGATGAGAAAGTGACGTCTTCGGTTTGTACAAAGTCATAGTTCAGGGCAACCTCAACCCCTTGGTTGATTACGGTACCATCTTCTAAGTTTTTGAACACGAACGGGTCAGCTGCAGGTGCAGCGGCTCCTTGTCTAAACAACAGATCTTTTGTTTCTTTTCTATAAAAGTCAACAGAACCACTAAAACGGTCAAGGTTGAAACCAAAATCGATACCGACGTTCAAGTCCAAAGTTGATTCCCACTTAAGGTCTGGGTTTTGTACTGCTACTGTTTGTGCACCAGGTCTTAATATTTCACCGCTATCACTAATACTTGGTTCTGAAAAGCGGACCCTTCTTAAGAAGTTGGCATACCCAAGTCCTTCTTGGTTACCAGTTATACCTGCTCCCAGTCTTAATTTCAAAGTTGAGACATTGTCACCTATAAAGTCCTCTTCGTTAATTTTCCAAGCAAATGCACCAGAAGGGAAGTAACCATACTGATTACTACCACCAAATTTTGAAGATCCATCCGCTCTAATGGTTGCTGTAAACAAGAACTTATCATTCAAGGAATAATTTGCTCTTGCAAAGAAAGATTGTAGTTCATCTGTGTTATCAAATGTATCTAACCAAACTGAGGTATAATTACCGGACGAAATACTTAAAGTAGCTGTGTCTTCAAACGGGTTAATACTGTTTACAAAAGTTCCGTTTGGCGCATAACCAGCCTGTTGGTATGGTCCACTAATACTGGATCTAATGTTGTTGACGTCCTCAATTAAAAGCTCGCCCATCTCATTAAGGTCTGTTGTAGGTGCTTGCCATCCTTGCGAGTTGAACCCTGCACGTTGGAAATCCTGAAAAGAGTAACCAATGATCAAGTCCAAAGACGAATTATCAAAATCTTTTTTATAGTTAAGGGTACCTTCCAGTAGTTTACTGGTAGAGTTTAGTGTGTTGTACGCCGATTGACCATTTCCGGTAACTCGGTTAAAGTTATTGGCCTTTCCTGATATGGAGGAAATTGCCTCTGCATCAGAGTCATCATAGCCAACACTAACTTTTGCAGTCAATTCAGGAGTAAGATCGTACTCGGCGGAGAAATTGATCAATGCACGATCTGTGTGGGTTACAGATTGGAAACTTGAAAGGTAGTTTGCAGGGTTCAATTGGTTTCCTTCCAAAAAGAAATTTGGATTCGCTGGCCATGTAGGGTTGGCTGAATAAGCAGCACCGATAAGGTTTCCACTTGCCCCGGAAGTACCACTAATAGGAGGTGCATCGTCATTAACACGGGCAATGGATGCCTGAAGTGTAAGTCTTAGCTTGTCATCCAAAAATCGTTGGCTAGCATTTAGTCTTCCAGTAATACGTTCTTGGGCTGATTTTTCGATAACACCAAATTGTTTTCCGTAAGAAAACGTAGCTCTTACATTACCGCTGCCATAGTTCCTTGAATAGGAAAGGTTTTGGTTTTGAGAAGCTACTGTCCTTGTAATATAGTCTTGCCAATTGGTGTTATACCCATAATCACTTGCATCGGCAATGGCTTGACTCCTTAAAGAAGCAGTTTTGGATAAGAATTCATCTCTGTCGAAAAGGTCATAGTCATTGGCGGGTGTTGAAATACTCAAATTAGAACTGAATTCCCAAACACCACCTTGTCCTGTTTTACCACTTTTAGTTGTAATGATAACAACCCCATTGGCACCACGGGAACCATAAATGGCTGTAGCGGAAGCATCTTTCAAAATTGACATGCTCTCAATGTCGTTCGGGTTGATAAAGGCCAAGGGGTTACGAGTAGCGTTGCTACCATTAACAACATCTCCACCTGAGGGTGTGGTTGATTCTCCTGACAAAGGCACTCCGTCCACAACGAACAAAGGGTTGTTGTTGGAACGAATGGAATTGGAACCCCTAATTCTTAAATTCATTCCAGCTCCCGGTTCACCACTACTCTGTGTAATCTGTACACCGGCAGTTTTACCTTGTATCAATTGTTCAGGAGATGAAATAACACCTCCATTAAAATCTTCAGAGGTGACCGCAGCCACTGATCCGGTCGCATCTTTAACCGTAGTTTGTCCATAACCAATGATAACTACCTCGTCCAAAGCTTGTGCATCTTCTTCCATGGTAACATTGATCGTTGATTGTCCGTTAACCGCAATTTCTACGGTTTTGTAACCAATGTAGCTGAAAACCAAAGTTGCGGTATCCTCTACATTGTTAAGGGTGAAGTTACCGTCAAAATCGGTCTGCGTACCATTGGTAGTGCCTTTTACCAATACGCTCGCCCCCGGTAACGGTCCGTTTGCATCCGAAACGGTACCTGATACTGTCTGAGCTTTCGCCAACCCGAAGCATAGGAATGCTCCAAGCAACAAAAAGCTTTTTAGTAGCGTAATCTTCATAAATAATTAATTTTAAGTTTAGTTAATTTTAATTCAAGTGTTAAACATATATAAAAAAAAGGTTAATATAAATCTAAGTATATTGTAAAACACAACGAAAACGGTTTCGTGTTGATAACTTTTAGAAGTATTGATTTGATATAGATGAATCCGTTTGTTTGCCTAAATCCCAATAATCGGGAAGAAAATTATGAATACGGTAATTTTGCGACTAATATAGTGATTTAATTTTTTTTAACAATTTTCAGAAAAACATACTTGAAAAAATTTTCATTCCTTTTTTGTTAAAAAAATATATTTTCTATTCAACCTAGCCTCTTTATTAAGTAATTTGCCGTAATATACTTGCGGTTTAAAATTGATTATCATTGAAAGCTAAGATTACCTTAAAAGATATTGCCAGAGAACTTGAAGTCTCCATTTCCACGGTTTCAAAAGCACTCAAGAATAGTGAGGAGATAAGTAGGGACACCAAAGAAAGGGTACAGGCCTTTGCCAAACTTTATAATTACAAACCCAATAACATAGCCATAAGTCTAAAGAACAAGCGGACCAAGAATATTGGGGTTGTGATTCCAGATATTGTGCACCACTTTTTCACCACTGTAATCCGGGGCATTGAAAAATACGCAAATGCCAGAGGTTATAACGTTATTGTTTGTCTATCAGAAGAGTCCTTTGACAAAGAAGTCATCAACATGGAAATGTTGGCCAATGGAAGTATAGACGGCTTTATTATGTCCCTCTCTTCCGAAACACAGGCAAAGGGTGATTACAATCACTTAAAGGAGGTGACCGACCAAGGGATTCCCGTAGTGCTTTTTGATAGGATTACCAATGAGGTGGATTGTGATAAAGTGATTATTGACGATGAACTTGGGGCTTATCGCGCGACCAAAAAGTTTATTGATCAGGGAAAAAATAAAATCGCCTTGATTACCACCGATGATTATTTGAGTGTCAGTAAGGCCAGGACCAAAGGGTACCGAAAAGCATTGGAAGAAAGCAAGCTGGGCGTCAATGACTCGTTGATACTTAAACTTCCTTCCATGGAAATGGACGAAGAAGCCATCAAAACTTTTTTGGACCAAAAAGAACCCGATGCCGTGTTGTGCGTAAACGAAATTTTTGCCGTGTACAGCATGCGCTTGGTTCAGGAGAAAGGATATAAGATCCCGGAGGATATTGCATTTATTGGGTTTACGGATGGTGTGTTGTCCAAATATGCAAACCCCAGTCTTACCGTAGTGGCACAGCATGGGGAAAAAATGGGGGAGGTGTCGGCAAAAATGTTGATAGATAAAGTGGAAAGTGAGGCCGAGGAAGAAACCTATCAGACCAAAATATTGGAACCTACTTTGGTGATCAGGGATTCCGTAATGCACTAAATTTAAAGTTTATACTCTTCATTATTCATGGTAGCATGAAATCAAAATATACCCTTATTTTTTTGATGATTCTTGTCACGTTATCTTCGTGTAAGCAAAGCATGGATCAAAAGCAAAAACCCCAAGAACCAAAAATGGAGAAAAAAAAAGTGGTCTATCAGGTATTTACCCGCCTTTTCGGAAACACCAAAACTACAAACAAGCCTTGGGGCACTATTGAAGAAAATGGGGTGGGCAAGTTTGCCGATTTTTCGGATAAGGCCCTGTCAGAAATCAGGGATTTGGGTGTGACCCATATTTGGTACACGGGAGTGCCCCATCATGCCTTGATAAGGGACTATACCGCCTATGGAATTTCCAATGATGACCCCGATGTGGTAAAAGGAAGGGCAGGCTCGCCTTATGCCGTTAAGGATTACTATAATGTAAACCCCGACTTGGCCATTGACCCCTCCAAAAGGCTGGAAGAGTTCAAGGAACTGATACAACGAACCCATAATGCGGGAATGAAGGTGGTCATCGATATTGTTCCCAATCATGTTGCCAGAAATTATGAAGGGATCACCAACCCCGAAGGAGTAGAGGATTTTGGAGCTTCCGATGATACATCCAAGGAATATGATGTAAACAATAATTTCTATTACATTCCTGGAGAGGCGTTCAAAGTTCCACAATGGCAAGATGGTTATTTGCCTTTGGGAGGTGAAGAAAACAGGTTGGCGGATTCAAAATTTGAGGAATTTCCGGCGAAATGGACCGGAAACGGTTCCCGATTGGCGCAGCCACATTTTAACGATTGGTACGAAACCGTAAAGATCAACTATGGAGTTCGTCCGGACGGCACCAAGGATTTCGAGGAACTTCCAGATAATTACCGCCATAAAGACTATAAGGCACATTATGAATTCTGGAAAGATAAAACCCTTCCCGATTCATGGCACAAGTTTAGGGATATAACCCAGTACTGGTTGGATTTTGGGGTAGATGGCTTTCGTTTTGATATGGCCGAAATGGTTCCTGTGGAATTTTGGAGCTATCTCAATTCCAATATAAAAATGAAAAACCCCAATGCCTTTTTATTGGCGGAGGTTTACAACCCAGATCTATATCGAGATTATATCCACCAAGGTAAGATGGATTACCTGTACGATAAGGTCGAACTTTACGATAGCATTAAGCACATAATGAAAGGTTATGGATGGACAGACCATATTCCTGTAGTGCAGAAAGGAATGGCGGATATCGAACATCATATGCTCCACTTTTTGGAAAACCATGATGAACAGCGTATCGCCAGTCCCGATTTTGTGGGCAATGCACAATTGGGCAAACCGGCCATGGTAGTTTCAGCGACCATTAGTACTTCTCCGACCATGATTTATTTTGGACAGGAAGTAGGGGAGCCTGGAGCGGAGGATGCCGGTTTTGGAAAACCCTCACGTACCTCTATTTTCGATTATATTGGGGTGCCGCACCACCAAAGATGGGTCAACAATAAAAAGTTTGATGGCGGCCAGCTATCCGATGAGGAGAAAAAATTAAGGGATTTTTACAAACGCCTCTTGAACTTTACCATAAATAGTGCAGCATTGATGGGCGAGTATCAAGAGATTCACTTTTATAACAA
>CEVF01153385.1_pt1 | contig 13770 bp, 10 predicted proteins | sample 356441 | NCBI WGS metagenome assembly CEVF01 (sample SAMEA2622765, study PRJEB7988) | marine metagenome | biome: marine biome (ENVO:00000447); feature: surface water layer (ENVO:00002042); material: "saline water (ENVO:00002010), including plankton (ENVO:xxxxxxxx)" | depth 5 m
CCATAAAAATAGTATTTAGGTGCGCGTAAAGATAGAAAATAAACCCTATTGCACTTTTTACCTAAATATTATATGGAAAGATCATTTTACGACCAACTGAACAGTTTCCTTGCCTCGTTGCTCTACCAATACAGACTTTCCGTTTTGGAGGGATTTAACCGCTGTATCGTTAAAATGGCGAATAGTATAGAGCGATACATCTTCGTGGCACACTACTTTAAATTTTCGCTTCAATTCCTCCAATAAAGGCTGGAGTCCCCGGAACTTATTATCCAAACAGACAGAAAAACTGATTGCTGAATTCTGGATAAGATCCACCTTCAATCTATGGTCATGAAACAGTTTAAATATCTCGCTTATGTTATCTTCCACGATAAAAGAAAAGTCAAGAGATGATAATTTCAATAACACTTGGTTCTTTTTCACGATAAAACAGGGAATTTTAGGCTCGATACCATTCCCTTTGCCCACCGTGGTTCCATTGTCCTTTGGCCTTACAAAGGATTTTACTTTCAAAGGAATTTCCTTTCGCTGCAAGGGCTGCAATGTCTTTGGATGAATAACCGAAGCCCCGTAAAAAGCCAACTCGATAGCTTCTCGATATGAAATCTTGTCCAACAATTGGGCATCTTCAAAATTCCGTGGATCAGCGTTCAAAACACCAGGCACATCCTTCCAAATCGTGACCGACTCGGCATTTAGGCAATAAGCCAAGATAGCTGCTGAATAATCGGACCCCTCTCTGCCCAAAGTGGTGGTAAAGTTGTTGTCGTCACTACCCAAAAAGCCTTGGGTAATATATAGTTTGGACACATCTACCCTTGAAACCACTTCCTGTTGGGTACGTTCCCAATTTACCTGGGCATCCCTATAATTGGAATCGGTTTTGATCATGGTACGTACATCCAACCAAGTATTGGAAATACCAACTTCATTCAAATAAGCACTCACAATAGTTGTGGACAACAATTCCCCATAGCAAACCACTTGATCATACACAAACCCATATTTGGGCGATTTGTTCCAGGCCAAAAAACCCTTTACCTCATCAAAAAGGACTTTTACTTTGGAATAAACCGGATGGTTCGGATTTTGAAATAAATCCGATAATATTTCATTGTGATAATCAATTACCTCTTGGATTGCGGCGGGCATGGCATCCTTATCGTTAAAATAGGCCTCTACCACCTTTTCCATGGCATTGGTCATTTTACCCATAGCGGAAACCACTACCAAAGTATCTTTATAACCCACCTCCTTTAGAACGTTGACAACGTTTTTGACCGCATCTGCATCTTTGACCGATGCCCCACCGAACTTAAATACCCTCATGTATTTCTATCTTCTTGAATTTTGCCCGTTTAATCGAGGCTTTCTATATAATTTTTGATTCCTTCTTCATCCAATTGGACCACATCCCAATCCCTCAATACGTTGGCTCCTTTTTTTTCATAAAATTTGATGGCAGGCTCGTTCCAGTCCAAAACTTCCCAACAAATCCGTTTCACGCCCAAGCTGTTACCGTACTTCACCACTTCATCCAATAAGGCCGTACCCAAACCACTGCCTCTCATTTTTTCGGAAACGATCAAATCCTCTAAGTGGATAACCGGTCCCTTCCAAGTGGAATACCTGGGATACACCAGTGCGATCCCTGCGATGCCATCATTGGTTTCGGCCACAAAACAGTGAAACAACTTTTGTTCACCAAAACCATCCTTGATCAAGTCGTCTTTCGTAATCTCTACGGCATCCGGTTCTTTCTCATAATTGGCCAACTCCTGTACCAAGTTCAACACCTGTTCCATATCCTCTATACGGGCATCCCTGATTGTGTATTCCATAATTGTTACAAATAAAACTCAAAGTTATAAAATTACATAATTAAACTATTTCGAAATCGTTGTAGTTTCACAAAATGCACGATATTTGTCTATAAATAAAACAGCCTTTTCCAATGTTTGACAAACAACGACTCACCATGGGCGAGTTCATCATCGCCAACCAAAATTCATTTCAATACACTTCTGGAGAACTATCCAGACTGTTGAACGGCATTCGCCTAGCGGCCAAAGTGGTCAATCATGAGGTAAACAAAGCAGGTCTGGTGGACATTACCGGGGCCGCCGGAGACACCAATATTCAAGGGGAAGACCAACAAAAACTTGATGTATTGGCCAATGAAAAGTTTATTGAAACCCTAAAGAACCGTGAAATTGTTTGTGGCATAGCTTCGGAAGAAGAAGACGATTTCATTACCATCAACAGTTTTGACAAAAAACATCAGAACAAGTATGTGGTTCTGATAGACCCTTTGGACGGCTCTTCCAATATTGATGTAAATGTATCAGTGGGAACCATTTTTTCCATCTACAGAAGGGTTACCCCTGTTGGAACCCCGGTCACTTTGGAAGATTTCCTTCAGCCTGGAAAAAAACAAATTGCGGCGGGATACATTATATACGGGACTTCCACCATGTATGTGTACACCACAGGGCATGGTGTAAACGGTTTCACCTTAAATCCTGCGCTGGGCACCTTTTACCTGTCCCATCCAAATATGCAATTCCCAGAAACAGGGAAAATATACTCTGTCAACGAGGGCAACTATATCCATTTTCCACAAGGTGTAAAGAACTATATAAAATATTGCCAAATGGAAGAGGGTGATAGGCCCTATACCTCCCGATATATTGGGTCACTGGTTTCGGATTTTCACCGGAATATGATAAAAGGGGGAATATATATGTACCCAAAAAGCAGCAAAGCACACAACGGTAAACTGCGTTTATTGTACGAATGCAACCCTATGGCATTTATAGCGGAACAGGCCAACGGAAAGGCCAGTGATGGTTTTCGGCGAATCATGGACATCGAACCCACAGAATTGCACCAACGGGTGCCCTTTTTCTGCGGCAGTAAAAAAATGGTGGAAAAAGCAGAGGAGTTTATGGCCAATTCCTAGCTGCACTCCCGCTTCACCAATTCATAATAATCCTCAAAGGGAATTTGTCCAGTGAATATGGCAATGGACTTATCAATGATGTCCGATGCCTTTTTAGGATCAAAACCTAAACCAATGGCATATTTTTCCACCATCTTACGTTCATCTTCATCGATGTAATGATCGGAAAATATGATCTGGAAAAATTCAAACAGCCTTTTAAACCTTTTCTCACCACTGTGCGGGGTTTCAATAGGATATTTGTTCTCTTTTTTCATTACCTCCTTAAATTGATCGTCGGTAATATTGAGCTTAAAGGCAAACTTTTTTAGGATCTCCATTTCCTTTTCATTGATTTCGCCATCAATAGCGGCCAAACTTGCCAAGGTGGCAAAATGGGCCAAATTCTTCCTATGGTCTCCGTGCTCGTAAAGATCTAAAATTGGCATATCTCGAATTTTGTGGGACAAATATAAATCTTATCGCAAAAAGGAGGGTATAAACACCGTAAAGAAATTCGTATTTTTCAATTCGTTGCACCAATATATCCCTCAAAGACCATGAACTCTTTCATATTGCTGGAAAACTTGTTCCAAAACAAAATTATTTTGCACCCAAAAGGACCAACAGTGTTTTTCATCCTCATCTAAACTTTGCAATCACACCATTTTTCTATTTCCAATAAATAGGAATTCGGATAAAACTCAAAAAACATTTTCTGCGAAGGCTTTCACGGTTTATCTTTGTCGCAAAGTTTTTTGGATTGACCAAAACACCGATTTCCCAACTCTTTGAACAGTATCCCCAAATCGGGAAACTGAGGGATGTTATTGCCCAATATCAAAACAACACTTCCGCAGCATCACAAAAAATCAATGTAAAAGGCCTTGTGGGCTCTTCACTTTCCTTTGTGGTCTCTGAAACATTCAAGTCCACTGAATCCCCTTTTCTCTTGATTATGAGCGACAAGGAGGAAGCTGCCTATCATTTAAATGATCTAGAACAGCTCATTGGTGAAAAGGATGTGCTCTTTTATCCAGGGAGTTACCGTAGGCCCTATCAAATTGAAGAAACCGACAATGCCAATATATTGTTGCGGGCCGAGGTACTGAACCGCATCAATTCCAGAAAAAAGCCTGCGGTCATTGTAACGTATCCGGACGCACTGTTCGAGAAGGTAGTCACCCGCAAAGAGCTGGACAAGAACACCCAAAAATTAAAACTGGGCGATGAGATCTCGTTGGATTTTTTAAATGAGGTACTTTTTGAATACCAGTTCAAACGGGTAGATTTTGTGACCGAGCCCGGGGAGTTCTCCGTTCGTGGTGGTATTGTGGATGTCTTCTCTTTCTCGCATGATGAACCGTACCGCATTGAGTTCTTCGGCGACGAAGTGGACAGCATCCGAACCTTTGATGTGGAAACACAACTTTCTACGGACAAGGTGAAGAAAATCACCATTATTCCCAATGTGGAAAACAAATTTACCGAGGAGGTGCGCGAAAGTTTCTTAAAATATATTTCGCCCAAAACGGTAATATTTGCAAAGAACCCTGCTTTGATCTATGATCGTATCGATTCTTTTTTTGAAAAAGCAAAGGAGAGTTTTGCCAAGCTGAGCCAAGAGATCAAACATGCAGAACCCAAAGAACTCTTTTTGGATTCGGCTTTGCTGAAAGCACAACTAGAGGAGCATTTGTGTGTGGAGATTGGTGCTCCGGGCAAGACCATGGAAGAAGTTCAGGGTGAAGAAATCGTCTTCCATACCAAACCGCAACCAGCGTTCAACAAAAAATTTGACCTGCTCATTGACAACCTCAACGATAATAGGGACGCAGGTTACAGCAACTATATTTTCTGTTCCACTGAACAACAGGCGAAGCGCTTTCATGATATTTTTGAGGAAGTGGACCAGACCGTTCACTACCAGACCCTTATTTTTCCTCTATATAAAGGGTTTATTGATGATGACCTCAAACTGGTCTGCTATACCGACCATCAAATTTTTGAGCGGTACCATAAGTTCCATTTAAAAAATGGCTATGCCAAAAAGCAGGCCATTACCTTAAAGGAGCTCAACAAGTTGGAAATCGGGGATTACGTCACCCATATTGATCATGGTATCGGCAAGTTCGGTGGTCTGCAAAAAATCGATGTCGAGGGCAAAAAACAAGAAGCCATCAAACTCATTTATGGCGACCGCGATATATTATATGTAAGCATCCATTCGCTCCATAAAATTTCCAAATACAACGGCAAGGACGGTGCTCCCCCAAAAATATTCAAGCTTGGTTCCGCAGCTTGGAAAAAACTGAAGCAAAAGACCAAGGCCCGGGTCAAAAAAATCGCCTTCGACCTTATAAAGGTGTATGCCAAAAGGCGATTGGAAAAAGGGTTCCAATATGCTCCCGACAGTTATTTGCAGCACGAATTGGAAGCTTCATTCCTATACGAGGATACACCTGACCAGGAAAAAAGCACCCAAGATGTAAAAAAGGACATGGAGAGCGAACGGCCCATGGACCGACTTATTTGTGGAGACGTTGGCTTTGGAAAAACAGAAGTGGCCATACGGGCTGCTTTTAAAGCGGTGGACAATGGCAAACAGGTCGCTGTTTTGGTACCCACCACCATATTAGCTTTCCAACATCACCGCACATTTTCCGAACGGTTGAAAGAAATGCCCGTTACCGTGGATTACCTCAACCGCTTTAGAACTGCCAAAGAGAAAAGGGAGACCCTTGAAAATTTGGAGAATGGAAAAGTGGATATCATCATCGGCACGCACCAATTGGTGAACAAAAATGTAAAGTTCAAGGATTTGGGCCTGCTCATTGTGGACGAGGAACAAAAATTTGGTGTCTCTGTAAAAGAAAAATTGCGCTCCATAAAGGAAAATGTGGATGTACTGACACTTACGGCCACACCAATCCCGAGAACCCTCCAGTTTAGTTTGATGGCAGCCCGAGACCTTTCGGTCATCAACACTCCCCCTCCGAACCGATACCCCATCGAAAGCCATGTTATCCGGTTTAACGAAGAAATCATCCGTGATGCGGTGTCCTATGAAATCCAACGGGGAGGACAGGTGTTCTTTATCCACAATCGTATTGAGAACATCAAAGAAGTGGCCGGAATGCTCCAACGTTTGGTCCCCGATGCCAAAATAGGTATTGGCCATGGGCAGATGGAAGGCAAAAAACTGGAAACTTTGATGCTTGCCTTTATGAACGGTGAGTTTGATATCTTGGTTTCCACCACCATTATAGAAAGTGGGTTGGACGTTACCAACGCCAACACCATTTTTATCCACAACGCCAATAACTTTGGCCTGAGCGACCTCCACCAGATGCGTGGGCGCGTGGGTCGAAGCAACAAAAAAGCGTTCTGTTATTTCATTACGCCACCTTACGAAGCAATGACCACCGAAGCCCGAAAGCGTATCGAAGCCCTCGAACAGTTTACTGAATTGGGCAGTGGTTTCAATATCGCCATGAAGGATTTGGAAATTCGGGGGGCCGGTGACCTGTTGGGCGGCGAACAGAGTGGATTTATCAACGAGATTGGATTCGAGACCTATCAAAAAATATTGTCCGAAGCCATTGAGGAACTCAAAGAAAACGAGTTCAAGGAATTGTATGAGGAAGTAGAGGGCGACAAGGAAAAAGTGTATGTAAAAGAGATGCAGTTGGACACGGATTTTGAACTGCTCTTCCCCGATGATTACATCAACAATATTACAGAACGCCTCAACCTGTACACCCAACTCAACAATGTGGAGGATGAGGAAGGCCTACAAAAGTTTGAAGCGCAATTGGTGGACCGTTTTGGGGAACTCCCCACTCGGGCCGTGGATCTATTAAATTCCGTTCGCATCAAATGGATCGCCACACATATTGGTCTGGAAAGGGTCATCATGAAGAAAGGCAAATTTATCGGTTACTTTATTGCCGACCAACAATCCAGTTTTTACCAAAGCCCAACATTTACCAAAATTCTACAATACGTACAGGCGCACCCACAACAGGTGAAACTCAAAGAAAAACAGACCCGGAACGGATTGCGGTTGTTATTGGTGTTTGATGGTATTACGAGTGTGGAAAAAGCACTGAAGGTTTTGGAGCCTTTTATGCCTGTCAAATCCTCCAAAGGAGATAATGTTCCTGCCTAGAATTCCTCAAAAAAGACATCACACATCCGTTCGAAATGACACCTCAACAACTACGGTCATTTCGACAGTGCGAAGCGACGAGAAATCTAAAATCGTTTTTTATGTACTTGCTCCCCTTCCTCGTTATAGAAGCGCCAAGTTCCCACTTGCTCATCCTTTCGAAAGCGGCCACGGATTTTTTGGGTTCCATTGGGATAATACGCCTCATAGCTCCCGTGTTTCAAACCATCTTTTAGCTCAACTTCAAACATGATGTTCCCATTTGCATATTTCTTACTATATGATTTGGCATTTAGATCGGTTGGATAAATGGGTCTCAGATCAAAAACAGCATCGGTTACCTCCAATGCCGTTGTCTGGGTTTTCGGCGTGGTCTTGTTCGTGCTTTTTGGAACATTGATGGCTTTCTTCACTTCTTCCACATCCTGATAATTCATAACCAATCGACTTTCGAACAAATCATCTTCAGGGGTCAATTGGAATCCTACTTGTGGAAAACAAATGATAAAATCCCTGTTCTTCCGCATCTTTTGCTTGGTAGGGGCATCGGCCAGGGCATACATATTATCATACAATAACGGAACGTTGCTGTAAACAAACACAGTAGATTCCGAATGGAATTTTTCATCAAACTTCTTAAAATATTCGGAAGTGGCAAGGGTTTCGCCCTCAACGACTTTGTCTATCATACCCTTTAGGGTATTGGGGTTGTCACTGAAAACAACATAATCGTCAATTTGGGTAAAATAGGGTTTATCAAATTCATTGAACCTACCGCCCAGCAACATTTTGAAGAAACCTTTGATGGACAGGAAATTGATTTCATGTTCCTTATAGTTTACCGCTTTGAACTTCACAGGTGTTTTCTTTCTGATCTGGTCCACCACAAAGTCCAAGTTGGTCTTGGCATCTTCTGGATTGTTTGACTTTAGCACAAGGGCCATGTCATTCTTCCCTTTTGTGATGTGCGATTTTATTTGAAGTACCGCGATCTCATCCCCAATCCAGCTCACAAAATTCTCTTTGATATTTATTTTCAGGGCTTTTTCCACCTTGGCTATGCCTTCTTGATAGGTATCGAACTGCTCTGGGTCGTTTTGCTGGACCATTTCAAAATTTTCGTAGAATTCAGAAAAGCTATCAAACCCATAGCTTATATAAAGTGCAGTGCTTTTTGGTGCTATTTGGGGCACGGAACGTTTGGCTGTTCCAGATTTTTGAAGGGCTTCCAGATAATATTCGTTTACCGCGCTTATATTGGTATACCCATTGGCCGTCAGGGTACTGTTTTCATCCAAATCAAAATAAAAACCAGAGAACAAGAAGTTGTCGCTCACCCGCTTTACCCAGTCGGAAGGTTTGTCCGTATATTGTTTTATATAATCATCAAAATAATGGTACTGCACATACATACGAAACAAATCCTCGTGACCTACTTTTTGATTGATTTCCAAAAAATTCAGATTCCTCCCCAATACAGGCTCACGGTATTGATCTATGGAAGCCTCCACCAGCGTATGGGTATACGAGGCCACCAATTGATTTTTGATAAAAGCCAGATACATGGTCTCCTTGGTGTCCCTGTCGTGCACCTCTAAAATTTCGTGTTCGTGGTATATTCGTTTGCTCAGTACATAACCATCATCCAACAAGGTGTTCAGATAAGTTTTGAGCAATTGGAGTTTGGCAATACGTTTAAGGTCCAACACATAAAAAATTCCATACTCCTTCGGAGATATCATGTGGATGGAAATAAAAAGTGAACGGTTATCAAAAAATTCGAACAACTTATGGTTCTCATTGAACACGGTATCCACTTTTTGGATGTTTTCCGTGAGTTCCGAAAAATAATCGTTCTTTTTTAGGTGGTGCCAAGCTTCGCTCCCACTGATTTTTTCCCAACTTTTCACGGGCCGTTCCGATTCAATGATGAAAACCGCATCCTTCGGAATAAGATAAATTGACTGTAGATTGGTCCTGGGGGAGAGTATAAAAATATAGGCCAGATAGCACAAATAAAGTACAATCAGGCCCAGAAAACCGTAAAGAATCCTTTTTTTGGTCATTTTTCCAAAAAGTGTCTTTTTCTAGAACGAATAAGATTTCGTTTTAGTTTAGACCTAAAAAGGAATGTTGGATTATAGTGATTTTAAATCCTTGATTGTCTTGAAAGCGACATCCACTTGTTCATCGTTCACCAAAATGGTAAACTCATTGGTCGTAGAGATTACTTCGTACAGCACAATACCTTCCCATGCCAAACGCTGAAAAATGAAGTAATAGATACCTGGAACCGAAACATTTTCCGCAGGCAATTTTACGGTAATGGAAGAAAGTCCTTCCGCCTTTTGGGTACAACGTTCCATTTTAAAATACTTTTCCACAACACCGTCCATTACATTACTGATCACAATATTGATCTCGTTGACACCCCGTGAAGAGGTATAAAAAACATCTTGGTTGGCGTTCACCTCCTCCAACAATCTAGCTTGTTGCTGCAATATGGTATCCGAAGCCAAAAAGGTGTAATCTGTCAGGTTGGAACGCACCGTGATCTCCCCGATGTTTTTGAGAACTTTCACGATTTTGTGGGTAGCCCGAAACTCCAAATCATCGGAAAGACGCTTTAGCGCCATCACAATGGCACCATCTTTCACATCTTTACCGAGTTCCTCGGCAATCTCCGGTTTTATCTGTCTGGACAAGGATGTTAGATTAATAATACCCTGTGCCAAAGCTGTTTGCAAAAAAGGTTTTTTCTTGATATAATGTTCAACAACTGCGGATATCGTTTTCATTTTTTGGTTGGTTTTTGCACAAAAATAACATATTGTTACAAAACAAACAAATGGTTAAAAATGATAAAATGCGTTTTCAAAGTGTTCAATCTCAAATTTATGCCCTTTTTTTATAACGGTAATTACATCAAATCTAACCTCAACATCGCTATCCATTTCTTCAACATAATGGTTGGCCGCCATGGTCAATAGTTTTATTTTTTTTGGCGAGATTGCATCTGAAATACCTTCTAAAAACCCCGTATTCCTAGACTTTACCTCAACTATGGCCAAGAGATCCTCTTTCTGCGCGATGATGTCCACTTCAGCTTTGAGGTAGCGATAATTACGTTCAAGTATTGTATATCCCTTACCTCTCAAAAATGCAACTGCTTTTTGCTCTCCGAGTTCCCCAAATTGGTTGTGATTCCCCATATAATTTGTAAAAATCAAAAAAAAATATGCATTTCATCGAAAAATTTGGTCGTTCATGGACTTTAGTGCGTTAAGATTGTAATTTGTTGGCTCAATTGAACCACACCCAACACTAGCATAAACATATAGTTACCCCAAAACTATGTACTTAATAAACGCCAGACATTGCTATGGAGTACTTTATCAATTGTAATTCCTCAACCTTGGCGCCATACACTACTCCTTTGGATGAGTTGCGTGCGGCCCACTTGTATCGAAGGCTAGGTTTTAGTGCCTCTGTACAAACCATTAATGCAGCTGTTGGACAAACAGCGACCAACCTCGTCGACAATTTAGTGGATCAAGCTCTGGCCACACCTGTCATACCCACACCGGAATGGGCGGATTGGACCAATGCCGATTATCCAGATGATGATGACCTGGCCGGTCAATTGCGAAGAGCCCAGATAGAAGAATTTACCACTACTTACGGCAATGCCTTGATAGACAATGGATTGTTGGATAGGATGAGCTTTTTTTGGAGCAATCACTTTGTCACCCAATTGGAGACCTATAATTGCCCACAATTTTTATTTTACTATATCAATTGTTTGCAGCGCAATGCCTTGGGTAATTTTAAAACCTTTACCAGTGAGATTGGGCTAACCAGCGCTATGTTATATTATTTGGATGGTGTACGCAACCGCGGAAACAATCCCAACGAGAACTATGCACGTGAGCTGTATGAGCTGTTTACCTTGGGGGAAGGAAACAATTACACGGAAGAAGATATCGTTGAAACAGCAAAAGCCATATCCGGATATACCGAAAGGGGTGAAGAGGGTTGTACCCAGGTCACCTTTAACCCAGATGATTTTAATACAGATGACAAAACCATATTTGGACAAACCGGTAATTGGGGCTACGATGATGTTATCGATATCCTGTTCAACGAAAGAGCGAATGAAATCGGCTGGTTTATCTGCAAAAAACTTTATGAGTTTTTTGTCCATCCCGATTCAACCGATGAAAGTGGCGGAAACGCCCCCCAGATAATAGATGGTTTGGCCCAAACTTTTGTAAGCAGTGGTTTTGAAATTGCACCGGTGCTGCGACAGCTATTTAAAAGTCAACACTTTTTTGATGAAACAGCTATAGGAGTAATTATTAAAAGTCCTGCCGATCTATACTTTAACTTTTTGAAAGAAACAGGTTTCTCCTACGATGATGGAACGGTAATAAATATGATCGATTCCTGCACCTTGATCGGGCAAGAGTTTTTTCAGCCTCCAGAGGTAGAAGGCTGGCAACGTGATCGGCAATGGATCAATACAAATTCCATGATTGGCCGATGGTTGACCATGGAAGTTTTCATTGATCGTTTTTTTCAAGATGACCCAGAGCAGTTCCGAACCTTGGCCATGAACGCGGTCGGGGCGGCCAACAGTAATACCAGTAATCCAGAAATAGTGGTTACGGCATTGGTGAACAAGTTTACACCAAAGGGTCTTTTGACGGATGCTGATTTTGAAAAGGCTATGGATGCCTTCAAAATTGATGATGTGCCCGAGGAATATTACTCTTCAGATTATATTCCCGGTGGTAGCGGATGGTGGGTTCTTTCATCCAGTATGGAAGTTCCGACCCAAGTCTATGTTTTATTACGTCACCTATCCAGAGAACCCGAATTTCAACTTAAATAACCCCAATACCATGTGCGACAATCACCACACCCACGATACATCACCATACAAAGGCCTTGAACACGAAGGGCATGATTTGGAACACAAAAAATGGAGCAGACGATCCTTTGTCCAAGCCTTGGGCATTGCCGGTTCCGGTTCCATGTTTTTGGGAAGTCATATAATTTCGGCCTCTGCCCCATCACCGCTTACAGCAGCCGTTGCCGCGGCCGAAACCGACAATATTTTAATCTTGATTCGACTATCAGGTGGAAATGACGGACTCAGTACCGTGATTCCCATACAACAATATGATACTTATGCTAATGCAAGGCCAAACATCTACATTCCAGAGAGCAAGGTCCTGAAACTTACTGATGATTTCGGGGTACCCACCTATATGAGTGCCCTAGAACCCCTTTGGGGCGACGGACAGTTTAAGGCCGTACACGGAGTAGGCTACGAAAACCAAAGTCTATCCCATTTTACCGGATCGGATATTTTTGCAAACACAGATTTAAATACCACAGGTTTCAGCGGGGAGCCCACAGGCTGGATGGGCAGGCATTTTGAAGAACTTTACCCCGATTATCTAATTAATCCGCCAGCTTCACCGGCCGCCATCCAGATTGGAAACTTGTCCAACTTGGTCTTCCAAGGAGAAGAAACCAACTATGCCTTCGTGACCAATAATGTGGATCAGTTGGAACAAATTGCGCAAACAGGCCTTTTTTACGACGTTGATGCGGACACCCCATTTGATAATTGTATGTACGGTGACCAACTTAGGTTTCTAAGGGGTGTTGCCAATACCACTTATGAATATGCAGGAATCATTCACGATGCTTATATGGCCGGTCAAAACCAAGTGGAGTACCAAGACAATGGTTTTGCAAGACAATTGGCACTTTTGGCTCGTCTGATCAAAGGAAACTTGGGCACCAAAGTCTATATGATTTCCTTGGGAGGGTTTGATACCCATGGTAACCAACCTGAAGTACATGAACGTTTAATGTCCAATCTATCCGTTGCCATCAATAATTTCTACGAGGATCTTGCCTTCACAGAACAAGATGACAAAGTATTGAGCATGACCTTCTCGGAATTTGGCAGAAGAATTTTTGAAAATGGTTCCAATGGTACCGATCATGGAAAGGCAGCCCCAACCCTATTTTTTGGATCAGGATTGAGTGGAAGTGCATTTGTAGGGGAGCACCCATCCTTGGACGAACCCAACAACAGGGGCAACTTGGAATACACCATGGATTTTAGAGATCTTTACGGCACCGTATTGGCCGAATGGCTTTGCGTTCCAAGAGAGTCCGTGGAACAACATTTATTGGGGTACCAATACAAAGCCATAGACCTTGGTTTTAACTGTAGTGGGGAGACCTTTGACGATATTGCAATGGACAACGACCCACCCATTTTGCCAGAAACACCTCCAAGCCAAGACCCCAATGACCCCAATATTGATATGTTGGACGGCATTGTACACACACCATACTATCCACAATCCAGTGCGCCCCACATCCACTTGGAAATGCCAGTCTCCGCTCATGTGGATATTGAACTCTTCAATATTTTGGGACAACGCGTAGGCACCCTTTACAACCAAATAATGTTGGAAGGCGAATTGGACATTAACATCCGTGAACAAATGCGCGATAGCCTATCCACAGGAAAATATATATATCGGATTTCCGTCGGTGATAAAAAAATGAGCAAATCAATAATGATCTCATAAACAAACGGAACAATATAACCCCTTTTCAAGAAGCC
>CEVF01105067.1_pt1 | contig 13750 bp, 9 predicted proteins | sample 356441 | NCBI WGS metagenome assembly CEVF01 (sample SAMEA2622765, study PRJEB7988) | marine metagenome | biome: marine biome (ENVO:00000447); feature: surface water layer (ENVO:00002042); material: "saline water (ENVO:00002010), including plankton (ENVO:xxxxxxxx)" | depth 5 m
CCTCCCGCTGATAACCCACTTCCAAATTTTGCAAACGGTATGGCTCAGTAACCAATTTGGCATGCAAAATGGGTTGCGTATAACCATTACCATCAAATTGAGCGTTGTTCAATCCAGCCACTCCAACTACTTTAAGCTTGGGTAACATGGCATAAGTGATTCCTGCCGTTGCCGTATGTGTATGTGCCTTGGCTGTGGTTTCAGAATTTTCGGTAAGGCGGTACTGATAATTAAAAGTGGACTGTAGTTTGGTTGAAAATGGCAGGTTTACTGTAGTATTGGAAGCATAGGCCAAATTATTTCCATTATCAAAACTATAAGATACTTGCTCCTGAATCGTTGGACTATAAATGCCATTCATTTTTTCGAGCAGACCTTTGGCATCTTTTTGATTTTCAAAAATATCCAAGGTTTTATAGGTGGCTACATAAGCCTCATCAATTTTTCCACGGGCAAAAAGAGCGTTGGCCTTGCCCAAATTCCCATCAAACGAAATACTGTCCGTCTCCAGAATTGTATCATAATGCTTTAAACTGCTTTTAATGTTGCCCGTATACATACCCAGGGTTGCTTTTAGAGCGGACATCCAGTTACCATCCCCATAGGAGTTGGATAAGCTATCGATATAATTTCTGGCCTGTACAAATTTTCTGTTCCAGATTAAGGCTTGGGCATAGCGCTCGTAAGTTCTTTCTCTTAGTTTAATATCATCAACAGTATTGACCTTGCTTTTTGCAGTTAATGCAACCTTAAGAGCTTCTTTGTCATCTTCCCCAATATGTTCGGCAAGGGCTATACCGTTCAATGCCACAATGGAATCCTTTTTGTTTACGGCCAATGTTCTATACGTTGCTTTGGCACTGTCCACCTCTTTAGTGATCAAATAAATATTGGCAAGATTGAGCAGGGTTTCCTTATCATTTGGGAAATCACTGAAAATAGATGTCAATTTACTTTTGGCGTTATCATAATTCTGGTTTTTCATTAAGGTATTGGCCAATCCCAAATTCATATACTTTTTAGAGGTAAGAGCACTTGGGTTTCCGGGTTCAATAGCCAATGCTTTATCAATCCAAACCAAAGCCGCATCATATTTTTGAAGATTACTGAGTGTGTTCGCATATCCTAGAACTGCGCCAAATTTGTTTGGATAATCTTCTACAAGTCCTGCGTACATCTTTTCAGCCTCCGTATAGCGTTTTCCCCATAAAAATGATTCATAATAATTGATACGTACCTCATAATCATCGGGGTTCTCTTCCATCATACCATTAAATAAGGTATTGGCTTTGTTCGGGTTACCGTTTAGTCCCACAGCACGACCGTAGCATATCTGGGCCGTTTTATTATTGGGGTTGTCTTTAAGGAAATCACCAAAGAAGTTTTCTGCTTTAGAAAAGTCTCCATTTTCCAAAAGTTGGAAACCAGCATCCATAGAGGACTGTGCAAAAATGCCATAAGAGGCGAGTATTAAAATGACGGTGTTGACAAAGCGTTTCATAGGTTAAGCTTTAAGGTTTTTTTGATGATGTAAAGTTAAAACGGGTGTAGCCACAGCGGAAGGGCGAACTATTCCATTCATCTACAGCAATATGCAATCCATCTACACCGACCATTTTAAGACGTCAAACAAGTGGATATTTGTCCTAACAAGTCGAATAATATTAACCTTATAATCTAAAAATCATGGCTTTACAAATCACAGAATCTAGAAGGGTTTTTTCTGTAAATGGTAACTTGAACAGTGCCAATATCAAAATATTTGAAAGACACATGAGGAATTTTATTAAGCGTGGTGCCATCGTTGTATTGGATTTGCAAAAGGTGACCCAAATAGATGATTTGGCCGGTAAGGCATTGATTCAAATGTTTGCGAACGCCCTTATTTTGGATTGTCAATTCACTATTAAAGGAGGAGTTCCAAAAAACCTTATGCATGAACTATGCTTGGAAGCTAAGCTTTAATCCACTACGTTATGACAGCATTAAACCTTGTAATAAAACGAGTTTCTCCCCAACAACTTTTTATGTTGAGTGCCTTATTGGTAAATGGAGGTAATTATATATATAACTTAATTCTTGGCCGTATTCTTGGCCCAGAAGCTTTTGCAGATGCAGCGCTACTTGTGACCCTATTATTGATTCTTTCCTTTTTGGGGATGACGTTCCAGTTGGTGACCGCAAAATTTATTGCCGCATTGCCAACACAACAATGGGAGCCATTTAGAAATAAAATTGGTGTTTTTGCGCTTTTAGTAGGATCCTTGTTGGGAGCTGTGGTGTTTTTTGCCGCACCTTTTCTTCAAAATATGTTGCATACTGAAAATGTTCTCATGTTCCGAATTTTTGGAATTGGGGTGCCATTTTACTTCGTGATGAGTGTAAATAGGGGGCAGTACCAAGGAGAAGAAGCCTTTGGAAAATTATCCATGTCATACCAATTGGAGATGTGGGGACGATTGGTGATTACGTTTTTGGCTTTTGTGTTGATTCGTGACCACTTTGGAGCCTTGGTGTCCCTTGGAATTGTAGCCTCGTTGGCATTGGGATTGTTTCCTTTCAAAAAGTTGCGTTTTAATGTAGTCAAGACCGAGTCCACAGGTTTGGAATGGAACAAAGTTCGAACTTTTATGTTGATCACTGCCTGTTACGAACTTACCCAAATCATTATCAACAATAGTGATATCATATTAGTGAAGCACTTTTTTAATGCTCAGGAAGCTGGTCTTTATGCTTCGTTGGCTTTGATAGGGCGTGTGGTCTACTTTGTAGCATGGATGTTTGTGATGTTGCTGTTGCCAACAGTGGTGCGTCTAAAGAGAGAAGGTAAACCAACCAAACATGTACTTTTTAAGTATGTGGGATATATCGGGTTGTTGTCCGCAATTATAGTTGGTGCCTGTGTACTTTTCCCCAAATTGATCATCACCATGCTTTTTGGAGAGGCCTATATTTCCATGTCATCATTGTTATGGCAATACGCTTTGGCAACCTCGATGTTTTCCATAGCCAACATTTTTACATATTACTTTTTATCCCTAGATCATTATAGGCCAATATGGTTTTCGGCCATTGCAGGGATATTACAAATTACTTTAATCGTTTTTCTCCATGGTAGTTTGGCCATTATTGTCCAAACACAGATTTTGGTTATGGCATCATTGCTCATATTTCAATTTCTTTATTTTTTCTCTAGGGAGAAGTGATACATTTTTGGGTTTTTTAGATAGGTGAAAAGGCTGGGTACACCCATGGTACCTGGCTTTTTTTGTTCCAATTTTATCTTGTCCCCAGAGGTTTTCCATTCATCTACACTTTAAGTCTGTCCATCCCGTAATGCATTTTTTTGCAAGGGTTTATGTGGATATTTGTATCAACAAAACAAGTAAACTTAACCTTATGAAACTAGCAATTGTCACGGCCTACCCACCAAGTAAAGTTACCCTTACCGAGTATGGATACCATCTTGTAAAACATTTTAGGCTTCAAGATAAAGTAAGCGAAATTGTTCTACTTGCCGATAAAACAGAAGCCCCCAAAGATTTGTCTTTTGAGGAAGAAGGTTGCCCCATCACCGTAAAGGAATGTTGGAACTTCAACGATATTAAAAATCTTTACAAAGTAGCAAAGGCCATTAAGCAAGAAAAACCGGATGCGGTATTGTTCAACCTTCAATTTTTGAAGTTTGGGGATAAAAAGATACCTGCCGCTCTTGGATTATTGTTGCCCTTTGTTTGTAGAATAATGGGTATCCCAACCATTTCTTTGTTGCACAATATTTTGGAACAAGTGGATTTGGAAAATGCTGGAATCACTCAAAATGGATTCCTTCAAAAAATATATAATTTTATTGGAACCACTTTGACCCGTTTTGTTCTAGCTTCCGATGTGTTAGCGGTCACCATCAGCAAGTATAAAACCATTTTGGAGAAAAAATACAAGGTAAAGAATGTAGCATTGGTACCCCACGGGGCTTTTGAAACTCCACCAGCACCAAACTATGCTTTACCAGAAGGTCCAATGCAGATTATGGCATTTGGTAAGTTCGGAACCTACAAAAAAGTGGAGCCTTTAATAGAGGCAGTGGAACTGTTGCGTAAAAAGACCGACCTGGATTTAGAAATTGTTATTGCCGGGACCGATAGCCCTAACACTCCAGGGTACTTGGAAAACGTAAAAAACACCTACAGCCAAGTTAAAAACATGAGATTTACTGGATATGTGGCCGAGGAAGATGTACCAAAAATATTTGGTGACAGTGCAGTAGTTGTTTTCCCATACACTTCGACAACAGGTAGCTCGGGCGTATTGCACCAAGCTGGAAGTTATGGAAAAGCAGTAGTTCTGCCGGATTTGGGCGATCTTGGAATCTTGGTTAGGGAAGAAGGTTATAGAGGCGAGTTCTTTGAAACCGAAAATGCTGAATCTTTAGCATCGGCCCTTGAAAATATTTTGACCAATGAGGCTTACCGTATCCAATTGGGACAACAAAATTATGAAGCAGCTTGTTCATTGCCAATGTCCAAGATTACGGAAATGTACTTGGATCTATTTAAAGCTATTCAGCTTAAAAAAGGATTGTTGCCATTTAACGAGCAAGAAGTGAAAAAAATTAAAGAGACTACTAACGTTTAGGTTTTTAGGTTGAGTGTGAAAAGGGGGGTGACTATTTTAGTTGTCCCCTTTTCTTTTTGTAGTAACCTCCCCGTATGCAGGTTTTCGGTTGCCATCGGAATCTATAAGGCCATAATGCTTTTGAGGAGCCCTTCGCCAAGGTTTTCGACCTACGACTTGCGTTGGTACAGTTCCAAAATCATGCAAGGTCCACATAAAATAAGGGAGCTGCTCTTTGGACAATACTTTCTGCATTTTATTATAATAGGCCGCTTGAGAATTTTCTGAATTGGTGAACAAATTCCATACACAGCTGTAGCTGGACTTTCCATATTCCCCTAAAACCAAAGGTTTATGCCCTACAGCATCCTTCAATACCAAAAAACGATCCATTAAATGTTCAGGAGCCTCATAATAGTGGAAAGAAACAAAATCCACGGTTTTTACCAAGTTAACAGCAGCTTCAGGCGTAGCCCAACCAATGGTTACGGGATGTAAACCATCAATCTTTTTAATCTGTGCTGCCATTTCGGACAACCAGTTCAATACATTGTTCTTGCCCCGAGATTCAAAATCCAAATCTGGTTCGTTTTTAATATCCCAACCTAGTAGAGCTTTATGAGTTTTTAAATGGGAAACAATAGTTTCGGCATGTCTATGGGTCAGTGTCCAGTCTAAAATGTCATAATTACCATAAAAATCAAAAAGGGTGACCAAAACTTTGAGCTCATGTTCCGCTGCTATATCCAATAATTTCGATAATTGTTGGAGGTATTCATCCTTAACGTTAGCTTTCCCAAAAGTTTCGTACGGTACAAAAACACGAACCGTATTTAATCCCATGTTATGTATCGTTTCAAAATCATCAGAGATCGGAGAAGCATCAAAATGGTTCCCGAACATATCCCATGGATGGTCTTTTGGGTAATAGTTGATTCCTTTCCAACTTTTGGCGTTGAATGTAATCTCTTCGGCTTGCTTTTCATGGATAGTGGTGGTGGGCAGTTTTACCATTTGACGGATTCTCCAAAACCCATCTTCCAACAATAGAATCACTTTATAGGAACTTATTGTTTTTTGTTGGTGCAACAGTTCTCCGGAAGCATATATTTTTTCAAACTGAGATACATTTTTATCCGTGAGCACGGCAAGTTTGCCATCCAAACTGTAAAATTCAAGCTTAGGCTCGTGCGATAGGGTAGTGGTCTCTATTGTAATAGCGTTGTCTTGGTTGTTTTTGATCAAGGCATGTATTTGGGACCGGGCATCCTGGGTGTAATAATCCTCAACGCCCAAATGATTGTAAGAGTTAAGGGCAATGCTCTTAACATACCAAGCGTTCACATAGTCTTTCTCTAGTTCGCCAAGTGCCTGATCGGAAATTTTTCTACCCCGTTGTTCTTTTAAATCCCAAGTAATCTTGGGTTGGTACGCTTTTTCAATGGCTCCGCCAATATGAAGAATGGTAGATTTATCGGCACCAGTGTTCAAAAAACTCCAAGCAGCAGCCAATCCATAAATAATCCCGGCATTTATGGCCAAAAAGCTCAAAAGGAGCAAAGCACGGTATGTGTTTTTCTTTACCATCATTTTGGAGTGCCCTGGATTGTTTTAGTGATACCGGCTACCGTTGTTGTTAAGATAATCTCATCTACGTTGATGCTGTTGGGTACAATAAAGGTCCCCATACCTTTTCTAGAGCTGGTGTTGAAGGTTCGTATGGTTTGTCCTTCGAATGTTTTGATATCCAACCTCATATTCATGCCATCTGGTACCCACTGGTTCATGTAGCTTAGAATGGGGCCAACAGTAATTGTTTTGCCATCCTTGGCCATATGGATAGCGTAATCCAAGACTGCAGCTTCAAAATCCAGTTCCAAAAGATTGCTTATGGATGTGCCGCTGATGTTCGCATTTACCTTCCAATGGCTCGGTACCTCTGGATGCAACATTTTCCCCTCGGCCATACCATTTAGGGTTTGTCCATAGGTTTGATATTGGTTTCCAGAGTTGTCTTTGATTATAAAATTGACCAAAGTGCCGTCCGCAACCATATTCCCGTGCACATCGTTTATGGTAGACGTTTTAAAGGAAACAATCTGGTTGCCATCCGCAAAACGGTGCTGTCTGTCCATTTGTATGATAAAATCATCCGCTCTTGTGGGTAGCACATTCACGGTAAATTCTTTGGAAACTTGTTTTTCTAAGGTGGTGGTGATAAAAATGTCACCAACTTTTTTTCTAGCTCCAACGTAATCGTGGGCAATCAAGTCTAGTAGTTCAATTGGACTGCTTTGTTGTTCTTCCTTGAATTTTTCGGTCAGATTTAGTTTTGTGCCTTCTGGTAATGGGTTCCCAAATTCATCTTGTGGTAATGTAACCACCATAGATCGGTCCTTGTTGTCCGCAAAAATGCTGGTAGGCCCAATGTACGTTTCCATCTCTTTTGATGAATTGTGGCTTGGAAGTATGTTGAGGTCCCCCTCAGACATTATGGAGCTATTAGATATCAATTTCAAATGGGCCTCCCCACTTTTTTGAGCAACGGATGTGGGCAGAGTAAAAGACAATTGTATTTCGGTAGTATCCGGTTGAAGGCCAAATGTCCCCCACGCATTTTGAATCAAGAGTATTTGATTGCTGGGTTTTCCATCAAACCGTAGGTTTATGGCTTCGCCAGCAACAAACTCCTTTTGTTTGGTCAATAGATCAATAGGCTTTGGTACTGAAGCGGTCTCTGTATCCACTGAATTGGAACAACCAGCAAGTGCCAAACAAAAAATCCATATGTAATAATATAGTTTCATTTATTTGGGGTTGCCTATATAATTGTTCAATTCAATTTGAAAATACGTATAGCCTTTGCCTGTATAAGGTTTCATCATTTCCCATTTTAAATCCTCGTTTCTTTCACCAAAATAGCTGTTTGAAATATCAGAGTTCGGCATGCCGTTCACATAACAATTGTCCAGTCCATCAGCTATAATCTCCAAGTTGGTCAAATCCCTCATGGTAATTTCGAAAGACTGTTTTCGCTGAATTCGAATACCATCCAGCGTAAAATGATGCTCCACCCATAAAAGTTCACCTTCTTCTGTGTAATATGAAGTCAAAACCTGTGGAATGGTTACTTCTTGGGCGCCATAGTTGAAAAGCGTTCCCTTTAAAAAATCTTGCTCCAGTGTCCATTCTTGCAGGGCGACCGATTTATATAAATCTGTAGTGGCCACATTTCCGGCACATTGTAGATCAAAGGTAACAGGTTGTTCATCGAGACTGATAGGGGTAAACTGGTCTGGATTAAAAGTTGGCGGCAAAGTATCTTTGGTGGATGACCATGCAATTCCTTCAAAATCTACTCGAAACGTAGTGGTTTCCTTGGGCATTAATTTATGCTTTGCATGAAATTTAGCATCGTATTGTGCCAATTGTGTATTGTTCTTATTGTACAGGGTGCCTTTTATGGAGACATCTGCAGGTACATTATCAATATTCTGAAGTTTTCCAATAATACTGTAGCTTCCTTGATACTTTACCAATTTGGCGGATAAAACCTCTAAAAGTGGTTGCCGCAGAATATCCTCATGATAGGTTTGCTGGGTGGTTATACGCCTACGTCCATGGTTGTAATACTGGGTTTTGTTGGAGGTTATCAACTGGTTGGGCGGAATATCGGCATCCACTTTTTTGGGTTTGATATACCATCTGCCTTTCTTTTTGACCAACGTGTGTTGATACGATCTGTCCACTTTTTCCAGTGGGGTAATCCATTTGGTGTCCACTTGCATCTCCACAGAACTCTCGGATTTTTTTTGGACAGTGATTCCCATGGAATCCAATTTGGCATAAGAACTCAATAATCCATCTGTTACCGAAACTTCCAACATATATTGGGAGAGGTCTACGTTTTCATCGGGGTCAAGATAGGAGTGTGCTCTTTCAAATTCTTTAAAATCCAAGGCGTCATAATAGGCTTTTACCACATTTTCGGCACTTATTTGGCTGGCATTGTCCAGATAGAAATGATAAATTCCGAAAATAAAAATCCCAATTACCGCTATGGCCCAAGCTCCATTGATCAAGGAAAGCCCTTTGGAGATTCCGTTAAACTTTGGGGCATGTAAAAAATAGTCATCCGTTTTTTGGGAATGTCCTTTTAATTTTTTGTACCACGGTACTTGAATATTGATAATGAATGCCAAAATCAAAGTTCCCACGGGAATCAATCCCCACATCAATTTTAAAAAATTAGGGACATCGTCTTTGGGAATTACTTTGGGCAACGGAGAAATATTGAGCCGCTCCCATACCATAATGCCATTTTCCAGTTGCTGTAGCCGTTGCCATCCGCAGAAATAGAGGATAGGGTCGTAAAACTTATCGTTGGAAAAAATATATTTTAAATTGTATTTCTCGGGAACGGTTAAAAACTGTTGTAGGGACCCAATTCCTTCAACCCCTCTAAATTTTGAATTTTCCAATCGTTCAATGGCTCTAGTGGTCAGTTCGGGAAGCCTCCTTGCCGAGTGGTAATTGCCATCAACGGTCATGGCATTGGTTTGTGCGGAAAGCCATGCCATTTGATCTCCAAAACCAAGCGGTAGATATCGCCATTTATCGTGCTGATCCTGGTTCAAAAAATTAACGATCGGCAGCATATTGATTTTCTGGGGTTGCGATGGCCTAAAATAATTTAAGCTCATGGTAAATATGGCGACCACAATAAAAGAAATTCCCAGACCACCGGCCAATACGTAGTGCAATGGTTTTTTAAAAGCTTTTAGCAATTGTTCACGTATATCGCCCTCTACCAAACGATAAACAAATTCCCCGAAAATGGGTAATGACATTATGGTGGCCCAAAGTGTGAACCGGTCCAAAGTGAGGATGTTAAAGGCAGTATCTCCAAGTAACATTTTTGGCAGGGGAGTGGTGCCTCCCGTTCCCAATAAGGTCAACATGGAAAACGAGAGTCCAAAAAATAATAGCCTTTTACTATAAAAACGATAGAAAAAATATGGTAAAATGAACAACAGTATTCCCCAAGGTATCAAGAAAAAGACCAGACCGGAGGAGGTGACTTCCAGAAAATTGTCCCTAGAGCCATGTGGAATAGGAACCTGTGTAATCGGGTTTTTCTTGGAGTTGATCCAATAGGGCAGAATACAGAACACAATGGCAACCAAAGATCCTCCGCCAAAAATGACAATGCGCCAGAACAATCTTTTGAATTGCTGAAAGAATACTTTAAAGGTAATCCGGGTGTTTATTTGTACCGCTTCTTTGGCGGCGTCCATGATCACCAGTCCGATAAGTGGAAAGATAAAGAAGATCATCCCAAAAATAGGGGTAACGTGGTGGGAGGCCACGGTGACCGCAATCATGGAAAGCGAAGAAAGTAATTTAAACTTTCTCCCTGTTTTTATCCAACTGTAAATTTCTGGTAGTGCATGCAGAAGAATGGAAATCCCCATTAAACTGGGCAGTTGGCCAAATATGTGCAAAGTCTCCAAGAACATGGATGAAAAAGCAGCGAGTAGCGCTGTATATCCAGCAATTTTAGTATTTGCCGTAATGACCAACGCAAAACGATATGCCCCGGTTATGAACAATGCTATAATAAGGAGTGCCATGGTGAACATCCCGAACTTTAATCCACCGATGTACGAAAGCAGGGCAATGCATTGATGCACCAGTGGGGGATAGCCCTGTACCGTAAATCCAGTGTACCAGCGGTAATCCCATGGTTCGAACCAACTGTTGGCATAGTGGTCGGCAAAGAAAAGGTGTATGAGCGCATCATAGGTGGATTCCAAAGTAAAAAAGATGGTTGCCCCATGAAAAATAAGCCCAAAAACCAGCGCAATTGCCAGTGTTATGTTGGTTTGTTTTTGCATTAACATCTGTCAGAAAATATAACAGAATAAAGGTCTGAATATTGTTATAAAACCAATGAACTATTCATCGCTTCGGTTTAACCATTCGTCTACACTTAATTGATTTCCAACTTTTTTGAGCTATTTGGGACAGCAATGTGGGGTAGATTTGCTTCAAATATTGTTCAAAAACGTAAACCTTAACCTATGAAAATTTTAGCAATTGATGATCAGCAGTTGATACTGCTTTCTGTACAAAGAAAACTTAAAGAGATTGGCTATTTGGTAAAAACGGCCGCCACAGGACAACAAGGCATCGAGATTTATAAAGAATTTACGCCAGATTTGGTAATCATGGACATGAACATGCCTGAGATGAATGGATTGGAGGTGATTAGCCAACTTAGAGATATTGACTTGAACACACCTATTATGGTGATGTCAGGTAACAACGATGAAAATGTGATTCTTAATGGATTTGAATTGGGCATTGTTGATTATATGAAAAAACCCATTGGCCTAGATGAAATGGTGGCCAGGGTGAAACGAACCATTGGACCTCCAATTTTGGAGAAACAATCAGTTAAAAAAGAAACCCAAATCATACAAAAGAACTGCGTTGGCGTTGTAATTCCGTGTTATAATGAAGAAGACCGATTGAGTGGCAAGGAGTTTCAGGATTTTGCGAGGCGTCATCCAGGGTACCACCTATGTTTTGTAAATGACGGCAGTACGGACAATACATTGCAGGTACTTGAAGAAATCAGAAAAGGAAACGAAGATAGCATCAGCGTGTACAATTGTGAGCAAAATGGAGGCAAGGCAGAAGCCGTACGACAAGGAATCCTTCACTTGGCAAAAGATGGACAGTTCGATTATATGGGGTATTTGGATGCGGACCTTTCTACCGATTTTACTGATTTTGATGAATTGGTACGAACCATTGAAGGTTCAAAGTTTGATATTGTCAGTGGTTCAAGAATTAGCAGAATGGGTGCTGATATTACTAAGGAATCAGCAAGAAAAATTATTAGTAAAACCATTAACTGGATCATTCAGAAAATTCTTGGAATGCCTTTCAAGGACACTCAATGTGGTGCCAAAGTAATGCGACCAAGTACTGTGGCATCCGTTTTCGAAACGCCTTTTAAAACGAGATGGTTGTTTGATGTGGAAATTTTTATCAGAATGCGAAAGATGTATGGGAAAGAAAAAGCGACCGCTTTAATTTGTGAGCAGCCTCTAAAAAGATGGATTCACGCCGATGGTTCAAAATTATCCATGAAAGATTCCATAAAAATTATTTGGCAATTGGGACAGTTGTCGATTATGTATAGGTAGATTGGACTATGCGACCATTTAACCCTTTAAAAGAAGAAAGAGGTCACCCCGACCCTGTCCCTGTTCCTGAAATGGGATGGTTGTTGGGGTAGAACTGGGCCAATGCCGTGTTGGTATTTTTATTGGGTGGGTTCACTTCAACGTTGTTCCTTTCTTTTTTTTCCGGTGGCGGATAGGTACCTCTTCAATTCCTCTATATCGATAAATTCGTCCGAATTGGTATCTAGGACATCAAAATCCTCGGCCAATTTTCCCCTAGGGGCTTTGGAGACCTCCTCCCTGACCAATTTTTTATCCTGATCAACATCCAATCGCTCCATTATTTTATCAGGGAAGGAAGCCTGTCTTTTGCCTGTTTTTTGAATATGCATACCGATGCCGGTGTACAAGGTTACTAGAAAAATTCCTAAGTATATGGTCTTTGATCTCATGGGTCGGTCGTTGATTTGATCGTTTGCTTTTGCCTTTTGGGTCAAAAGAAGGTTTACTTGTCAATCTTCTATGATTCCAACAACCTCATATGCCCTTGTACCGTCCACTTGGATTTTTTCGTAGAGGACATTGTTACTCTCATAGTACGTCAATCCGTCCACTTCGACCTTTTCGTAATCTTCGGGAAGCTCATAGATGATGGTCCCTAATTCAGGATAGACCACTTCATATTCATCACCGTCCTTTTCATAGTAGACCCCCTGAAACATATAATAATTTCTGTTACCGAAAACTACGTTTACATAACCTTGCGGTAGAAATGACAAACGCACTCCGATTTTTGGTGCAACGACAATATATCTGCCATTGTAGTAACGGTAATATCTGTTGTTGGCAAAATAGAGCTTGGTTCCTTTGTGCAAAATGACCCTCCTTGTATGGGGCAAGGTCCTTACGGCCACCACTTTGGTCCTGGGCCTTTTATAAACTACCTTTACTCTGGACACCCTTGCTGGCTTGACCGGTTTTCGGTGTTGTGCATGCCCTTCGTTGGTAGAAACCAATAACACAATGAGTCCCATTAGTATAATTCCAAGTCTTTTCATAATTGTAATTTTTAATAGGATTATAATTCCTTCCTAGGACTCCAATAAGGGGTTTTGGTTTATTTCATTTCGTTTTTTTAACATATGTGGCACGGACGAACACTCGATATAGAGGACATTGGTATACCGGAATTTTCATTTCCCCCACTTTTTTACGGTTCAAGAGGTATGGTATTGCCAATAGTTCAGGAACGATCTTAAAATTATTGGCCCGGGTGATTTTGAGGACTATACATCGCCCACAATAAGTACCGGAAGGGACAGGACAACTTTGGTCCCCTTGGCCATTCCAGTTGTTTCGTCCTTAAGGTCGATTATTTTTACATGGAAATCATCCTTGAACTTTTTTGAGAAAAATTCCAATCGATCCTTTATGATGGAAAGTCCCAATGATTTGCCCTTCAATGGATTTTGAAGGTTTCTTAATTGGGATGCCTCTCGGCCAATGCCATTATCCTCAATGGTAATCCGAAGCCGATTGGTGCTTTTTATGGTTTTGAACCCGATTTCCAATCTTTTTTCTCCTTCTTTGGTAGTTAGGCCATGCCAAATGGAGTTTTCCACGAAGGGTTGGAGCAGCAAGGAGGGAACCAATACCTGATCTGGTTTCAAGTTTTCTTCGATTCGGCATATATAGGTGATGTTGTTTTTGAAGCGATCTCCTTCTATTTCGACATACATGTCAATTGTATTGATTTCTTCTTCCAATGTAATCAGGTCCTTTCGGGAACTTTCCAATATGGCTCGGATGAGTTTGGAAAACCTGCCCAAATAATAAATGGCCTTTTCCTGGTTGTTTTCTATCAAGTAGGATTTGATGGAGTTCAGGGCGTTGAATATGAAATGGGGGTTCATTTGGCTCCGGAGGGCATCTAAACGAAG
>CEVF01070704.1_pt1 | contig 13745 bp, 2 predicted proteins | sample 356441 | NCBI WGS metagenome assembly CEVF01 (sample SAMEA2622765, study PRJEB7988) | marine metagenome | biome: marine biome (ENVO:00000447); feature: surface water layer (ENVO:00002042); material: "saline water (ENVO:00002010), including plankton (ENVO:xxxxxxxx)" | depth 5 m
CTAGTTTTAGAATAGATAAAATTATATACAATGGTAATGCTTCAGCTGTTAATGATAGATTTGGAACAAGGATTACTACATCTAAAAATGGAAAATTTATGGCTGTATCTGCACCAGATAATGATTACGATAAATCCGACAGTTATGTTGGTAATATTGGTTCAGTTACAATATACGAATTTATAAATAATTCATGGAGTCAATTAGGCGATGCTATATATGGTGCAGTAAACGAAAAAATTGGAGAGTTTTCAATATCATTAAGCAGTAATGGACTTGTTTTAGCTATCGGTATACCAAGTGGCTATATTAGTAGCGGTAGTTCAACAGGTATGGTCAAGGTATATCATTACTATAATAATGCATGGACTCAAATAGGTTCTAATCTACCCAGAGGAACCATGCGTAGTGAATATATAAATAATGCAAACTATGGTTATTTTGGTTCATCTGTTTCATTGAATGATAATGGTTATGTGCTTAGTGTTGGTGCTAAAGGATATGATGTAAATCCACCTGGACGTAATAACAGAGGTAGAGCACATGTTTTTGAATATAAAAATGGTGATTGGGAAATGATGTCTGGTGGTGATGTTACAGGTGCAAATGATAGTGATAATTTAGGTATTTCTACTAATTTAAGTAGTGATGGTAAAACATGGGCTATTGGTGCATATGGTTTTGATATTGAAAATCCAAGTCCCGATAATCTTTATAACACAAATATTGGAAAAGTTTATATATATAAATATAGTAATAATTACTGGAATCATACCGGTGATATACTTGGTAAAAACGATACACCAGATATAAATTATTCATCTGGACACATTGGTGAAGGTTCCGATTCAATTTCACTAAATCATGATGGAACAATTATTGCAATTGGTACACGTCGTACTGCTATGAATGGAAACCTATCTGGTTCTGTCAGTGTATATAAATATATTGATAACAACTGGGACACACAAATGGGCTCAACTATATATGGTGAAACAGAAAATGAATCTTTTGGTTATTCATTAGGTCTCAGTGATGATGGATTAATTATTGCTATTGCATCATATCAGTATTATGATCCATTATATGGTTATAAACGCGGGCGCATTCGTGTATATAAATATAGTGATAATGATAATGATTGGAAACTATTATCACAAATAGATGCTGACCCATTTTCACATGTACCTGAATTAGGAGAACAATGGCCTAATAAACATCTTTTTGGTACAGGTTTTGCATTTAGTGGCGATGGAACTACTGTTTTTGGTGGCGCACCATATGAAAGTGATCATTTTAATAATCGTGAAGGTTATGTAACTGTTCATAAATTAGTTGATTCAAAATCAAAAAATGAAAACTTTGATATAATTAAATTTGGTTCTGATATAAATGGTGAAGGGGCTAATGATGAATCTGGTTATAGCGTTTCATTAAATGCTGAAGGTAATATAATGGCAATTGGTTCAAGAAATAATGGTAGTAGTGCTGGTCATGTTCGCGTGTATGATTATGTTAAAAATAGAAATCCAGAATGGAAACAGTTAGGTTCAGATATTGATGATGCATCACCTGGTGAACACTCTGGTTTCTCTATTTCATTAAGCGATGATGGATATATAGTTGCTATTGGCGTACCATATAGTAGTAGTGCTGGTTCTCTTTCTGGTAGTACAATGGTATATAAATACCTAGAAGGTCAAGGAGGTTTCCCTAGTATGTGGGTGAAAATGGGAGACAATATAAATGGAGCTGGAGCAAATAATAATTCTGGTTGGACTGTTTCATTAAATGGTAGTGGTAACATATTAGCTATTGGTGCGCCGTATGATGATAATATCAATGGGTCAAATGCTGGTTCTGTTGATATATATGAATTTACTGATGATGCTTGGCAACTTATGGGAACTAGTATATATGGCTTGACTGCTAATGAATATTGTGGACATAGTGTATCATTAAGTTCTGATGGTCATACTGTTGCAATATCAGCAGTCAATTTTGACAGTGCAAATAATACTAATTCTGGTTGTGTTTATATATATAAATGGGATGGAAATTCATGGAATATTATGGGTTCTAAAATAAATGGTAATTATTGGAATGAAAAATTAGGTTCATGTGTTTCATTAAGTAGTGATGGTTTGAAACTTGCAATTGGCGCACGATCATTTAATAACAAAGGATATGTATATGTATATGAATGGTTAAATGATGAATGGACAAGAATAGGTGATAGTTTAAGTGCCGATTTGGAAACTACTACTGGTAAGACTAGTAAATATATAGATTTTAATAATGATGGAACTATATTAGTTATTGGTTCTAGTGGAAATGGTTTCAATGGTGTTAATTCTGGTAGCGCAAATGTATATAAATGGATTGATAATAATTGGAAGCAAATTGGAGAAAATATATATGGTGATGCAACTGAAGATCAAACAGGATTTTCAGTATCATTAAATAGTAAAGGTAACATATTATCTATTGGTTCACGATTAGCTGATCCAATAACTGGAAATAATGCTGGACATGTACGCACATATGAAATTGTTTAAATAAATTGTTTATATAATAAAAATTACAAAATTTTGTACATATTATTTATATATATTATATATATATATATAATATGTCATTAAGTACTAACAGATTTTATTACACAAATACCAATCATAATGATGCTAGTAATGTATTAATCAACTACCATAATTTAACAGGTAATGATGAATTAACTGAACACCCATTAAATAAATATGCACGGGAATTATTTTTTTCACCTAGTTATAATAATGTTTTTTTTAATTCTATTAACTGGGCAAATAGTTTAGGAAAATATAAAAATCAAAATAATTTAATTAATCCATTAGTTGATAATGTTTTAATGAATATAGAGGTTCACGATCCAATATCGCTTATTAGTCATATTGTTAAAATAGGACATATTGATGGAGAAAATACTTTAGATCATTGTGGCTATACTGTGTCATCTAATGCTGATGGTACTATAATTGCAATTAGTTCACATTGGTATAATTATTACGATCAGTCTAATTATTTAAGGGGTCGTGTTCGTATATACAAATGGAATAATAGTAGTTGGAATCATATTGGAACAATTGATGGTGAAGATAAAGAAAGTAATTCTGGTTATTCTACTTCATTAAGTGATGACGGAACTATACTTGCAATTGGCGCACCTTACAATAATGACGGTGGTCTTAATACTGGTCATGTTCGCGTATTTAAATATAATGGAAGTGTATGGAATCAAATGGGTAATGATATAGATGGAAAACATGAAGGTATTCTATTTGGTATTAGTGTTTCGTTAAGTGCTGATGGAACTATATTTGCAGCTGGTGCATTATATAATTCTGGTAATAAAGGTCATGTTCGCGTATACAAATGGAATGACAGTGCATGGAATCAAATGGGTAATGATATAGATGGAGAAGCTAATAATAATAAGTTTGGTTGGTCTGTTTCATTAAGTGCTGATGGAACTATACTTGCAATTGGGGCAACATATAATGATGTTAATACTGGTAACGAAAATGATAATACTGGTCATGTTCGTGTATATGAATGGAATGGAATTAATTGGGATCAACTGGGTGCTGACATTGATGGAGAAGCTGCAGGTGATCATAGTGGGTATAGTGTTTCATTAAGTAGTGACGGCAAGATAGTTGCAATTGGGGCAGAGCGTAATAGTGGTAATGGTAATGAGTCTGGGCATGTTCGTGTATATGATTATGACGAAAATAGAAATCCAGAATGGAAACAATTGGGTTCTGACATAGATGGAGAAGCTGCAGGTAATCATAGTGGTATTAGTGTTTCATTAAGTAGTGATGGTACTATACTTGCAGTTGGTGCGCCATATAATAATGGTCCTGCTAATATTAGTAGTATAGGTCATGTTCGCGTATATCAATATGTATCGGGGCTATATGCTAGTGATTGGGTTCAAGTTGGTTATGATTTAGACGGAGAAACTGAAACTGATTTATTTGGTTGGTCTGTTTCATTAAGTAAAAATGGTTCAACATTAATTGTAGGTGCATATCAACATGATAATATTGGAAATAATTCTGGTCGTGTTTATACATATGAATTAATTAAACAACCAATTACTACTATGGCTGTTATGGGTTCGCCTATTGATGGAGATGGAGGTTCTTTTGGTGGTGTGTCATTAAATGAAGATGGCACTGTGCTTGCTATTGGTGCTTACCAACGTTCTGAAGATGAAGTTCGCGTTTATAAATATGACAAGATACCAGATGAATTACCACCAAGTGCTATGACTACAAATGAAACAACTATAAATAGTGAAATTTTCAAAGTAAGTGCTAGTAGTGAACAACCACCTTCTGAGCCTGTTATAGATTGGAAATGGCCTGCTGAACATAATGTATTCGTTAATGATTATCATTCTGACTATGATAACGGTCTAACTCCAATCGGAGGCTGGGGGAATCAGGGGAGAACAGACGGATATGGAGTTCACGGACCTGCTAATGCAGGTGATCCAACAAAAAGTAGTCCTTATCATTCAGCTGATTATAGTGGCCCCATTACCTGGCGTCATGTTGATCTTCTTTTTGAATTTGATAGTACTGCATGGGTAAGTGGTTGGAGACAAGTTGGGGCACCAGGTTATATTGGACATGGTGACAAAAAACAATACAAATCTTATGTTAAAGATATTAGTGTATTTATCAGCGACCAAAAAGATACTCGACCGGATGGAGCCGTTCGTACTGGTGATACATGGGTAGATACTCATGAATCATCAAATGGGTGGACATATATTGGTTCTTATACACACGGAGTAGACCAGTCAGGACCTCACCCCAACTACACCCCAATTAGTTTCCCACAAAGTATATCAACATCAACATGGGAACCAGTACCCTGTAAATATTTAATAATACGTGTAGAAAGTAATTGGGGCGATACATATAGAGGTGGTATATTAATAATAAAAGAAATGCAAATTAAATTTGGTATTCCAGATACATATTCACCTTCTAATGCGTTCAATTATATATTAGGAACATCCTATCATCAGCATTATAACTTGTCAAAACCTTATAATAATGATGAATACACATATCAAGGAGGATTAGATGGAAGTTTCTATTCCACTGCTGGACATGATGGTGAATGGTTACAAATCGAATTACCATATAAAATTATCTTAAATAAGTTCACTTTGACAAATAGTATTAACTGGGGTGGACGGATGCCTAAAACAGGTGTTGTTTTGGGACAAAATGAAAGTTCTTGGGATGTTGTATTTACTATAAATGATATTTATGGTGCTTACGCTGGTATAGAAACAAGACAGTTTTATGTAAATAATAATAAATACTACGATACATTTAGATTAGTTAGCACATCTCTCTTTGGTGGAGACGTTCATGACACACCTAGTATAAGCGATTGGCGTCTTTTTGGTGTTAAAGAAACAACAAAACCATTATGGTATCAAATGGGTGATAATATTAATACTGGTAGTCCTCAAAGTTCTGGTGATAATGGTCGTGCTATGAAATTAAATGCTGACGGAACCATTGTTGCAATTGGTGCATGGCAAGGTAACAACAATACAGGTGATGTTACTATATATAAATATGATAATATTAACAATATTTGGAATAAACTAGGTGATAAAATAGTTGGAGAAGCTGAAGCTGATAAATCTGGTTATTCTGTTGCATTAAGCGATGATGGTACTATTGTTGCAATTGGTGCGTACGATAATGATGCAACTGATCTTCCAACTAATTCACAAAGAGGTCATATTCGTGTATATGAATGGAATGGTAATACATGGAATCAAATAGGTAATGATGTAGATGGTGAAATTGGTAATACTAGATTTGGATGGAGTGTTTCATTAAGTGCAAATGGAAAAATACTTGCTGGTGGTGCATATCTTAATGATGGTGGTGGTAAAGGTTCAGGTACTGGTCATGTTCGTGTTTATGATTATGTTAAAGATAGAAATCCAGAATGGAAACAATTGGGTGATGATATTGATGGTGAAGCTGTTAATGATTATTTTGGTGATACCATTTCATTAAATTCAGATGGAACAATTATAGCAATTGGCGCACCTAATAATGATGGTAATGATACTACTAATTCACAAAGAGGTCATGTTCGTGTATATCAATATACTAATAATAATTGGTTGCAAATGGGTTCTGATATTCATGGAAAATATCTGAATGAATATTCTGGTAAAAGTATTTCATTAAGTGCTGATGGTACTATACTTGTAATTGGTGCGCATAATTATGATACTCCTAGCACAACTAATAATAAAGGTCATGCTTATGTATACAAATATATGAAAGGATTATATGCTAGTGATTGGGTTCTAATTGGTGATAAATATGGTGAAGAAGATCAAGATCATTTAGGTTGGTCTGTATCGGTAAGTAAAAATGGTTCTGTATTTGCACTTGGTGCTCCAGGTTATGATGTTGATGGAGCTAACACTGGCCGTGTTTATACATATCAATTGTTTGAACAACCATCAATTAAATCTATTATTAAAATGGGAGAGCCCTTTAATGCTGAATCAGCTGGTGATCTATTTGGTTATAATGTTTCATCTAATGCTGATGGCTCTGTAATTGCATTTAGTGCATTTTATAATGATGGTATTACTAATAATACAAGCGATAATAGAGGTAGTATTCGTGTATATCAAAATTTTAATCCTAATAATTATCAACATAATTATAATGATCATAAATATTTTAGTGTTATACCAACTAGTTCATCAGTAAACTATCATTGGGCAATTTATAGATTAAAAATAATACAATCTGGCATTAATATTGTGCATATGGATCCAAATAATACTAATGAATTAACCTTTGTAATTAATGCACAAGCTAGTGGAACATGGGGATGGCAATACTCACCGACTAATGGAAATAACACATCAGTATGGTGTAATACTGCTACGCCATTATGGTATGTAAAAACTGATGCAACTATTGACGGAACACCATTATTATTTGAATTGATACATAATCATAATACTAATACTCCATATTCCGGTAATTTTGTATCAGCATCATCTCCTAATGGTCCTTGGGTTGTTCGTAATAGTTGGTTAATAAATCCTCCTCTATTAAATCCTTCTCATACTAGTGTTACTTATACACCAAATGGCACTGGATATATAATTACATCTGATTTAAATTCTAAATGGCTAAAATTAGGTAATGATATTGATGGTGAATATTCAGGTGGAACGCTTGGTAATTCTATATCATTAAATGATGATGGTACTATAATTGGGTTTGGCGCACATCTAGCTAATGCAAATGGTCAATATTCTGGTTATGCTTCAGTACATAAATATAACGATACTACTAAAATATGGGATAAAATGGGTGATAATATTATTGCAGAAGGTGGAGATAAATTAGGTTGGTCAACTGCTATAAGTGCTGATGGAAAAATATTTGCTGTTAGTGCAAAAAGTCATGATAATAGTAAAGGAGTAGTTCGTATATATGATTATGACGAAAATAGAGTTCCAGCATGGGAACAACTGGGTGATGATATAGATGGAGAAGCTGATAGCGATGAAAATGGTTATTCTATTTCATTAAGTAGTGATGGAAGTATAATTGCAATTGGTGCGCGACTACATAATGGTAATAGTACTGATTCTGGATATGTTCGTATATATAATTATGATAAAAATAGAAACCCAAAATGGCAACAAATAGGAAGTAATATTGATGGAATAAACCAATTTGATTATTTTGGACATTCTGTATCATTAAATGTTGACGGAACTATAATTGCAATTGGTGCAGGTCTAGGTAATGGTATTAATAATACACCCGATGATTGTGGTTATGTTAGTGTATATCAAAATATTAATAATAATTGGGAGCAAATGGGTTCTACTATATATGGAAAAATTGTTAATGAATATTTTGGACATTCTGTTTCATTAAGTAATGATGGTAATATACTTGCAATTGGTGGATATTATAATACTGATAAGGCTGGTGCTGGTTATATTGGTGTTGTTAGAGTATATAAATATGTATCTGGAATATATAGTAATGATTGGGTTCAAATAGGTAATACTATTTATGGTAATGAAGTTCAAAGTTATTTTGGTTGGTCAGTATCATTAAGTAAAAACGGGTCTATATTACTTGTAGGTGCTCCATATACTGATAGTAACGGTACTGATTCTGGTAGTGTTTATACATATGAAATAGTAGATACATCTAATACAGTTGAACAAAATAATTGAATAAAAATAATACTATAAAATTTTGCATATATTATTTATATATATATATATATATATATATAATATGTCATTAAGTTCTAACAGATTTTTTTATACAAACACAAATCACAATGATGCTAGTAATGTATTGGTTAATTATAACAATTTAACTGGTAATCATGAATTAATACAACACCCATTAAATAAATATGCTCGTGAATTATTTTTTTCACCTAGTTATAATAATGTTTTTTTCAATTCTATTAACTGGGCAAATAGTTTAGGAAAATATAAAAATCAAAATAATTTAATTAATCCATTAGTAAGTAATGTTTTAATGAATATTGATATATTAGATGATACAATTTCTTACAAATCAATTATTAGTCATATTGTTAAAATGGGACATATTAATGGAGAATTAGCAGGTGATAATATTGGTTGGTCTATATCATCAAATGATGATGGTACTATAGTTGCTATTGGTGCATATTCCCATGCACCCGGAGGTATAGTAAGTGTATATGAATGGAATGGAAGTACATGGGAAAAAATGGGTTCTGATATAGATGCAGAAGCATCTGGTGATTTATTTGGTATGTCTGTTTCATTAAGTGCAAATGGAAAAATATTTGCAAGTGGTGGATATAGTAATGCTGGTTCTGGTTCAGCTGCTGGTCATGCTCGTGTATATGAATGGAATGGTACTACATGGGTTCAAATGGGTTCTGATATAGATGCAGAAGCTCCTGGTGATCGTAGTGGTATTACTATTTCATTAAGTGCTGATGGAAAAATAGTTGCTGTTGGTGCGCGTGAAAATGATGGAACTACTAATAATACAAATGATAACAGAGGACATGTTCGTGTATATAAATGGAATAATAGTAGTTGGCAACAAATTGGTAATGATATAGATGGTGAAGCAGGTGGTGATGAGAGTGGTGGTTCTTATTATAGTAATAATGTATCATTAAATGCTAATGGGACTATTGTTGCAATTGGTGCAACATATAATGATGGTGGTGCTCAGGATTCAGGCCATGTTCGTGTATATGATTATGATGAAACTAGAAATCCACAATGGAAACAATTAGGGGATGATATAGATGGAGAAGTTAAAGATGATTGGTTTGGAAATTCTGTATCATTAAGCGCTGACGGAACTATTCTTGCAATTGGTGCACCACGACATGATACTGCTGGGGATAAAGCAGGTCGTGTTTATGTATATAAATATAATGGAAATATTTGGGAAATAATAGGAACTTTTGATGGTGAAGCTGCAAATGATCAATATGGTATGTGTGTTTCATTAAATAATGATGGAACTATACTTGCAATTGGCGCGCCACATAATAATAGTAAAGGTCATGTTCGTATATATCAATATTTAGAAGGTGTATATGCTAGTGATTGGATTCAAGTTGGTTATGATATAGAAGGTGAAGGCACATCTGACGAGTTTGGGCATGCTGTATCATTAAGTAAAGACGGCTCTGTATTAGTAGTTAGTGCTGTATATGATGATAATACTGGAGTTAATGCTGGTAGTGTTTATACATATGAATTAATTAAACAATCAATTACATCTATTGTTAAAATGGGCACGCCTATTAGCGGGTACCCCCACGAAAGTGGTCAATTTGGTTTTAGTGTTTCATCTAATGCTGATGGTACTATAATAGCAATTAGTTCAATATTAAGGGATATTCCTCTATTTGATAGTGGGGGTGTTTATATATACAAATGGGAAGGAAATAACTGGAATAATATAGGTTATATTGGTGGAGAAGGTTACTATGATCAGTTCGGTAATAGTGTTTCATTAAATGGTGATGGTACTAGAGTAGCAATTGGATCAAAGGCTAATTATGGTGTTGGTGGAGCTAGATCTGGTCATGTTCGTGTTCATGAATACAACGGAAGTACATGGGATCAATTGGGGCAGGATATTGATGGAGAAAATACTGACGATAATTCTGGGCATAGTGTTTCATTAAGTGATGATGGATCAATAGTTGCAATTGCTGCACCACAACATGATGGTGGTAAAGGTCATGTTCGTGTTTACAAATGGGATGGAAGTAGTTGGCAACAAAGGGGTAATGATATAGATGGAGAAGCTGCAGGTGATGAATCTGGTCAAAGTATTTCATTAAGTGCTGATGGGACTATTGTTGCAATTGGTTCACACAAAAATAATAGTTCTAGAGGTCATGTTCGTGTTCACAAATGGGATGGGAGTAATTGGCAACAAATAGGTGATGATATAGATGGAGAAGGAGGTGGTGATAATTCTGGTTGGTCTATATCATTAAGTAGTAATGGAAAAATACTTGCAATTGGCGCAATTAAAAATGATGGTATTAATGGAGCTGATTCTGGTCATGTTCGTGTATATGATTATGATGAAAATAGAGAACCAGCATGGAAACAAATGGGTTCTGATATTGACGGTGAATCTTCTAGCCATTATGGTGATTGGTCTGGATTTTCTGTTTCATTAAGTGGTGATGGGACTATTGTTGCAATTGGTGCACGCCTAAATGATGTGGATCCTGCTACTGATTCAAATATAGGTAGTGCTCGCGTATATCAATATGTAAAAGGATTATATGCTAGTGATTGGGTTCAAATTGGTGATGATATAGATGGTGAAGCTAGTGGTGATCATTTTGGTTATTCTATATCATTAAGTAAAAACGGTTCAACATTAGTTATTGGTACTCCTTATAATTCTGGTAACACGGGTAGGGCATATATGTATCAATTGATTGAACAACCATTAAATAAATCTATTATCAAAATGGGTGAGCCTATTAATGGTGAAGCAGCAAATGATCAATTTGGTTATTGTGTTTCATCTAATGCCGATGGCACTGTTATTGCAGCTGCTGCGCCTTTTAATGATGATAGTGAAATTGATTCTGGTAATGTTCGTATTTATAAATATATTAAAGTTAATGAAGAACCTATTATATATCAGAGTTGGAAGATTAGCGATGTAACATCTAACTCAATGATTATTGGTACTGGACCATGGATGCCAAATCATGAGGTATATGTTAAAGTTACTCCTGTTAATGCTGGTAATAAGTTTAGATTGCGTTTTCAAGGTGGAAGTGGTAATTACGAGATCAAAGATATTCGTATTGCCAAGTATATTCCTGGAAGAGATTCTGCACTGTTTTCTAACTTTGATCCATGGTATACTATTAGTGTAGATGGTGCTAGTGGAGAAACATTCGTTAGTATCCCAGCAAATGGTCAGAAATGGACTGATTGGATAAATGCACCAATAGAAGCTAATACACCATATCTTGTTTACTTTAAATACCACGCTAGTCGTGACTATTATAGTTATTGGACAACTAGTACCACTAATTCTTGGGTTAATGGCAGTGAAGAAAATCGAGTATACAATATAGATTTGATGGAAGTAAAATATAGTGATGGACGGATGCAAATGGGTAATACTATATATGGAGAAAACGTAAATGATTATAGTGGTCATAGCATTTCATTAAATGCTGATGGAACTATTATTGCAATTGGTGCAAAGATGCAATATAGTAATGCTAGTTTTGGATCTGTAGCAGGACATGTTCGTTTATTTAAATATTTTGAACCTAATAATGATGTTAATAATTATAATGATCATACATATTTTGGTATTATACCAACTCGTCGTTCATCCAATAAATATTGGGCATTTTACAGCTATAAAATAACGCAATCTGGAGTTGACATTGTTTATTTTAATGGAAGTAATTATAATAATCTAATTTGGAATTCATCAACGCTACCATCTGGACCACACGGTTGGGGATGGCAATACAGTTGGGAGCAGGGTTGGACTAATACTGCTACGCCATTATGGTATGTTAAAACTGACGCAACTATTGATGGAACACCCTTGACGTTTGAACTAATAAATTATGATCAAAATCATACTCCGTTATCAGGTAATTTTGTATCAGCATCATCTCCAAATGGTCCTTGGGTTGTTCGTGATAGTTGGTCTTTAAATTCACCTCTTACTACTGTTGGTTCAACACCAACTTCTGGATATAAAATTATATCTGATTTAAATCCAAGATGGATACAAATGGGTAATGATATTGATGGACAAGATGCTCGTGATTATTTTGGAACTTCTGTATCATTAAATGGTGATGGTACTATAGTTGCAATTGGTGCATATATGCATAATAGTACAACAGGTCATGTTCGTATATATGAATGGGATGGAAGTAGTTGGCAAAAAATGGGTTCTGATATTGATGGCAAGGGCGTGAATCGTGATCGTTGTGGGTATTCTGTTTCATTTAGTGCTGATGAAAAAATAGTTGCTATTGGTTCACCTTATAACAATGATGCTGGCAATGGGAGTGGTCATACTCGTATATATAAATATATTAATGATACTTGGACTCAATTAGGTTTAGATATTAATGGAGAAGCTTCCAATGATGAAAGTGGACATAGTGTTTCATTAAATGCTGATGGTACTATAGTTGCAATAGGTGCGCCTTTTAATGATGGCGGTGGTACTAATTCTGGTCATGTGCGTATATATAATTATGATGAAAATAGAGAACCAGCGTGGAAACAAATGGGTTCTACTATTGTAGGTGAAGGTGCTAGTGACCAAAGTGGTAGAAGTGTTTCATTAAGTAGTGACGGCATGATAGTTGCAATTGGGGCAATATATAATGATGGTAATGGTGTTGAGTCTGGACATGTTCGTGTATATAAATACAACGGAAGTATTTGGGAACAAATAGGCGCTGACATTGATGGAGAAGCTGCAGGTGATCGTAGTGGTATTAGTGTTTCATTAAGTAAAAATGGTTCAACATTAATTGTAGGTGCAAATCAACATGATAATATTGGAATTAATTCTGGTCGTGTTTATACATATGAAATAGTAGATATTGGTAATACAGTTGAAACAAATACTACAAAATCTACACCAACAGAATCATTAAGTGTAACATTTGATGGTGATATTCTCGGAAATGTAGATTCTAATACGGTTCTTTATGCACCTAAAGGTCAACTGTGGCATACAACTGGTATAGGTCCTTATCGCTACAATAAGTTTCTCTTAGATGTTCACATACCTGGAAATTATGTTGCTAGCACTTGGATAGGAACAACTTTATCAGATGGTAATGTTGTAGAGACCGTAATGAACGAGCGAACACGAGTGTGGATGATTATAATTGAAGGACAAGAAACTCATGTTGATTTGGTTGGTTGGAATCTAGTAAACGATTACAAATACTTTATATTCAGAAACACTACGAACACATCGCAGCGGTATCCATATGTCACACCAATATACAATCGTATTTTTGAAGCAGGAACTACATATTTAGATAATAGTATTGCATTATTTGTATTTGAAAATATAGATGATACTGTTGTGTAAAATAATTAAATAAAA
>CEVF01152523.1_pt1 | contig 13737 bp, 12 predicted proteins | sample 356441 | NCBI WGS metagenome assembly CEVF01 (sample SAMEA2622765, study PRJEB7988) | marine metagenome | biome: marine biome (ENVO:00000447); feature: surface water layer (ENVO:00002042); material: "saline water (ENVO:00002010), including plankton (ENVO:xxxxxxxx)" | depth 5 m
GAAAGGTTTTCAAAGTGTCAAGCAATAAGCGCGCAGGCACTGCAATGGCACCTTCAGAGTCGGAATCCACCTCCAAGACCGTACTCATAGTGGTTTCCAAATCAGAGGCGGAAACGGTCAATTTACTTTCTTTAAGATCGAACAGGAAATTATCGAGGATGGGCAAGGTGTTGCTATTGTTGATAACTCCTCCCAAAACCTGTAGTTGTTTTAATAGATATGTGCTGGATACAATAAATTTCATCAACGAAATACTTTAGTATTGTTGCCTTTATGGCAGTTTATTCCCGTTTATGGGGCTATAAAATCAATAAAAACAAATATATCCCAAATGGACTTAGTAGAGAAACAAATTTATCAACATCTATGCGGCAAATTTACGCTTCCTATAATAACTGAAGAAAAAGCCGAACAATATTGTCAAAACCACTGGTAACCCAATGTTTATAAGCTGCCACTTGGTTTTTTGTTCCACTATTTTTTTAACATCCAAAAGTGGAATGGATACTTTCTTGTTCCGAATGTTAATAAGCCCGGTATTGTCCAAAAGGTAATTTGTGCTGTTTACCAAAAATTCCTTGTTTCCGTAGAAGCTATTGGTCCATTTGTCGTACCCCAGTTCCAGCGGTCTTCCGTTCCGCAACTGGTTCTTGATAATATCCCCATCAGAGATTACGATCATTTTATTTTCGGGGCCTTCTTCCATGGTGTTTTTCAACCTCAACGGCTTTACCCTGTTCTTGTACATAGAGGTGAAATTACCTTCTATCAATACGGCCAAGGGTAAATTTCCATTGTTGTAGGTTTCTTTGTCGGGCGGGGTGTTCAGTATATCCAAACCGATTTGCCTAGGGGTTCCATCCGTTTTGGAAAGAGGGGAACTCTGAAGTAGAACGGTTTTTTGGTAATCGTTTTCCAAAACATCCATCGGGCTGGTAAACTGAAAGCGAACGGCTTCAATATTGGTGTTGATGGGATGGTTGTTCTGTGAAAAAACCATTGGATAATAATACCACGGCAGGGGATTGTATTGGGAATCGTTTCCTTCTCCCGTGGCCAAAACAATTTGGGTAAAATATAGGTCGTTCACCAATACGGGGTTGATCCTGACCCCATATTTAAAGAAAAAATCCTTTAAATTAAGATCTCGGGGAATGGCAATGGCCTCACCGCCACCGGCATAAATGCTGTCCATTTCCATAATTACTTGGTCCATCATCCAAATGGATTTACCCCCCTGGACCACATATTGATCCATAACATATTTTTCTTGATCTGTAAATGCTTCCGTCGGTTTTGCGATAATGGCCAGATCAAATTCTTTTAATTGGTCCAAAACCTTCTGTGGATCGGTGGCCACTGAATCCAGAGTAATGGCACCAATATTATAGTAATCGCGGATGGTGGTAAGGTAATCGGCGATAAAAACATCATCCAGTTCGCCGTTTCCTTTGATGACCGCTATGCTTTTTTTGTCCTCAATGCTCAATTTGGTAAAGGCATCGGCAAAGGCATATTCCAATTGCTGTACCGAATTGTTGATGCGCTCTTCTGCCGTGGAGCCCAATTTGTTTTTTAGCAAGGGCACTTTTACGGTCTGGTCGTTGTAATTGACCATTGCCCAAGGGAATACCAGTTCATTGGAAACTTTCCCATTTTCCTCCACCGTTACATTGGCGGGCTGTAGCCCCAAGCTTTGCAGTTCCGCGATGGTTTGTTCCGCAAGTTCCTCATCTTCCAAGGGGTCCACCAAATTATATTTGATGTTACTGTTTTTTGACCCAAAGGATTCCAACAGCTGGATGGTCTCCGCTTTCAGTTTGGAGAACTCGGCGGGAATGTCCCCATCCAGCAAAACATCCACTATAACAGGGGATTCAAATTTTTGGGCCACTTCTATGGCAGGTTGGGAAAGGGTGTACCTTTTATCTTCGGTAAGATCAAAACGGGTATAGACAAAACTGGCCAACAGATTGATGACCACCACTGCTACAAGTACTTTTAATATGGATACAAATAACTTCCCCATTACCTTGGCAATTGTTTTAAACGTTGAAGGGTGATATATAAAAACAATAGGGTCAATGATATGAAATAGATTAGATCTCGAGTATCTATGACCCCTCTGGCAATGCTGTCAAAATGTGATTTTGCCCCCAGATTTTTTATAAGCTGTTGTGTTTCCCCATTGGAAAAGATGGAAGATACCGCATCAAACCCGTCAAAGACCAGAAAACAGACCAATATGCCCACCAGGAAGGCAATGATTTGATTGTCCGATAGGGTAGAGGCAAATATGCCGATGGAGGTATAGCAAGCAATCAAAAACAACAATCCAAAATATGAGCCCAATACCACTCCGAGGTCGTAGTTTCCCTCTACCATACCCAGACCGGATATGGCAAAAACGTAGACGATGGTCGGGATAACGGCAATGACACACAATAGGAATGCCCCCCAGAATTTGCCAAGGACCAATTCCCAAATGGAGATAGGTTTTATCAACAACAATTCCAACGTGCCCATTTTACGCTCCTCCGAAAAACTTTTCATCGTGATCGCCGGCACCAAAAAGATAAAGATCCAAGGGGCCAATAAAAAGAAGTTGCCCAAATCGGCAAAACCGTAATCAAAAATGTTGTATTCGCCCTTGAACACCCATAGAAAAAGTCCGTTGAGCAGTAAAAACGAACCAACGATCAGATAACCGATGGGCGATGTAAAAAAGGATCGTACCTCTCTCTTAAAAATTGCGAACATTAAGATGGGTTTGTTGATTGTAATTTATTAACGCTCCAAGCTTCGGGTTTGTCGGAGAACAATTTTTTTGTATTGCCCCAAACCTTTTTGAAGAAATCTGATTTTCTATAATCGTTGAGATGCGCTTCCGAATCCCAAAAACTATAGGTGAAAAATATGTTGGCATTGTTGATGTCCTGGTACAGTTCCACCATATTGCACCCTTCAAATGCCAAGATACCATTTTTAGATTCTTCAAAAATCCGCTCAAAACTAGCAATATTTTCGGGTTTAAAAGTCAGTTTTACGATGCGTATCAACATTTATAGGAAATTTATGGTTATCGTGTCCCTATAATTCAAGCCCAAAAGGGAGGATGCCCCCCCAACCGAATTAAGGTCACTTTTATAGATTGCAAGCTCTATGTAGCCAGCAGAATTGAACAGGGCAAGTGCATCGCCTGGACCATTCCGTTGGCTCCTGTCGAGATTGTAATTGATGATTCCGTTATAGCTTTGGTATACCTGGGTAATCTTGGTGGTCCTGGCAATTATTTCAAAATCCCGTCCACTCCGGTATGCTTCGAAAAGGCTTTTCTGGATGTTGGTGACCACGTTTCCGTAATTGTCGATATAGATCACGTTGCCGGATATGGTTTTGCCCTCATTGGTGATACGTGGTTCAAAATCACGCAATTCCCTTAGTTTTTCAAAAGGTTTGCCAATGACCCCCAATTTGCCGCCACGGGCTATATGACAGGCAACTTGGACAAATATGTTTAGAACGGGAAAAGAACCGGGTTCGGCATTGGGTAAACTGATTTCGACCACGTTTTCCGGTTGTACCTCAGAAGTTATCAAGGACATTACACCACTATTGGCGCTGACAAAATAATGCCCGTCCACCTGCACCACGATATGTTCATTTTCAGGGGATATTTCAGAGTCCACCCCAACAACATGGACCGTTCCCTTTGGGAACGATTGGTAGGAATTCTTAAGGATATATGCACATTCCTGAATATTGAATGGGCTAATGGCATGCGAAATATCAACAATGGAGATATCCGGGAGGTTGCTCAGTATTGCCCCTTTCACAGCACCAACAAAGTGGTCCTTATATCCAAAATCCGTTGTTAAGGTTATAATGGCCATGCAATACTGTTGATATGTTTTTCCGTGTTCAAATTGATTTTTAGTTAAGTTTGTGTGGTAAAATTAGTCAAAAAAGAAAGAATAAAATTCTGCAAGAACAACTGTAACACCTCACTTTTTTTGAACGAACTTGTAATTGAACTCACGGAAATAAGCCCCCAAGAATTTTTTGGGCATCAAAACGCCAATATTGAGCTGCTGAAAAAATATTTTCCCAAGCTAAAGATTGTGGCGCGGGGAAACAAAATTAAGGTATTTGGAGACGAGGAACTTTTGGAAGAGTTCGATAAGCGCTTTGACGAGCTCACCAGTCAATTTGCCAAATACAACAAGCTGGACGAAAACATGATCGAGCGGGTGCTTACCAGTACCAGCAAAGAAGATTATATTTCCTCCTCCAGCAGTGGGGACGTCCTGGTGCACGGGGTGAGCGGTAGGTTGATAAAAGCCCAGACCGCAAACCAGCGCCGTTTGGTGGATGCCTGTAAAACAAATGATATGGTTTTTGCCATTGGCCCTGCGGGAACCGGAAAAACCTATACGGGAGTGGCGTTGGCCGTAAAGGCGTTGAAGGAAAAACAGGTGAGGCGTATTATCTTGACACGCCCTGCCGTGGAGGCTGGGGAGAACCTTGGTTTTCTTCCGGGCGATCTCAAAGAGAAACTGGATCCATATATGCAGCCCCTATACGACGCGCTTAGAGATATGATTCCTTCGGAAAAGTTGGAGAAGTATATCGAGGACGGGACCATTCAGATCGCCCCAATGGCCTTTATGCGTGGGCGTACCTTGGACAATGCATTCGTGATTTTGGACGAGGCACAGAACACCACACACGCCCAAATGAAAATGTTCTTGACCCGTATGGGGAAAAGCGCCAAGTTTTTGCTGACGGGCGATCCTGGACAAATCGATTTGCCCAGAAGGGTAATATCAGGCTTAAAGGAAGCATTGCTTATTTTGAAAAATGTAGAAGGCATCAAGATCATTTATTTGGACGATAAGGATGTGATCCGACATAAATTGGTGAAAAAGGTTATTGACGCCTATCAAAATATAGAGCACCAAAATCAATTTTAAATACAATGGGAATGAACACAATCATGTCCACGGATTTCAACTTTCCTGGGCAAAAATCAGTTTATAAAGGAAAAGTAAGGGAAGTCTATACCTTGGAAAATGATATTTTGGTGATGGTCGCCACGGACCGTCTCTCCGCCTTTGATGTGGTGATGCCCAAGGGAATTCCCTATAAAGGACAAATTTTGAACCAGATCGCCACCAAAATGATGGAGGCAACAAAAGATATTGTACCCAATTGGTTGATGGCGACACCAGATCCAAATGTTGCAGTGGGCAAAGCTTGTGAGCCTTTCAAAGTGGAAATGGTGATCAGGGGCTACATGTCCGGCCATGCCGCCCGAGAGTACAAAGCAGGTAAAAGGATGCTCTGCGGGGTCCCCATGCCCGAAGGAATGAAAGAAAATGATAAATTTCCCAAGCCCATCATCACTCCGGCCACAAAGGCAGAGAAGGGAGATCATGACGAGGATATTTCCAAAGAAGATATTTTGAAGCGTGGTATCGTGTCCGAGGAAGACTATGGGGTGTTGGAAAAATATACACGTGCACTGTTTCAAAGAGGAACTGAAATTGCAGCCGAGCGAGGACTTATTTTGGTGGACACGAAATATGAATTCGGGAAGACCAAGGATGGGGAAATTGTGTTGATAGATGAAATCCACACTCCGGATTCATCAAGGTATTTTTATGCGGACGGATATGAAGAACGCCAAGCGAAGGGTGAGGCACAAAAGCAACTTTCCAAGGAATTCGTGAGGCAATGGTTGATATCCAATGGTTTTCAAGGGCTGGAAGGACAGACCGTTCCAGAAATGCCCGATGACTACATCGAATCTGTTTCCAACAGGTACATCGAGCTTTATGAAAACATTACGGGAGAGCAATTCGTTAAAAGTGATATTTCCAACCTCCGGGAACGCATCTTCTCAAATGTAATGGCTTATTTGGAAAAATAACCAGCCTAATTATGATTTGACCAATAAAATAGAGGGAATTTTATCAATTCCCTTTATTTTTTGCAGGTAGATTGATAAATATTTAAAGCTAATTTGATATATTTATGCTAATTAAGTATATCAACAATGGAAAGTTGTCCAAACTGCTCATCCACAGAGTTTACCAAAGCTGGAATCATCAAAGAAAGACAGCGTTATAAATGCAAGTCATGTGGTTACTATTTTACGGTCCCCAAATTGGGCAAACAGATTGATGACTATTTCGTAAACAAAGCACTGCAACTGTATTTGGAGGGATTGACCTATCGTGAAATCGAACGGATTCTCGGGGTTTCACACGTCTCCGTAATGAATTGGGTACGAAAATATAACATCAAGCGGCCCTACAATTCCAAGTACCACCCAACCTATAGAATCTTGAACCATAGTGAACTTCAAAAATACTTCCAAAACCCTGAAAACTTGAAAGGTGCGGGTCAGTTGGTAACGGAATTGGGGGATAAGTTCATGCTGATTAAATGGGACCGTTTCAAAGATTGAGTATAGTTAATTAGCAAAAATATATACGGTTTTTTATTTCGGGCTTTTTTTTTAGGATGTTCGTAGAGCACATAACTATCTAACATCCAAACTGAAATGAAAAAAATCATCGTTGGAATAGTCTTTTGTCTATTGACCGTTCCACAATTATTTTCGCAAGGAAACACCGAATATACCGGTGGTTTCAAAATCAACTTTAACGAAGATGGATCCAAATATCTTCGTATGATCGCTTGGGGGCAGTTTTGGGCCCAATACAATGAAGATGCCCCGGAAGACGAAAGCAGTACAAATTTGAGTGTAAGACGTGCAAGGTTATTGACCTTTACACAGTTGAACAAAAAATTCCTCATTCTTTCCCACTTTGGTCTAAATAGTTTGAATGGAAGTAATCTTAGTGCAACGGGAACTGGTGAGGCCTCCCAACTTTTTTACCATTCATTTTGGGGTGAATGGCAAGTTGCAAAGAATTTTTACGCTGGAACGGGACTCCATTATTGGAATGGGATATCCCGTTTGAACAACAGTAGCACCCTCAATTTTATGACACTGGACAATAACCGCCAGTCATGGGCAGTACTTGGACTCAGTGACCAATTTGCCCGTCATCTCGGGGTTTATATAAAAGGCAGGGTTGGACGTATGCAGTACCGCGTTTCGTACAACGAGGCCATTGCCAACACCTTGGACGCATCAAACGACCCAACACCCAATGGTAGGGCTGTTTACCGTGGCAGGGAGCTGTTGGGATCGGCCGATGCAGGAAAAGTGATCCAAGGATATTTTGATTATCAGTTCTTGGATGAGGAATCCAACTTTCTCCCCTATAAGGTCGGAACCTATTTAGGCAGCAAGAGGGTCTTTAATATAGGGGCAGGTTTTCTATCCCATCCCAACGGCGTTGTGGTTATGGACGGAACGGGCAATTTGGAAGGGGAGGATGTGACCATTTTTGCCATTGATGCGTTCTATGACGCTCCCCTTGGCCAGGATGGTTCTGCAATTACTGCCTACGCAGTGTTTCAAAATAATGATTATGGTCGTAACTTCAACCTGGGACCCTATGGTACTGGAAATATGGTATATGGACACGTGGGTTATCTAATTTCAGGTCCTGCGGACAAGTCAAGGGTGCAACCTTATGTATCGTACCAAACAAGAACCATTGATGCAATTGATGATAACGCCACACGACTTGGACTTGGCATTAATCTCTTTATGACGGGGCATCATTCCAAATTGACTTTGGAATATGCAAATTCTAAAGTAGGCACTGGGGACAATAATGGCGTTGTGACATTGCAAGCACAGATTTATTTATAACTAAACAAACCAACAAATTATGTCAGAAAAACAAAAAAAGGCCACGGCCTATTGGAAAGAGAACCTAACATATCTGGTCATACTATTGGCCATTTGGTTCTTGGTCTCCTACGGAGCGGGCATCATCTTTAAAGATGCTTTGAACAACATTCGATTAGGTGGATTCAAACTAGGGTTTTGGTTCGCACAACAAGGATCCATTTATGTATTTGTCATCCTCATTTTTGTATACGTACGCCTCATGAACAAATTGGATAAGAAATACGGATACGACGAAGATTAACTAACCAACAAAATTTAGAATTATGAGTGATGCACAAATTTGGACCTATGTTTTGGTGGCACTGTCATTTGGTCTATATATAGGGATTGCGATCTGGTCAAGAGCCGGTTCCACCAAAGAATTTTATGTGGCCGGGGGAGGTGTTTCCCCATGGGCCAACGGAATGGCAACGGCGGCAGATTGGATGTCGGCAGCCTCTTTTATATCCATGGCGGGAATCATTTCCTTTGCCGGTTACGATGGCGCCGTATATTTGATGGGATGGACAGGGGGCTATGTGCTTTTGGCATTGCTATTGGCACCATATCTACGAAAATTCGGAAAATTTACGGTACCCGATTTTATCGGGGAACGCTACTACTCAAAAACAGCCCGGGTTGTGGCCGTTATTTGTGCCCTGATCGTTTCCTTTACCTATGTAGCGGGACAAATGCGAGGGGTGGGAATCGTGTTTTCCAGATATTTGGAAGTTGATATCAATACGGGAGTGGTAATCGGTATGGTGATCGTACTGTTCTATGCCGTACTCGGTGGGATGAAGGGAATCACCTATACCCAAGTGGCACAATATTGTGTGTTGATATTCGCCTTTATGGTACCTGCCATATTTATTTCCATCCAGATGACGGGCAACCCAATTCCACAGCTCGGATTTGGAAGCACCTTGTCCGATGGTTCTGGAACTTACTTATTGGATAAGCTCGATGGTCTTTCCACGGAACTTGGTTTTACGGAATATACCGATGGCTCAAAAAGTATGATAGATGTCTTTGCCATCACCCTTGCCCTAATGGTGGGCACGGCAGGATTGCCCCACGTAATCGTGCGCTTTTTTACCGTAAAGAGGGTTCGTGATGCAAGAAAATCAGCAGGATTGGCATTGTTGTTCATCGCTATTTTGTACACCACGGCACCAGCAGTGGCCGTATTTGCGAGAACAAACCTGATTGAGACTGTAAGTGGCAAAGAATACGAAAAGATGCCCGAATGGTTCCACCGATGGGAAAAAACAGGCTTGATTGCTCATGAGGATAAAAACGGTGATGGGGTGATCCAATATGTGGCCGCACCCGAAATCAACGAATTAACGGTTGACCGGGACATTATGGTATTGGCCAATCCGGAGATAGCCAATCTCCCGGCATGGGTAATCGGTTTGATCGCGGCAGGTGGGCTTGCCGCCGCCTTATCCACGGCAGCGGGGTTGTTATTGGTGATTTCTTCCTCCGTTTCCCACGACTTGATAAAAAATGTGCTCAAACCCGATCTATCTGAAAAGGGAGAGCTTTGGGCCGCAAGACTATCAGCTGCTGTTGCCGTGGTTATCGCAGGATATTTCGGAATCAATCCGCCCGGATTTGTGGCAGCGGTGGTCGCCTTGGCATTTGGTCTTGCCGCGGCATCCTTTTTCCCAGCAATTATTTTGGGTATCTTTTATAAAAAGATGAACAGTAAAGGGGCCATATCCGGTATGGTCGTTGGTCTTTGCCTCATGCTTTTCTATATGTTGAAATTTAAATTTGGAATATTTGACGGAGGAAAAGAAGCTGTTCCCGGTCTTCAGGAAAATTGGTGGTTTGGCGTCTCGCCCGAAGGTTTTGGAACCATTGCGATGATTGTCAACTTCATTGTGGCCATTGTGGTAAACAGGTTTACGCCCGAACCCCCTGAAGAAGTACAGGAAATCGTGGAACATATAAGAATACCCAGCGATGCGGGTGAAGCATCGTCACATTAATTAGTTGGTTGTGAAAAAATGGTGCGGTATGGAATTACCGCACCGTTTTTTGTAATTTTAAGATTAGCGACCGTGCAAATAAAAATGAAGAAAAGGCATCAGCAGAAATTGATACTTGTTTCCATAGTTCTGTTCTTTTTATGGAATGTGCCGTTTGTTACCCTTTTTGATGGTGACACCCAAATTTTTGGCTTCCCCATATTCTATGTTTTTATCTTTTTGAGCTGGTTGTTCTCCATTGTCTTGGCCTATATTATTTTAAAGCGGTTCTATGAGTAATTATGTTGTAGGACTTGTAATTGTACTGTATTTGGCCATGCTTTTTGTCTTGGCCTATTTTGCTGAAAAGAACCCAAGGGGCAAATGGACAAGTAATCCTTATGTATATACGTTGTCCTTAGCAGTCTATTGTACGGCCTGGACCTATTATGGCAGTATTGGTATTGCCTCTCGTTCCGGAATAAGCTTTTTGGCGATTTATTTGGGCCCTGTAATTGCCCTGCCGCTTTGGATTGTTGTAATGCGCAAAGTGATACGGATTTCAAAACAGCATAAAATATCAAGTATTGCGGATTTTATCTCCATGCGCTATGGTAACAATCGGTTTTTGGGGGCATTGGTTACAATTATCAGCTTGTTCGCCATTATTCCATATATAGCGTTGCAGTTAAAAGCCGTTTCGGAAACATTTTCCTTGATTTCTACCGATGGAGGGTATGCCTCCTCAGGTTTTTTTGACGATTCCACTTTTTACATTGCATTGCTCATCGCCGTATTTGTCGCCTTTTATGGAACACTGTCCACGGATACATCACAACATAAAAAAGGGATTATTGCCACGGTAGCTTTGGAGTCCATTTTAAAATTGTGCTTTTTCCTGGCAATTGGTATTTATGTGACCTTTTATCTTTTTGATGGCACCACTGATTTATATAATAGGGCAAGCCTCCAAGATAATTTTGGTGAGTTGACTTCTTTTGGCGGTTTGGAAAACGGATTCAATTGGCTTTTTACCATCTGTCTTTCCTTTTTTGCCATTTTCTTATTGCCACGCCAATTCCACGTAGCCGTGGTGGAAAATGACAATGAAAGACACTTAAGAAAAGCCATTTGGTTATTTCCTTTATATCTGTTGCTGTTCAACATATTCGTCATTTTTATTGCATGGGCGGGCAACATCAGTCTACCAGAAGCCGTAAACCATGATTACTATTCATTATTGTTGCCCCTTCAGGAGAATAATTACGGGTTGGCACTTCTTGTATTTATAGGAGGATTTACCTCGGTCATATCCATGATCGTGGTGTCCACGCTTGCGCTCTCCACCATGGTAAGCAACAATATCGTAATTCCTTACGGTTTCATTAAAACCCTGGTGGAAGGCAACCCTGAAGAGAACACGAAGAGAATCAAGAATATAAGAAGGGTGGTCATTTTTCTATTGATCAGCACAGCCTATTTTTTCTATATAAGGTTTTCTGCCCAACTTTCTTTGTATTCGATCGGTCTGATTTCCTTTGTGGTCATTGCACAACTGGCCCCATCGTTTTTCTTGGGGCTTACTTGGCGCAGGGGAACGGCAAAGGGAGCTGAAATAGGGATGTTGTTGGGATTGGCCGTTGTGTTTTATACCTTGTTTTTGCCAATTATCAGTGAAGAGGTCATGCCCGATATAAAATTTGTGGAAGAAGGTTTGTTCGGTCATGCATGGCTACAACCAGCACATTTGTTCGGGTTGGATTATTTAACGCCGGAAAGCAATGCATTTTTATGGAGCCTGTCGATCAACACCTTATTTTTTGTCGGCTTCTCCCTTCGGACCAAAGGTAATTATCGGGAGCGCAATTATGCTGAGATGTTCGTGAACCACGAAAACTATGGAAACCTACAGGAGGGAGGTTTCATTTGGAAAGGGGAGGCATATGTGGCGGATATCAAAAGATTGCTAAACAGGTTTTTGGGAGAGGAGAGAACCGATAGGGCCCTTCGGGTCTTCAATAAAAAATATAATATATCGGAAACGGAGGAAAAGGCGGATGCCCGATTGATAAACTTTTCCGAAAAACTTTTAACAGGAAGCATAGGGAGCACTTCGGCCAAGATATTGCTGGCTTCTGTTTCCAAAGAAACGCCCATCAGCTTGGTCGAGGTGCTCAATATTCTGGAAGAGAGCAAAGAAACCAAGGCAAGTAACAAATTGCTGAGGGAAAAGTCCGAAGAACTTTCCAAAATGGCGCAACAATTAAAAGCTGCCAATGAAGAGCTTCGTATCCAGGACAAGCTAAAAGATGAATTTTTGGACACGGTGGCACACGAATTGAAAACTCCCATAACCTCCATCAAAGCAGCTTCCGAAGTATTGGAGGACGATGAAATGCCACCTGAATTAAGAAATCAGTTCTTGGAAAACATTAATAGGGATAGTGATAGATTGGACACCCTCATCCATAATATCCTAGATCTTGAAAAATTATCCAGCAATAGATCGGAATTGGACATGAACCAATATGACATGTCCACAACGATCAACAAGGCCATTAAAGGAGTGGAACGGATTGCATCAAAAAAGCAGGTGAAAATTAAATTCTCAAATAAGGAAAAGGTATTGGCAATCTACGATGAGGATCGAATTTTACAGGTATTGACAAATTTGCTTTCCAATTCCCTTAAATTTACGGAGCCCCAAAAAGGAAGGATCAAGATTTTTCTGGAAGACTTCAAAAAAGAGGTCAAAGTTATTATAGAGGACAATGGCAGGGGAATACCTGAAGAGGACAAGGATTATATCTTTGAAAAATTCTATCAATCAAAAAACCAAAATATAAAGAAGCCCCAAGGCAGCGGTCTTGGTTTGGCCATATGTAAAAAGATAGTGGAAAGCCATAAAGGGACCATTGCCGTTGACAAGGATTTCAACAAGGGGGGCCGAATGATATTTTCAATACCGAAAAAATAATGAAGCAAAAAAAAATACTGATCGTGGATGATGAGCCCAACATTGTGATGTCGTTGGAATATGCCTTTAAAAAGAAGGATTTTGAAGTGTTTATTGCCCGGGATGGGACGGAAGCTCTGGAGATTGCCGAAAAAGAGAGACCAGACCTTGTCCTTTTGGATATTATGATGCCGGAAATGGATGGGTATGAAACCTTGAAACAGGTAAGGGGCAATAAAGAACTAATGCATACCAAAGTGGTTTTTCTCTCCGCAAAAAGTAAAGAAAAAGATATTGAAAAAGGACTGAAAATGGGGGCAGACAGCTATTTGACAAAACCTTTTTCAATAAAAAAAATAATTTCCGATATAGAGGGATTATTGGCCCGAGATCAAGATTAAAAATTATAAGAAGTAGCAAATTCACATATTAACTAAACGTAACCTTACATGAGCAATTATCATATCAAGCATTTGGAAGAGTATTATCAAGTGTATCGAAAGTCCGTGAGAAACCCCGAAGTATTTTGGGAAGAAGTTGCCGAAGAACACTTTCATTGGCGTAAAAAATGGGATTCTGTTTTGGAATGGGATTTCAGCAAACCGGAAATAAGTTGGTTCAAAGGTGCCAAGCTGAACATAACCGAAAACTGTATTGACCGTCATTTAAGATTCCGTGGTGATAAAACGGCCATTCTATTTGAGCCCAACGACCCGAAGGAAGAAGCCGAGCACATCACTTACAATCAACTTCACGAACGTGTTTGTAAGTATGCCAATGTATTAAAGGATAAAGGTGTAAAAAAAGGGGATAGGGTTGTCATCTATTTACCCATGATCCCTGATCTGGCCATTGCACTTTTGGCCTGTGCCCGAATTGGCGCCATTCATTCTGTCGTGTTTGCTGGGTTTTCGTCCACTGCATTGGCCACTAGGATCAACGATTGTGGGGCAAAAATGGTGCTTACATCAGATGGTTCTTTCCGA
>CEVF01154677.1_pt1 | contig 13698 bp, 14 predicted proteins | sample 356441 | NCBI WGS metagenome assembly CEVF01 (sample SAMEA2622765, study PRJEB7988) | marine metagenome | biome: marine biome (ENVO:00000447); feature: surface water layer (ENVO:00002042); material: "saline water (ENVO:00002010), including plankton (ENVO:xxxxxxxx)" | depth 5 m
GTACTGGCTATACCGGCAACCAAGTCTGTTGTAATGGCCTGATGCGCCGAAACACTCTGTAAATATGATGCACTGGCTGCCCTTTTGTTGCTTCGAATCTTGCCCCAAATATCAGCTTCCCAGGAAAGAGCTCCGGAAAGCTCATATTGTTCGAGGGCGCTAGTAAAAAAGCTACCGAACTGGCTATTCCTCGAGTTTTTGGTCCTGGTAAAGCTCGCAGTTCCGGAAAGTGTGGGGTAATATCCCGCTTTTCCTTGCTTTAGGTAGGCCTCGGCGGCCACGACATTTTGTAGCGCAATCCTAATATCGATATTGTTTTCAAGACCCTGCTCTATGTATGATTTCAACTGAACATCACTGAACAGGTCCCTCCATGATATATCCGCCATGGATATACTGTCCTGAGACAAATTGTCCGTGCGATATAACCGATCTATTTCCTTTAATTCTGGACGGTCATAGTTTTTTGCAACGAAACAACTCTGTAAGGTTGCGGCCATTACGGCCAAAACCATGAACTTGCTGATTATACTTTTAGTGGTGAATTTCATAATTATGCTTCTCTGGTTTCAACAATGGTTTTTTTGGATGCTTTTTCATGCAGCCATTGGAAAAGAACGAACAAACTTGGAATGACAAATATTCCCAATATGGTTCCTATAAGCATTCCGCCGGCAGCCCCGGTACCAATTGAATTGTTTCCTTCGGCCCCCACACCTTTGGCCAACACCAATGGCATCAATCCTAAAATAAAGGCAAATGAGGTCATCAATATGGGTCGCAGACGTGTCTGGGCACCATGAATGGCGGCATCTACCAGGTTTTCTCCCCGTCGTCTTCTTTGCAAGGCAAATTCCACGATAAGGATGGCATTCTTGGCCAAGAGCCCCACCAACATGATCAAAGCTATCTGGAAGTAGATGTTGTTTTCCAAGCCAAACATTTTCGTTGAAAAGAACGCTCCAAAAACACCCAAGGGCAACGAAAATATCACAGCCAATGGCAAAAAGTAGCTTTCATATTGTGCAGCCAGAAGGAAATACACGAAAATGATTACCAGAAGGAATATCATCGTCGTTTGATTCCCAGCATTGACCTCTTCACGGGAAAGCCCTGAATACGCCAATTCATAATTACTGGGCAATGTTTTCAATTCTTCCTCCACAACCGCAATGGCGTCACCGGTACTATATCCAGGGTTGGAAGCTCCGTTGACCTTTGCCGAGGTATAGAGATTAAATCGGGTTACCGATTGTGGCCCATAGATACGCTCCAAATCGATAAACTGGGTAATCGGGGCCATTTCCCCACTACCTGTCCTGATATATATTTCATTAAGGGATTCCACATTGGCCCGATCTTCGGGTTTGGCTTGGACATACACACGATATTGCTTACCGAACCTAGCAAAGTCAGCAGCATATATACTACCTATATACCCTTGTAGATTGGAAAAAATACTACTGACCGACACACCATATCGTTTGGCCAACGGAACATCGATTTTCAGGTCATATTGGGGATAATTGGTATTAAAGGACGTTTGTCCATACTGTATTTCAGGGTGTTTCATCAAATTACCGATAAATTCCTTGGTGGTCTTATCCAGTTCATCAAAGTTCCCTCCTGATTTATCCAACAAATTGACCTCAAACCCTCCTGACAGCCCAAACCCTGGAATACTTGGTGGCGCAAAGAAAATGATATTGGCCTCCGGAATGGTGGCTGCTATTCCAAATAATTGCCCGATAATGGCCTGTGATGATTCGGTCTCACTTTCTCGTTCGCTCCAGTCATTGAGCTTGATAAAGCCTAAGCCATAGTTACTTCCAGATCCACTTATAAGGCTTCTACCACTAATAGAGGTTACGGCATCTACCCCGGGAATCTGTTTGGCCTTTTGGTATATTTCCTGAGTTACCAAACTGGTTCGGTCCAACGATGAACCCGCGGGCAATTCCACATTCATGAATATGATTCCCCGATCCTCTTCAGGTACAAAACCGGTGGGAGTGCTGTTTGCCGCCCACCATATGCCCACTCCGGACAACAAGAGTATTAAGACCGTGGTCCATTTGTTCCGGTATAAGAATCGTAGGGAGTTTCCATAGCGGGTTACCGTAGCGTTGAACCCTTTGTTAAAACGGTCATAAAAACGCTGTAAAAATGACTTCTTTTGCCCTTCATGGTCCTCCTCATCATCATGGCCTTTTAAGAACAGTGCACATAAAGCCGGACTCAAGGTAAGGGCATTTACGGCAGAAATCAAAATAGCAACGATCAAGGTTATACCAAATTGTTCATAAAATACCCCTGAAGGTCCCTGAATAAAGGTTACAGGGACGAATACGGCTGCCATGACCAAGGTTATGGAGATAATGGCGCCTGAAATTTCATGCATGGCATCCAATGTTGCCTTTTTGGCATCGTTGGCTCCTTCATCAATTTTAGCGTGTACTGCTTCCACTACAACAATGGCATCATCCACAACGATACCAATGGCCAATACCAATGCGAACAAAGTCAATAAGTTGACCGAATAACCAAATAAATTCAAAAAGAAGAACGTACCCACGATGGCCACAGGCACCGCAATAGCAGGAATCAAGGTAGACCGAAAGTCCTGCAGAAAAATAAACACTACGAGGAACACCAATAAAAAGGCCTCGATCAGTGTACTTCTTACCTTGTTCATCGATGCCGTTAAAAACTCATTGGTATCATAGTTGATCAAATAATCCACACCTTCAGGGAAATCTTGGGAAAGGCGGTCCATCTCCGACTTGATGTTCTCTATGATTTCTTGCGCATTGGAACCTGCCGTTTGGAATATACCCATATTCACACTGGGATGTCCATCGGTAAAACCAAACACATCATAGCCCTGTGCGTCCAATTCAATGGATGCCACATCATTTAGGCGTAAGTACTCACCATTATCAAGCGCTTTAATTACAATATTGGAATATTGTTCCTCGGTTTTGAAACGTCCACTATACTTAATGTTATAGGTAAAAGACTGTCCATCATTTTGCCCAAGGGAACCTGCAGAAGCCTCAAGGCTCTGTTCCCGCAAAGCCGCCGTTACATCCGCGGGCACCAAACCGTAGGCCGCCAACTTTTCAGGCTTGAGCCATATCCGCATGGCGTAATCACCGGTTCCAAATACCTGAACGTTACCCACTCCATTGATACGTTGGATAGCGGGGATCACATTGATTTTTAAGTAATTTTGAACATAGGTCGCATCATACTCTTCCTCGTTTTCCGTATAGACCGCCATGAACATCAGGGCGGAGGTCTGTTGTTTTTGGGTTATCACCCCTGTTTGTACCACTGCTTGGGGCAGGAGCGCATTTGCGCGTGCCACCCGGTTCTGTACGTTTACAGAAGCAATGTCAGGATCCATTTCTTGATCGAAATACACCGTAATATTGGCAGAACCGTCATTGGAAGCCGTGGAAGTTATATAGGTCATACCTTCCACCCCATTGATTTGCTCTTCTATTGGGATAATGACACTTTCCATTACCGTTTCGGCACTCGCACCTGGATAGGTGGCATTGACCTGAATGGTCGGAGGTGCAATATCGGGATATTGTTCAACAGGCAATGTTGTATATCCCAAAACCCCCAATATGACGATAATGATGGAAATTACGGTAGAAAGTATCGGTCTTTCTATAAATGTTTTTAACATGATCTATTTTCTTATTTTATTGAAAAAGGGGTTTTATTGGCTTTGCAATACTGTCAAATGCAACTTTTTGGGGCTGGATAGGCGTACCGTTCCTCAACTTGTCGATTCCGCTCACTACAATCAAATCCCCAGCTTTCAAACCTGAATCGACAATATAGAATGTCCGGTTTTCATCGGCAATTCCAAGCAAAGTGGATTTTGCAGTATTGTCCTCTCCAACGGTATATACATAGGTTTGCCCCTGCTGTTCATAGGTCGCCGCTTGTGGAACCACAACTGCGTTTTCATATGTTTTTGGAATCATTATGGTACCGCTGTTCCCATTGGTCAACAAGGTGTTCGGGTTATCGAATACAGCCCTAAAACTGACCGTGCCCGTATTGGCGTTTATCTGTCCTGTTACGGTTTCGATAGTGCCTTGTTGCTCATAGGTCTGCCCATTGGCCATGACCAGGGCCACCCTTGGAAAATTCTTGATTTTTTCCTGTAAGGTCTTGCCTTCAGCGCGCTGAAGAAAGTTCAGATAATCCCTTTCATTCATTGAAAAGTAAGCAAAGACCTTGTCGATGCTCGTAACCGTGGTCAACGGAACTGCATTGGTGGCACTGACCAAGGATCCTTCCCTAAAAGGAATGGCCCCCACATATCCATCTATTGGACTTGCCACGGTGGCATATCCTATATTGGCAACGATGCTGTTATAATTGCTTTTGGCCTGTGCCAAATTAGCTTGGGCCGTTTCCAATTGGACCTCGCTGATGATTTTCTTTTCAACCAAAGGTTTTAATTTATCAACCTCGACCTGTGCCACCCGAATGCGAGACTTCGCCGCTTCGGCATCCTGGCTCAGGGATTGCGTTTCTAACTTGAACAAGGGCTGGCCCTTTCTCACTTTTTGGCCCTCATCCACCAACACCTCTTGGATATACCCGGAAACTTTGGCTCGCACCTCACTGTTTATAATCCCCTCGATGGTTGTTGGGTAAGTGGTATACGCAGTTACATTTTTATTCGGCACAGTGGCCACCTCAAAGGGCAATGGACCTTGCTGCTGGGGCCCCTGTTGATTTTGTTTACAGCTAGCCAATAATATTACTGTGATTCCTGCTAGGAATGAAAGATTTATGATTGTTCGTCTCATTTTTCTATTGAATATTGGTTTTATTTGTTTTTAATGTTTCTTTCAGCTTGTTTATCGAACTTGTCGCTCCATCCAAGAATTTGATATAATCGATATGAAAGTCAAGTTCAAATCTGTTTTGCTCTTCCAATGTCACATTGACATCCTTTTTATAATCCATAATTTCCAGATGAATTTGCTTTTCCCTTTTCCAATCCTCTACCATATCGGTAATCCTTTGGACCATGGTATTGAAATCGGTATTGATGATAAAGTATTTTTTCCTATCACCGGTTTTGGTGAAGTATTCCAATTTCCTTAAATCCTGGAGATGGTTAAGGTGTGTTGATATCGTGCTTTTGCTCGCACAAAGGTTTTCCACCAAGTCCTCAAAGGTGGTGCCCTGTTTGCCCGTTAGAATGATGTATGAAAAAATTCTTGCGGCGACAGGGGCCATATGCTCTTTTTTCTCCAATAAAATACCCAGCTTCTCAACCAGCTCACGTTTTCTTTTTTCTGTAGAATCCATCTTGTTCGTTTACGGCGCAAAATTATCGTTTAGTTCGCAACATTCCGAACTAATTATGGTTAATTTTTTCTTAATGTTTTTTTAATTTGTTAAACACTGTTTATCAGTAATTTAATACATTGAAACTAAAAGACGCCTTACCAGACTCCAAGTAGCTTGTGCATCGCATCATTTCTATTTTGTTTGTACCCTACAGTTGGTCGACCTTGCGCAGATGGCCTCCGCTACTTTTAAAAAAGGAAGAAAATTGATAATCTTTGGATTATCCCAATAATTTGTTGTCATAACCGGATACGGTAATGCCCCTTAAATTATAAATGATTAAATGTTTGAAGACGTCCGTATCGAGATACCGTTCAATGAAATAATTGTCCTTGAACAATATCTCCTCGAATTTATTAAAGTACAAATCGCAAAATAAATCCAATTTGACCTCATGAAGAATGAACCCATTTTTCTTTGCCTTTTCAAGTAAATCGTAAATAACCGTTTTTATGATATGGGATCTAAAACCCTGAAAAACCTCGTAGGCGCTTGGGTAATATTTTTTGATTCCAAAAATAAAAGAGGGTCTGAATTTTTTCAACCGTTCAAATCCATTTTCATAGATCAGCACTATACTGGTAATGGGGTCTTGATTCTCTTTGATGATCTGCTCCACTTCAAAAGCGAACTCATCGGTCAAAACCTTGACACTCGCCATCACAAGATCCTCTTTGCCCTTGAAGTATTTATAAATGGTCTTTTTGGAGATTCCAAGTGTTTGGGCAATTTCATCCATCGTAAAATGCTTGCTCCCGTATTTTGTAAAGCTTTCCACTGAACACCTGAGAATTTCCTTCTTGCCTATCATACCGTAAAATTATTGTATTAATGTCAAGTACAAAATTAATTATTGCTGATGTTTTGAATCTCCATTTTCCAATATGACCACAAATTCACAAGGCCCTTACTTCATTAATAAAGAATCCGCTTGATTCATTCCGCATAAAAAAAACGACTAACCGAAATTTTGAAAATGCACCGTATCGAACATATTTTTCCTCTATATCAATCTTTAAATCCCTATTTCCACTCTACATTGTTAAGCATGGAAGAATCATCTAATTTTAAGATGACAACTTACCACCATGCAATAAACCTTGGAATAAGGGTTCAAGAAACATTCCAGCCGAAATGGTTTAATATGGTCTGTTTTTCAAAACTCTCAAGTCATTCCCCCATTCCAATGGCGATAAAACCTAAAAAAAATCATGCCAAGGTCACTTGAATGTTCATTTCAATTAATTTGTTCTTGTAACTACGTCAACTAAAAGTGTACTATTTTTTTAACAATTAAAGAAAAAGAACATTTGACTAATTTTAGTAGTATACTACAATAGAATAGTAGGTCTGACATGGATAGGAAAGAAGAAAAAATTAAAGATCGTAAAAAAGCAGGAATGGCCATACGGGATACTTTGGATGTGGTCGGGGGAAAGTGGAAACTTATATTGATTTCTATTATGCGTGAGGGGCCAGTAAGGTTCAAAATTGTCGAAAGTGGCAAAGATAATGTCTAGAATCCTATCCAAAGAAGTGAAAGAGCATAGAATGAACGACCTGGTAGAACGAAAAGTTAATGAAACCCGCCCAATAAATGTGGAATATTCGTTGCCCCTTTATTGTAAAACCCTGGACAGTGTCATTAATTCCATGTTGGATCGGGGCATTCAGCATAGAAAAAACATTCTTGCCAAATAGTGGTTTAAACACAATCTAATTCTATGGCAGTGGTCACTCCGTACAGCATCGCCTTCATTAAGACCAACTTGATCAACGGACTCACCCCTCGCATTAAGGTTATCTATAACGATTTCCAAAAAAAATGGCGGAACGGTGCCTCTTCTAAATTTAATTTCACGAACTGATTTAAGTTTAAATGTTTGCTTAAAAACCAACTTTTTAATCTCCCATTTTTGTGTATTCCCTGCTCAAACCTTCCTCAATGATTTAAGAACGCCATTAAACATTCAGAAAATCCCTAACTTTCAGTTGTATGAAAATAATTTAAGTCAGTTTGTCTAAAAAAATGTAACCACGAATGATCGGTTTTATCAACAAGTTTAAGGAGTACAAGGCTATGTCCCCTATAATCGAGAAAGAACTTTTGTCCAAGATAAAGGTGCTCCATAAAAGAAAGGGGGATTTTTTATACCGTGAAAATCAATTCCCGAACAGTGTTTATCTGATAACAAAAGGATGCTTAAGGACATTTTACCATAAAAATGGGAAGGAGAAAAACACCATGTTCATTTTTGAAAATTTAATTTTTGGATCCACCTCAAGTGTATTTTTAGAACTACCTTCCATCGACAGTGCCCAGTTCCTGGAAGACTCAACCATAGAATATGTCTACCATCCAGATTTGGTAGCCCTATATAACAAATACACGGAAATGGAAACTTACAGAAGAAAAATAGCCGAAGAATATTGCATCTTTCTCGAAGAAAAAATAAGGCTTACGGAAAACACTGCCACGGACAAATATAGGATAATAGTTGAAAGGTTTCCCCATATCCTTCAAAGGGTCAGCCTTCAGGATATCGCCAACCTTTTGAATATCAGCCAAGAAACACTGAGCAGGATAAGGGCCAATATCCGTTTTTGACTTATGTCAAAAAATGTGGCCCAAATGCTTTTTACTTTTAAGGTATAATCTTTAAAAGTAGTAAAAATGAAAACAGGTTCAAAAAAATTAAGTATCCCCCATTTGATAGACGCAGAACGTGATTTGGCCTTTAAACCCGACATGGGCACCAATTCCTTCTTTGCCATTGCCGATGTTGAAACAGAAGAAGGCAGAAAATTCAACATTCTCATCCACCAACTTGAAGTACCGGCACCCGCTGGAGTACCTCGAAAATTCCTCAGCATTTTCAATGTATTTGATATAGATAATGGGACATTTAAAAGCGATGAGATTATTCATTCAGAGGAAGAGGTAAAATACGAAACCGATTGCATGTTCATTGAGATGCCGAATAGCAAAATAAGTGGGGATTTGCACGCCATTAAGGCCTCTGCCAATTTCGACTGGGGCTCGGTGGAACTTGATATGCAGTTTCCCGGGGAGGTCATCTACAATGGCGGGACCGGGGTCTTCGATTTTGTGGGCAATATTCCCACAGGACAATACTCCGTAACCAAAGGATTGGGCAGTGGCACTTTAAACTTCAACGGCGAGACCCATAAGGTTTTTGGCAAAACATGGTATGACAGGCAATGGTTCTGGCGCCATGATTTCTTTGGAAACAAAGAAAAGCCAATGAAAGGAACCTTTCAGGAACAGGACATGTACTGGACATGGATGAACCTTACACTCGATAACGGAGATGTATTGGGTTTATGGGATATCTATCTTTATGGAAAACTATCCAGTTGGGTGACCATGGCAGAACCGGATGGTTCCCATATTGTTGCAAATGTCGAACCTCTTGCCGAATCTGCAAGCGAGTTCTGGATAAGCCCAATGGGGCAACGCTATCCGACCAATTGGGTCATCAAGATACCCGAACTGGAGGCTGAACTGATCGTAAGGGCAATCAAAAAAGAACAGGAAGTGCCTTCTGACATTTTACCTAAATACGAAGGCTTATGCAATATTACCGGAACTTTTAGAGGAAAACCTGTAACAGGGTACAACCTTGTTGAAATGGTGGGCAACTGGAACAAGGACAGAATGTTCTGATTTTCTGTGTATTTTTATGTTAGACATTGGAACGGGCTGGATTTTAAAAATCCAGCCCACTTCTTCCAACCCTGAACCATTCTAATGGATTAGGTTCAAGGCCATATCGATAATTTATAATCAACTGGAAAACAATACTGTGAAATCAAATCGGTCAGAAGTTAAAAACCATAGAAAAAACAAAGAAATAGAAAAAATCATTCAATTTTCGACAACCAACGAAAGTGATGTGTTTTAAGCATTGGAAACGCTACAGGAACTAAACGGAAAAAGGAGACATAAACCTTACGGATTATATAATTATCAAAAAGGAAGAAAATGGAAAAGTCAACCTCAAGGAAAATACCTACAGTGGGTTTGGTGGAACATTGGGTTCATTGGCAGGTCTGAACACCGATACAATCAATTCAATGAGTACCAATGAACTGCTCGAAAAAGTATCCACTGATTTGTCCAATGGAAAGGTCATGGTGGTCGCCCACATTTTTGAGCAATAGGAAACTCCGTTGAATTCGAGTATTGGGGCGTTGGCAGAAATCTCTCTTGTAGATAAAGATGAAGAAATATCCAAGGCCATCGAAGCCGACCTTGATGCGAAGCATAAGGAAATAGAAGAAGCCAAGGAGAATGTCAAAAACGCCGTTGGCGATGCCAAGCAAAATGCCCGAAGCAAATTGGACGTGCTTGGGGATCAGAGGGACGAAAAACAAAAGAAGTATCGAGATAAAATGAACGCCAAAAAAAACACCTTGAAGACTTGGTTGTCCAACACCCAAGAAAAAATCAAAATTACTATTGACAAGGATTAATTCTTTTTACGGCTGTAAATCTTCAACCAAAAGTGGACTGAACTTAGCCAAAAAATATTTATTAAATATTTGATTTAATCAATTGATCCATTTTAAAAAATCCCACTTCACAATCTTGTAATAGATGCCTGATATGTTTTTCTATGGTATCCGAAAACCACTTGGCAAGGCCACTTTCATACTATCATGAAGTACTGATGAATCGAACCATGTACAAGTATTATTCCTCATACTTGATATGATTATGTCCATTTAAAAAGAGTCACTATAGTATTAAAAGTCTTGCCAACCCAAATATCAATTACTTGGCAATTTAAATAAAGGCATCAATTATATTTGTGCCAATAATCATCATTGATGCAACTGACAGTATATATCCTTGTTTATCCATGGCTCTGGCTCATTTCCAGATTACCCTTTAAAATCATCTACTTTATTTCAGATGGCCTCTTCCTACTTGTGTACTATGTAATAGGATATCGCAAAAAGGTTGTTCGCTACAACTTGGCACTTGTTTTCCCTGAAAAGCCCCAAGAACGACGTCTGCATATTGAAAAAAGGTTTTATCGTCATATGTGCGATATGTTTTTGGAGATGATAAAGACTATGGGAATTTCCAACGAAGAGCTTCAAAGACGGTTTACCTTTGATAATTTGGGTCTACTACACCGGCTCGAAGCCAGAAACAGAAGTGTCATGCTCATGTTTCCACATTATGCCAGCTGGGAATGGGTCATCGCTTTGGATACACACATTGGTTCCAAGGGATATGCCATCTACCAGAAATTGGGAAATAAATATTTTGATCAACTGGTACGTAATATCCGTCAAAAATTTGATACCACCTTGATCACTACCAAAGAAACCTGGGCCCTTGTGGACCAAAACAAACGTGCGGGTATACTTGGGACATATGGGATTTTGAGCGATCAATCACCTATGGTGAAAAAGGCCTTGTTATGGACATCCTTTATGGGGATAACCGTTCCGGCGCACACAGGAGCTGAAACATTGTGCAGAAAACTGGATCTGGCCGCTGTTTACTTAAAAGTCAATAAAATAAAACGTGGCCACTATCATGGTTCTTTCAAGTTGATCACTGAACATGCAAAAGAAATGAAAAGGTTTGAACTCACTGAATCCTTCCTGAAAATGACTGAGGAATCCATTAAAGAAGCACCTGAATACTATCTATGGACCCACAAACGCTGGAAACATATGGGCAAAACACCTAGAACATCCAAACAAAACCAATAGAAAACAGGCAATGGAAACCAAATGTAATTTTGGATCAGGGGTTGTGCCCAATTCAATTCTTCAAATATTATCTGGACATCATTTTCAAAAAAGTAAAATCACCCTGTTGCTCCCATAGCGGAAAAATGTTACCAAGTCCAATAAAGAAAAAATGACAGCAACTTAGAGAGAACATTGTTGTTTTCAAAGTAAAAACGCTGCTATTGTTTGAATACAAAGGGCTGCCTTTTACACATAGCGAGTTACTTTTTTACTATTCTCCTATTGTTGTTCCCCCAGATGGCCATTTCATTGAATACATCCCAAAGACTCTTACCTTCCGGGGTCAAAGTATATTCGACCCTAGGGGGAATCTCCTTGTATTTTCTTCGGATCAATAGTCCATCCGATTCCAATTCCCTTAACTGTTCGGTAAGTACTTTTCTTGAAATGTTCGGGATACGTACCGCCAAGGCCCCAAATCGCTTGGTTCCGGACATGAGCACATATAAAATAATCGGCTTCCATTTTCCGCCAATGACCTCAAGGGTTGCCGTTACCGGGCAATCATAAAACTCCATATTGGCTTTCATTTAGAGTTACCTTTTTGTTACCACTATTTTTCCGACTTCAACCATTTAACTGTAACTTATTTGAACTATTATTAGTTACTTTGAGAAACAAATATAATCCATATTTAAAGTTATTCAAACAAAATGATACTAATCACAGGGGCCACAGGGCACTATGGAGCTACGGCCATAAATTCCCTTTTACAAAAAGGAATCAAGTCCCGTCAAATCTCTGCCCTTGTCAGGAATTTGGAAAAATCCGAAGACCTAAGAAACAAGGGCGTTAATATAAAACTGGGGGATTATTCGGGTTACGAATCATTGGTAGCTGCATTTGAGGGAACGGAAACCCTTCTCTTTATTTCCGGCACAGAGATATCCACCCGCCTCAAACAACATGAGAATGTCGTTAGGGCGGCTAAAAAAGCAGGCATCCAACATATCGTGTATACAAGTTTTCAACGCAGGAACGAAACCGACACCTCCCCATTGGGGCTTTTGGCACATTCCCATTTACAGACAGAAAAAATGATAAAGGAAAGCGGCCTTAGATATACCATTTTAAAAAACAACCTGTACATGGATTACATTCCATTTTTTTTAGGGGATAAGTTTTTGGAGACAGGCTACATATACCTACCCGCTGCCAATGGTAAAATAAGTCCCGCTTTACGTTCAGAGTATGCTGAAGCTACCGCCAGCATACTGGCCAACCCTTCTGCACACATAAACAAAGCCTATGATTTTACCAATGTTGAAGCATATGACTACAGGGAGATAGCGACGTTCATTTCTGAAATCACGGGAAAAGACGTGCAATACCGGGCGCCAACCGCCGATGAATTCACTCAAACTTTGGTTAATTCAGGAGTTCCGATGGAGGAGATTGGATTGATGACCCAATTTTCCATGGCTCAGGCACAAGGTGAACTGGATGTTGCCAGCACCGATTTGGAAAATCTCTTAGGCAGAAAACCAACAACATTAAAAGCTTATCTCGAAACTATTTATCACTAAAAAAATAAAAATGAAAATTACCGTAATTGGAGCATCTGCAGGAATCGGTTTAGAGACCGTATATAGAGCATTAGACCGAAACCACAAAATAACCGCCCTTTCCCGATCGGAAATAACGATTGATCATTCCAATTTCCAATCCATTTCGGGCAGCGCCACCAACAGAACCGATTTGCTTGACGCCCTGGAAGGTGCCGACGCGGTCATCGTGACCTTGGGAACGGGTACCAGCACCAAAGCCACCACACTATTTTCGGACTTTGCAAAATTATTGGTCGATATCCAAGCTGAAAAAGCTCTTGACATCCCTTTTGTTCTCGTAACCGGATTTGGTGCTGGAGAAAGTATCCATTTTGTGCCAGAACCAGTAAGACAAATGATGGAAACCGTCCTGAAGGATGTATATGCCGATAAGTCTAAAATGGAGGAAATCATCGAAGGAACCGAGATGAACTGGATCATTGTGCGTCCCGGTTTACTTTTGGACGGCCCACTGACCCAAGAATATATTATCGAGGACCAACTGTACAAAGGCATTGAAGTAGGTGAAATTAACAGGACGGATGTGGCCGATTTCCTAGTCAAACAAGCCGAGGAACCAAAAAAGACAAAAACCTATTACACCATACGATCCAAAAGATAGACCATAACTGAAAAGTAGAACCCTTAATACAACAACCATGATGAAAAAACACGGATTATTCATTGCAATTTTAGCTGCTTTATCACTAACTGCCTTTACAGTGCAGGAACTTTGGATACTAGATCGACCACATTCTGAATTGGGTTTCAGCATTACGCATTTGGGCATATCGGATATTTCCGGGACCTTCGATGATTTTGAGGCTACCATAGAAAGTTCCGAAACGGATTTTAGTGATGCCCATGTGGAAGCGGTCATACAGGTAGCTTCGATCAACACGAACAACAGCTACCGGGATGACCATTTAAAGGGTCCCGATTTCTTTGAAGTAGAACGATATCC
>CEVF01017748.1_pt1 | contig 13677 bp, 12 predicted proteins | sample 356441 | NCBI WGS metagenome assembly CEVF01 (sample SAMEA2622765, study PRJEB7988) | marine metagenome | biome: marine biome (ENVO:00000447); feature: surface water layer (ENVO:00002042); material: "saline water (ENVO:00002010), including plankton (ENVO:xxxxxxxx)" | depth 5 m
AGCGGGGCAAAGTGCCAATGGGCAGCCGCGCAATGCCATGATCGTAACGGGCATCATGATATTTGCCACCATGCTGTTGCGCGAACTCAATGCCGTGGCCCCATTGGTGACCTTGTTCTTTTTGATAACCTATGCCATGATCAATATTGTGGTGATCATTGAGCAACGGTTGGGGTTGATCAGTTACCGCCCCATTTTCAAGGTGAACAAATGGATACCCTGGGTGGGGCTGCTATCTTCGGTCATGGCGATGTTCATTATCAATCCGACCATTAGTCTGGTTTCCATTGTAATTGTATTTGTGGTGTACTGGTTTTTGTCTCGGCAAAACCTAGAGACCCCATTTGAAGATGTGCGGTCGGGTTTGTTCGTCTCTTTTGCGGAATGGGCCGCAAAACATACTTGGGGCATGAAAAATATGCAACAACGGGCCTGGAAACCAAACCTGATGGTGCCGGTGCGCGATATCAACGGTGCAAAAGGCAATTTTCAGTTTCTGAGGAACATAGCCGCGCCAAAGGGCTCCATAAAGTTGTTGGGCATTGAGCCCTATACCGAAAATGACGCTTTTATAAATGAATTGTCCTCGCTTTCTGAGGCATTTCGCCAAAAAGGTGTTTTTTCGTCGTGGACGGTCATCCACAGCGATGATTTTGCCAAGGGTGTCAATTATGGCAACCAAGCGTTGCGAGGTGCCTTTTTTAGGCCCAACATCGTGTTTTTGAACCTGCAACAACACGATGATTACGAAATGGAGATTCGCCCTGTGATCAAAGAGTGCATCCGTTTAGAACTGGGGATCTTGTTGTTCTCGGCACACCCGACCGCCCTTTTGGGGCAACGAAATGTTATCAACGTATGGGTAAGCGATAGAAGGGGCAATTGGGAACTTGGTTGGGATATCGGCAGTTTGGATCTTTCTACCTTGATTGCCTATAAACTAAAAAAGAATTGGGATGCGCACATTCGTATCATAACCGTAATTTCAGATGCAGATGAGGAAGAAAACGCCAAGAACTTTCTCAAATCGTTAATAAACCTTGCACGATTGCCTGATACCCTGATAGAGGTGTGCGTGGGCAATTTTAAAGAAATTGTGGGGAACGCCCCCAAGGCCGATTTGAACATCTTTGGTATGGACGAGCACTTCAAGATTGCATTTGTTGAGGAAATGACCGAAAAAACAGCAAGCTCATGTCTTTTTGTAAAAGATTCGGGCCATGAGAGCATATTGGCCTAATCTATTGTGCTGGGCCTTCCATCTTTTCACAAACTAGGGGGTGAAAGATCAAAAACGCACCCTGAAACTGAAATTTGGGGTCAATCCCAACGATTTGTTGTCCACCTGTTCTACCTCGTTGTCATCAGAGACCTGATAATAGCGGTTCAAGACATTTTCCCTATCGGTTAGGTTCAACAACGATACTCCTGCATTGGCCTTGATTCTTCTGCTGAGGTCAAAACTGTAAGTGGCCGAGGCATCCAACCGAAAATATTCAGGCAAACGGCTACTGTTCGGCGACTGGTAATTGATTTCTGCAGGAAATGCCAATGGAATCAAAGGACTTTGCTCGTCAGGCTCGGTATAGGGCTTGCCGGTTCGGTAGTTGAGCCCCATGCCCAGTTTTAGGTTGTTGATGTTGTAGGTGCCTGCAACAGTCACCGTGTGGCGCACATCAAGGTTGTTCGGAAAGGTATTCGGGTCGATATCCTCAAAAGTATAGTCGTTCTTGTTGTAGGTATAGCTCAACCAAGTACTGAAATGGTCGCCTTTTTTGTTGATAAGGAATTCGAGCCCTTTGACTTCATAACTGCCGATTTCACCATCAAATTGGTTCTCGTTTTGAAAACCTTGGGTTATGGTACTGATGCCATCAACCTGCTTGTAAAAGGCTTCCAGACCTATATACAGCGAATTCTTGGCATAATTCAATCCTATGGAACCCTGCTTGCTTTGGGTAACTGGCAAAGTACTTTCATCTGATAGCACCCAACGCCTTTTTTCAACCCCGAGAAAATTTTGCTCAAGGTCGATTACCTGATTGGTGTACTGGCTTTTAAATTCGCCCAAAACCTCTGCCCTTACATAATTTGCTACCCTAAAATTCAAATTCAGCCTCGGCTCGAAGATCAATTTAGAGAAAGTGCCCAAGTTGGCAATGTGGTTTGCCCGAACCCCCGCGCTTGCCACAAAAGTATCTTCAAATGAACGATAGGTAATTTCAGAATAGGGCGCATGTACCCTTATGACACCCTTGATGTTGCTTTCGAACTGAGGTGATGTGACCCTGGTAAAATTTCTAATGCCGGTCTCTAGAAACTGATAGCCATTGCCCCAGGTCAGGGCTTCTGAAAGTTCATAGAGGCTGTTTATTTTGATCGAGCTTTCAATGATCCGGTTTCGTTGCGTCAATTGTTGTCGTGGATCGGGCGAGACCCCCAGTGCCTCTAGTTGGTATTGCGTATAATATGCATTGAGATTGGTAGACAGTTTGTCTGTCCACTGGTTTTGCATTTGAAGGCCTCCAGAAATGTTGGTCTGGTCTAAAAAACTCTGCGAGGTTTGATCGGTCTCACGATTGGTTTCCGTAAAGAGCAAGTCGTTGTCGATACCTATAAAGCTCAAGCGTAGCTTGTGGTCATCGTTGATGTCATAGAGGAATTTTCCTGAGACATCCCAGAAGAAAAAGGTGATATCTCTGTCAAATTCCCTGTCGACCGACTGGTTTTGTTGGTTTTTGACCTCACTGTTTTGAAAGGCGCGACTCTCAAAACTGTTGTAAATGGGGGTGTCTAAAAAATCAGTGGTTGAACGGCGTGCCGAGAGTTGAAAGGCCATTCGGTCGTTGATGGGAAACTGCCCATACACATCGCCGCTGATGAGGTTGAACCCCGCTCCACCGAAGAACTCCCCGTCGATATCATTTTTCGTCCACATGCTGATGACACTGCTGACCCCATCGCCATAGCGGGCGGGGGTACCGTTTTTATAAATGGTGACTTGATCGGTCAAATAGGGATTGAAAGCGGAGATCAACCCGAAAAAGTGCCCTGATTGGTACATTTTGATCCCGTTCCAGAGAATAAGGTTCTGGTCGTTGGTGCCGCCACGAACGTTGATGTCTGAAACCGTTTCATCAATGCTTTTGATCCCGGGCAATGCCTGTACGGTCTGCAAAACATCGGGTTCTATCAACCCTGGAAGAATACCCAATTCGCCCGTGTTCAGGGTAATACTGGCATCGTTTTCCTTGACGATTCCTGAGGTAAGAAATTCATAGACAATGACTTCGTCAAGTTTTTCAAAGTTCTGTGCGAGTAGGATCTCAGGGCAACCGCCTTTTCCCACCAAATCCTCAACGGGAATATACTTTGTGATATATCCTAAAAAACGGACTTTCAGTGTACCATTTCTAGGAACCTGATTTATTTGAAAGTTGCCAGATTCATCTGTGATAAGGGCAATGTCGCTGTCCAATACTTCCACTGTGGCGCCGGGCACGGTATTCTCGGCAAAATTATCGAGCACCCTGCCACATACCTTTACCAAGGTGTTTTTGACCAAGGTATAGTACCTTTCGTTCAATTTCTTGACCTTGATCTGGGTCTGGCTTTCTAGATATTGCAGAACCGCATTCAGGTCGGTGGATGCGGGAGGGGTTATTTCGACCCCTACTAAATCTTCATCCACGTACGAAAACTTGATGTCATATCGACCTTCAAGCTCGATAAGGTATGTTTTCAGTGATGTTCTAGAGGCTTCTTGGGCATGCAAGGCCATTGGAAAAGAGACCAGAAGCAGTCCCGCCCAAGCTGCAAAAAAGTGATTACGGAGTGTTCTCAGCATAGAAGAGCACGTTATCTTTCCCTAATTTATAACGAATTTGGGAAGGAACACTTATACTTTCTAACGCCAATTTGATGTCTGTGTTGCTAAAGGTGCCCGTAAATAGCTGTTCGGTATCGATGTTTTCAGTTTTGACCTCCATATCGAACTGCCTTTCAAACTCGGCCAGTACATACTTTAAGGGGATACTTCTGAAGCTACTTTCATTGTTCACCCAAGAAGGTTGCGCCATAGTGATGCCAGTGGCATTCTGTATTTTTCCATTGATGGCCACGAACGAGGTGCCCGCAGGCAATTTTTGCTCTGTTTCTTGATAGGTGACACTGACCAGGCCTTCGTAACATGTTACTTCAAAGAAACCATTTCGGTTTTCTACGTTGAATTGGGTACCCAGTACGGTTACCTCTCCATTGTCTGTTGAAACGGTGAATTTTTTTCCTTTGGCGACTTTAAAAAAGGCTTCCCCCTCAAGTGTTACATTTCGCTTCTCGTTCCACTTCTTTTCACTGAACGAAACCCTTGAATCGGCATTCAATATGATTTCTGAGTTATCGGGAAGCACTACTTCAGTACGTTCTGCCAGGTCGGTTCTAAAGGTTTCATCCAAAGAATCCAGATAGAAATACGAACCTGCCAACAGCACGGCGATAACGGCCGCTACGCGCAAGAATTGTTTGAACGGACGCATGGTAATTACCTTGGGGGCTTCTTGCGAAGTCTTTTCCCTTAAGGTGTTCCAAGCTTGCTCAACATCGAATTCAGGGGCCTCCAATTTGTTTGAAGCCTCCACAATTCTCTGGTACGAAGCGTACTCTGGCGACTTTTTAAAAGCTGCCAACTCTTCTTCAGAGAGTTCGTTGTTGAGCCATTTTGCCAAATAATTCTCTTGCATGATTTCTATGCTTTACACAGTTGAAACAACTTACTTTTAAAAAACCCTACTTTTTTTCGAAAATTCCAATCCCGATAGCTATCGGGAACAAATCCCATATCCCAAACCAACTATTGGAATTTGGTGCTTGATATTTGGTGTTTTCTAGATTCCATCAATCTTTTCCCGCAGCGCTTTCAACGCCAAATGCATCCTTTTTTCAATGGCCTTGACACTGACACCTTCCATTTCGGCTATCTCGGCATATTTCTTTCCATCTATCCTGTTCAACAAAAAAGTGGTGCGCTGGTTCTCGGGAAGGCTGTTCAGGGCATCGTCCAATTTTTTCTGGAACTGCTTTTCCTCCAGTACATATTCTGGAGACTCGTGCGAAATTGACTTCGAATGCTGGTCAGCATACTTCAACCGCACCTTTTCAGCCTTGATAACATTCAGATACAGATTATTGGCTACCGTATATAAGTACGATTTTGCCTTATCTGGGGATACCTTGGCACAGTTTTCCCACAATTTTACGAAAGCCTCTTGTACCGCATCGTGGGCCTTCTCCTCATTGCCGAATTTATAATATATGTAGTTGAATACCGTTTTTGAATTGGCCTTGAACACAGAGCTGAATACCTGCTCTTCACAAACATTGTCCATCTACGGTGGTTAGGTTAACAGTTTCCCAAAGATATTTTAAAAAAAATTAAAAATTGGGGTAGGGTATTTCACAAGATGGTTGTTTTAGGGTTGTACTAACAATGAAAAAGTCCAAATCGTTATGAAAAAGTTGATCAATAGCTTACTGTATGCAAGCCTATTTATGGTGGCACTGAGCTTTACCTCGTGCCAAGAAGAATTTGAAGAAGTTGGTGGTGACCAACAAGAGACGCTGATGGCGGGCTCGAACACCGCTGATTTGATTGTAAAGACTTCTACGAACGACGGTTCTTTTGACAATATTGTCGATGGTGCCAGTTGTATTGCGGTGAAATTCCCCTATACCGTTGAAGTAGGTGGTATTCAGATTACCATCGATTCTAGGGAAGACCTACATTTGATCGAAGAGATTTTTGATGAGTTCGATGATGATGAAGATATTTTGGAATTTCTTTTCCCCATCACCATAACCCTTGGTGATTTTACCGAAGTAGTCATCGAGAACAAGGCACAGCTTCGTGAATTGGCCGAAGAATGCCGAGAAGGTGGCGAAGATGATGATATTGAGTGTATCGACTTTGTCTACCCGATTACCCTGTTCACTTTTGATATAAACGAACAGCAGACCGGCACGGTGGTCATTGAAAGTGACAAAGACATGAGAAGGTTCTTTGAAGGGCTTGGTGAGAACGACCTTATCGGTATTGATTTTCCTGTGACCTTAAAGAAATATGACGGCACCGAGATCGTGGTCGACAGCAATGCCGAGTTGGCAATGGCCTTAGAAGCTGCCAAAGACGAATGTGATGAAGATGATGATGATGATTACAATGATGATGATTTCGACGAAGAGCGTTTTGATTTCTGTTTGACCCAGTGCCCATGGCAAGTACGAGAAGTGGTACGTGATGAGGTAGCCTTGACAGACCAGTACCTTGAGTATCTTATGAACTTTACCGAAGACGGAAAGGTTACCGTGATCGATAGGGCCGGTAATGTCTTGAATGGTGGATGGAGCGTACGCTTTACCGACCGAGGACCCCTTTTGACCCTTGAGTTTGACATACTTGTTGACTTCAACCTAGAGTGGTTGGTCTATGAAGTGGGCGAGCATACCATCAAGCTACATGCTGAAGGTGGCAACAAAATAATCATGAAGCAGCTTTGCGATGATGATGAAACCGACCCCAACTCACTTAGGGAAATCTTGAAGGAGTGTGAGTGGGTCATCAAAAAGGTCAAGAACCAAGGTGAGGAAATAGACAGGTTGCTCGGTTACGAATTCAAGTTTATGGCCGAGGGTGTGGTAACCTTGAGCAATGGAGAGAACACCTCAGAAGGTTCTTGGGAAATTGGTTATAACTCAGAAGAAGTAATATCACTGTTGATAACCTTTGGTGATGAGCCTGCCGTTAACTTCGAATGGCCATTGAGAGATTTGGCTAACGATCGTTTGAAGTTTGAGGTAGATGAAATCGGTTATGAGTTGGCACTACAACGTGTCTGTGATGATAATGCCAACGATGGCGATGTGGTCGAGATCAGAAGCGTACTGATGGAAGGCGATTGGACGGTGGCCCTTTACGAAGAGGGTGAGGTCAATACCACTGCCGAGTTCGCAGGCTTTACCTTCAATTTTGTCGCAAACCACTTGGTAGTGGCCACCTTGGGCGATATGGGCCCTGCCACACCAGGTTTGTGGAGGGTACTTAGAAATTCGGAAGGCGAATTAAAGGTATACCTGAACTTTGGCGGAGACCATGACCCTTTGAGTGAGCTTACAGATGATTGGTACTTCGAGTCGATTACCGATACCAGGATCGAATTGCAAAGCGAAAGTGGTGACGGCACTTTAGAAACAGTTGTTTTCGAAAGATTATAAGCAATATTTTGCCCCCGATCTTTCTGAAAAGGACAGCTTGCCCCAAAGCTGTCCTTTTCTTTTTATTCCCGCCCTTCGTCTCCGCTCAGGATAAACTTCAGCGGGAATCTGTTTTTCGAATGTCTCGATTCCGAGCAAGAATGCGGGAATCTCTCCCATGTAGACAGGATGTTCATCGCGTACGCGTGAATCTCTATCTTCTTTGAAGAATAAATCTATCTTCCAAACACTTACCCGGTTTCAACGAAGCCATTCCATTAGTTATTCTTAAATTTGTGCTCCTTAAAAATGATGCGAGCATATGTTTGATAACTTAAGCGAAAAACTCGATAAAGCCTTACACGTACTAAAGGGTCACGGTCAAATCACAGAAATCAATGTGGCCGAGACCATGAAAGAGATACGTCGTGCGCTGTTGGATGCCGACGTTAACTTCAAAATAGCCAAAGAGTTCACCAATAAGGTCAAAGAAAAGGCCCTTGGGCAGAATGTGCTGACCACCTTGCAGCCGGGCCAATTGATGGTCAAAATCGTTAAGGATGAACTGACCCAGTTAATGGGGGGCGAGGCGGAAGAAATCGATCTTTCGGGCAACCCATCTGTTGTTTTGATGTCAGGTCTGCAAGGTTCGGGTAAGACCACCTTCTCGGGCAAACTGGCCAATTACCTGAAGAAGAAAAAAAATAAGAAACCATTATTGGTGGCCTGTGACGTGTACCGCCCGGCGGCCATTGACCAATTGCACATAGTCGGCGAGCAAGTAGGCGTCGAGGTGTATTCAGATAGGGGCAACAACGACCCTGTGGCCATAGCCAAGGCAGGTATCAAACATGCCAAAGAAAACGGTCAGAATGTGGTTATCATCGATACCGCTGGTCGCTTGGCGGTCGATGAGCAGATGATGACCGAGATCGCCAACATCCACAAAGCCGTTGAGCCGCAAGAAACCCTGTTCGTGGTCGACGCCATGACGGGCCAAGATGCGGTGAACACGGCCAAGGCGTTCAACGACGTGCTGAACTTCGATGGGGTCATTTTGACCAAACTGGATGGTGATACCCGTGGTGGTGCGGCCATTTCGATCAAATCGGTGGTTGACAAGCCCATTAAGTTCATCGGTACCGGCGAAAAGATGGAGGCCATCGATGTTTTTCACCCGTCCCGTATGGCCGACCGTATTTTGGGCATGGGCGATGTGGTATCGCTTGTTGAGCGTGCCCAAGAGCAATTCGATGAAGAGCAGGCCCGTAAGATACAGAAGAAGATTGCCAAGAACCGTTTCGGCTTTGATGACTTTCTAAGTCAGATACAGCAGATCAAGAAAATGGGCAACATGAAAGACCTTATGGGCATGATTCCCGGTATGGGCAAAGCCCTTAAGGGCATAGATATAGACGATGATGCCTTTAAGCATATTGAGGCCATGATACATTCGATGACACCCGATGAGCGCGCCAATCCCTCAAAATTGAATTCAAGCCGTAAAAAACGAATCGCTGCCGGCAGTGGCCGTTCCATCCAAGAAGTGAACCAACTCTTGAAACAGTTCAACCAAATGAGCAAGATGATGAAGATGATGCAGGGCGGCGGTGGCAAAAAAATGATGCAGATGATGCAAAACATGCGATAGCACGTTTTGACTGTTAATTGTTTTAATGTTTATGGTTGCAGGTTAAACCCATGCCAAACCAAAAACTTAAAACCAGAAACTTGAAACAACCATGAACATCTTGGACGGAAGAAAAATATCAAACCAAATCAAAGAAGAAATCACCGAAGAGGTGGTCAAAATGAAGGAAAGGGGCGAAAAGGTTCCCCATTTAGCCGCTGTTTTAGTGGGCAATGACGGTGCAAGTCTTACGTATGTTGGCAGCAAAGTACGCTCTTGCAAGAAAATTGGATTTGAATCCACATTGATACACCTTCCTGAAGAAACCACAGAGGAAGAACTATTGCAACAGGTTGAAAAATTAAATGCCAATCCAAATATTGATGGCTATATTGTTCAGTTGCCCCTTCCAAAGCATATTGATGAGCAAAAGGTGTTGATGGCAGTGGATCCCGATAAAGATGTGGACGGATTTCACCCCACTAACTTCGGAAAGATGGCGTTGGATATGGAGTCGTTCATTCCCGCCACCCCGTTCGGGATTATGGAACTATTGCATCGCTACAACATAGAAACTGAGGGCAAGCACGCCGTGGTAATCGGGCGTAGCCATATCGTCGGGCGTCCCATCAGTATTTTGATGAGCCAAAAAGGGAAGGCAGCGAATGCGACTGTTACCTTGACCCATAGCCGAACCAAAAACTTAAAAGAGTTGACACTACAGGCTGATATCATTGTTTCGGCACTTGGGGTGCCTAATTTTCTGAAGGCCGATATGGTCAAAGAGGGTGTGGTCGTTATTGATGTGGGCATCACCCGTGTACCCGACGATTCAAGGGAAAGGGGATACTACATTACCGGTGATGTCGATTTCGAAAATGTGGGCAAAAAAGCGTCCTATATTACACCCGTACCCGGTGGTGTAGGGCCCATGACCATTGCCATGTTGTTGAAAAACACCCTTTTGGCCAGAGAACGCCATAAGGTTGCAAGCACTTGATTTTTAGCTTCTTTATGCCATCGAAGTGGTCTATTCGTCCTCTACGGGAGTAATAACATCAATATCGTTGTCCCCTTCATCATTGGTACATCCCATAACGGCAAGTGAGCCTAAAAAAACAGCGATCAGCAGAAAAATAGTCTTCATGTTTTTTCAGATTTGGTTGCTTCTTTTTAAACGGATTGGAGGCTAAATTCTTGTTATTGAAGCCATTTATTCGATAAATTGCCATATCAATGTAAAAGACATGGCTGGTCGAGGTAATCAGGTGGCGTGGTTTGTCTTCGCTTTTTTGGCGATAGGGGTTGGTCTATATCCTTTGTTCTACGTTTTTGGAGGAAGGGAAATGGGGCTGTTGTTGAGTAAATCGGAAACGCTCTTGTCGAATAATCTTTGGAATGTTGGTTTCTATGGACATATCATCTTTGGAGGTATCGCCTTGCTCACAGGATGGTCACAATTCAGTCAAAAACTACGTGCTAGGCGCCTAAATCTTCATCGGAATTTAGGAAAGGTCTATATTTCAGCAGCCCTGATAAGTGGTATTTGCGCGATATATATCGGGTTTTACGCGACCGGTGGTTGGATCGCCTCAGTGGGCTTTATTCTATTGGGCATCATATGGCTTTATACCACACTTGCCGCCTATCGTGCCATTAAAAGAAAAGATATACAACTGCACCAAGGCATGATGATCTATAGTTATGCTGCCTGTTTTGCGGCGGTCACGCTTAGGTTATGGTTACCTTTTTTGGTTTTTGTGTTCGGTGAGTTTTTGGTCGCATACAGAATCGTGGCATGGCTTTGTTGGGTTCCCAATCTCTTTTTCGCCTCCTATTTGGTTAAACGAAAAGGGATTGTACTCGGATAGCCTACGTCGAATCACCTTCCTGTCTTACAGTTCTTGGATTATTACGTATCTTATAGCTAAAATGGATATACATGAAAATCAATGCGTATGCCGCCCATAAAGCCGGTGGAAAATTGGAACCTTTTGAATATGAGTTAGGTAATTTGGGCAGCGAACATGTCGATATAAAAGTTCATTATTGCGGTTTGTGCCACTCTGACTTGAGTATGTTGAACAATGATTGGGGTCTCACGCAATATCCCTTCGTGCCCGGGCACGAAGTGGTCGGTGAGGTGGTCGCCGTGGGCGATGAGGTGAAAAACCTCAAGGTGGGCGACAAGGTTGGCCTTGGCTGGTTTTCAGAGTCATGCATGCACTGCAATCAATGTATGGATGGCGCCCATAACCTATGCCCAACCGTAGAACAAACCATCGTAGGACGGCATGGAGGTTTCGCCGACCATGTGAGGTGCCACTGGTCTTGGGCAACACCTTTGCCAGACGAAATCGATTTGTCAAAATCAGGACCGCTGTTTTGTGGTGGAATCACAGTTTTCAACCCCATTGTGCTGTCAGGGGTAAAACCAACTGACCGAGTGGGTGTAATAGGCATTGGGGGTCTAGGTCACATCGCATTAAAGTTTTTGCACCATTGGGGCTGCGAGGTCATTGCCTTTTCTTCAAATCCAGATAAGAAAGAACAGATTTTGAAAATGGGGGCCGATAGAGTCATCAATTCAAGGGATCCCAAAGAACTGGAAAGTATTGCCGGCAGCCTTAACTTTATTTTGAACACTACCAATGTGAGTTTGGACTGGAATGCCTATCTGACCACCTTGGCTCCAAAGGGGAAACTACATACCGTTGGGGCGGTTTTGGAGCCCATGGGAATACCGGCCTTCAGTTTGATCGGTGGGGAGAAATCGGTTGGGGGAAGCCCACTGGGAAGTCCTTCACTGACCCGAACCATGTTGGATTTCTGTGTACGGCACGATATTTATCCTGTGGTCGAAGAATTTCCGATTGAGAAAGTAAACGATGCAATCGAACATCTTGAGGCGGGCAAAGCCCGGTTTAGAGTGGTATTGAAGGTTACGTGATTATTTGGCAAACAGTTGTCCCATATCTTTGAAAGCCTTGAATTCCAACGCATTTCCGGCAGGATCTAAAAAGAACATGGTTGCCTGTTCGCCCACTTCGCCCTTAAAGCGAACATACGGTTCAATGATGAAATCTACCCCTTTCTCCTTTAAATCCTTTGAAAAGGATTCGAAAACCTGCCAAGGCAACACTACTCCATAATGCGGAACGGGCACGTTTTTACCATCTACGGGATTGGTATACAATTCTTCCTGTGATTTCGGTTTGTAATGGATGACCAATTGGTGGCCAAAGAGGTTGAAATCGACCCAATGGTCGCTGCTACGGCCCTCTTCGCAACCCAAAATCTCTCGGTAAAATGTGCGGCATTCATCTAAATTATGCACTGGTATGGCTATATGAAAAGGGGTAATTTTTTCTGTCATTACAAACAAAGTGAAGTATTCTGTTGGATAAAAATAACAGATTACGGTGTCCTTAACAATTTAGGATTCCAAAAATGCAACAATTTTCTCATTTACTTCTTCCTGGTGCATCGAATGGCCTAGTCCCTCGGTGGCTACCAATTGACTGTCAGGCCAATGGCGATGTACTTTTTCAGATGCGGAAAAAGGCACTTGAAGGTCTTTCTTGTCATGAAAGAGCAGCCCTTTTTTGGTATTGTTGGCAACAAAACGGGCGCTTGAGAATTCGTCTATGTGCAGGCCGAACCACTCTTTTAGGTATTCGTCCATGGCCTTCATCACCCTGTTGTTGAACTTTAGTATCTTTTGAAAATGGTCCATAATCTCCGAAAAATCGCAGGGGGATCCAATGGTAACGATTTTCTCTACTGAAGAAGTGGGATTTCGGTAATGGTCATAGAGAATGGTCATGCCACCGACCGAGTGGGCGACCACATGGGTGGGACGGTACTTGTTCAAAAAATGCCGTGTGGTATTGGCATACAGGGGCACATGTAGCTTTTTTCCGGCGGAATAACCATGCCCCGGGGCATCAAAGGCCAAAATGTCAAAATCGTGCTCCCTAAGTTTTTTGATAAGGTTTCGCCAACGATAGGTATTGCTCTCCCACCCATGGAGCAACAGCACCGTCTCTTTTTTGCCGTGCCAACGGTATGACTGTATTTGTTGCCCCAAAACTTCTTCAACGGTAAACTTCGCGGCTTCTAGATACTCTTTTTGAATGGATTTGACCCGCCCTTTTCTAACGGTGGTGAAAATATCAAAGGCGGTTTGGGCCGCTTTTCTTTTGCTGAAAAGGGCAATTAGGTTTAGCCATTGGCCGTAGAGTAGGGGAATTATTAGGGTCAGTAGTTTCTTCATTTAGGTTACTTTTAGTAACTTACTCTTTTAAGGAAACTAAAAATAGGTATTCCCACGTTAAGAAAAAAGAAGTCACCCGGCACAAACTAGGTAGTATTATGGAAACTGTTACTGAAAATCAAGAGGTTACAATGACAAAAAAGTTGGAAAAAATGTTCGGTCATCTAGATTATAAGAATCCGCCCGAACTGTGCCCCGTACGAGACGTGATGTCGGTGGCTTCTGACCAGTGGAGCATTCTGATATTACTTTGGCTGGGCTACTTTCCGGTATTGCGTTTCAACAAGTTGAAAAAATACGTGTACGGCATCTCAAACAAGGTGCTGAGCCAGCGTCTGAAAGTATTGGAAGCCGACGGCTACATCAGCCGCAAAGCTTATGCAGAGGTGCCCATACGTGTGGAGTATAGTTTGACCGACTTCGGGAAAAACTATGTAAAGCGTTTACTGAGCTTAGCGGAATGGATGCAAGAGAACAGTCCAAAGGTGTTGGCAAACCGTGAGAAATATGGGTTGGTGTAAGTGAT
>CEVF01020190.1_pt1 | contig 13677 bp, 10 predicted proteins | sample 356441 | NCBI WGS metagenome assembly CEVF01 (sample SAMEA2622765, study PRJEB7988) | marine metagenome | biome: marine biome (ENVO:00000447); feature: surface water layer (ENVO:00002042); material: "saline water (ENVO:00002010), including plankton (ENVO:xxxxxxxx)" | depth 5 m
GTGCGTTGTCACTTCGCACATAACTGCCCGACATCATATTCCACACTTTATCAAATATCGTCGTGCCAGAGACGTCAAAGATACTTAACCGTACTTCCTCACGCCTATCCAAAGAGAGAGGAAAATACATATTCTGCCCATATGCAGGATTGGGGAAGGGTTTCAGAAAGGCTGTATCTCCGGGCGTAGAAATACGTAAACCGCTCGCCGAGAATGCCTGAATATGCCCCCAACCGTATACGGTATCGGGACCCGCTTCGCCAAGATCTAGCGCAGAAGAGCGAAGCGCACTCAAAACATCATCGGGGCTCCACTGCGGATTCGCTTGTAGCAACAAGGCACATACGCCGCTCACAATAGGAGAGGCAAACGAGGTCCCACTGGATCGCTTGTAATCGCCGCCTCGGACGTCGGCGACAACTATGCCCTGACCCGGAGCTACCACGTCCGGCTTAATCCTTCCGTCAGCGGTTGGGCCGCGCGAACTGCTGACAGCGATTACGGGCAGTCGTTCGTCTTCTACAGATATACCAACCGATCCAACAGTTATGACTCCATCAGCGTCAGCCGGGGCCGTTATAAAATGCCAAGAGGAACCCGCTTCGTTGCCCGCTGCTACCACCACAACGACGCCGCGCTCCACTGCCATGTTGGCTGCTATGGAAGTCAGAGCCGTCTGACCATTTAAGTCAGCATACTCATAGCTTTCGCCAACGTCCCAGATATTGTAGCCCAGCGAGCTATTAACCACCTGTGCTCCCAATCCTACTGCCCATTCCAACCCAGCGACCCAGCGATCTTCTTCGACTGGAAGCTCTATTGCATTCTCTTCTGTCTTGGCAAGTATGTATTCCGCATCTGGTGCAACACCGATAAATCGACCCGGGTCGTAGGCCGCCATGATCGAAAGAACTTGTGCCCCGTGCAAATTTTGTAAAGAACGAGTCTCATCTCCCGTCCTTGATTGATTTATCTGATCAGTAACAACGTTATCACCGTTGACAAAATCGCGTTGCGCTACCACGTTGAGCCGCTGCTCAAACGCACGGTGCGTAATATAATGGAAGCCATTATCAATAACGGCAATCCGAATACCAGACCCCGTATATCCCAGCTGATGTAATTGGATAACTTCCGTTTGAGCAAGCTGTTCAAACGCAACACCGTAATCGCTCTGCTGTGCTAAACGCCCGGCAGGCAGATCAGAAAAAGATGCTGGTTGGGGCCTATACAGTTGAAGCACAGGGCCAATAGACCGAACGCAAGAAAGTGCGCGCAGTGCAGACTCTTGCTCTGGAGTGACGCGAGCACTCAGAGCATTAAACCAACGCGAAGTCGTGCGAATATCTACTACAGCTTGGCTAACATCTTCTATATAGTCGTCGCGAACGGGCAGATCCAACTGGTATGTCGAGTGGCCTTGGCTACCTATACGCCATTCGATAACTCTCCCCTCTCTATCCACCTTGTCGCGTAGAAATATCCATACATTCCGCTCGTCTAATCCCGTAGCCAATGAGGCATTCGCCCAAAAAATAAACATCCATAAAGAGCGAACCACAGGAATAGCTAGTAGCATTTATTCATCACTAAGCGCTGGAACGCGGCGATCTATAACATCAATCCCCTCAGGCACTTCAAATGCAAATACATTGTTTTTTATCTTCTTGTTTTCCTTGTGATTTTTGAGTATGTAGGTCGTTATGTCTCCGTTATCTTCTACCGCTTCTATCTGTATGAGCCACCATTTCTTCTTATCGACCCAGACTTTCATTCGCTTTCTGGATCGAACTTCGGACTGATTGACCGGACCAAGAATAAGCATGTAACTTGAACGACCGTTTAACTCGGTTTCTTCAACGGCTAGCGGGACATAATTATCTGAATAATCAACAAAGATCTGCCAAGGGTTTCGCAGTTCTCCATCATAGGAACTTACGACAACCTGTCTATTACGCTCTACGTAAGACCAAATAGTTTGACCATCCGCAACCATAGAATCTCCGTTATCTAACTCAACGCGAAAATGGCCCGGACGACGCATATACAAATGTCCTTCGCGACTGCGCCTTCTATCTAACGCAGCCCAGTAAAACTGCTTTTCAAAAGCTGCAGAAAATGACTTGTACTCGTTTAATTTTTTCTGCATTCTTTCTACGACTTCGCCACCAGTTATAGCATTCGCTACCGATGAATAGCAGCCCAATACACAGAGCACAACTAGCAGATGAGATTTTTTCATCTCCGCCTATATTCCTTTTCCGGTCATTTCTTCTGTTTGTTCCCACAATATTTGTCTGGGTTTAGCCCCTTCAGCAGGTCCTACTACGCCTGCATTTTCCAACTCGTCCATCAATCGAGCCGCGCGTGAATAGCCTACTTTCATACGGCGCTGTAAAAAAGAGGTCGAAGCTTGATGTGTATCAAGCACCAGTTGCACGGCTTCGTCAAAGAGTTCATCGCGATCGTTGACATCGGCGTTGACATCGGCATGCTCAGAGAAGACGGCCACTTCCTCAGACTGATAGTCCGTCGCTTTAATGGCCTCGACCATGCGCTCTGTCTCTTCCCCAGAAAGGAAGGCCCCATGCACTCTGATGGGCTCACCTTGCCCCCCAGGAAGAAAGAGCATATCGCCGCGCCCCAGCAAAGCTTCTGCCCCATTGAGATCAAGTATAGTTCTCGAATCTGTCTTTGAAGCCACCTGAAAAGCAATCCGCGAAGGAAAGTTTGCTTTTATAACTCCCGTAATCACATTAACCGAAGGACGCTGTGTCGCTAATATGATATGTATGCCCACCGCCCTTGATTTTTGAGCAAGACTCATAAGAGAGGTCTCTACATCAGCAGGTGCTGTAAGCATTAAGTCAGCAAATTCGTCGACAACGATTACGATATAGGGCATCGGCTTTTCAGGTTCTACGCCCTCTTCCTGCGCTTCAACATTGACCCGCTCAAGCTTGCGGTTATAATCGGCCAAATTACGCACGCCCAGTTTAGCAAGCTTTTGGTAGCGCACTTCCATTTCTGCAACGGACCATTTAAGCGCTTCAGAAGCCTTTTTAGGTTCTGTTATAACGGGCACGAGCAGATGCGGAACATCATTATACATAGTCAGTTCAACAACTTTGGGATCGACCATTAAAAAACGCACCTCTTCAGGCGTAGCTCTAAAAAGTATGCTACAGATCAGACAGTTTATACAGACGCTTTTGCCGGCTCCCGTCGCACCCGCTACTAGCAGATGAGGCATCTTTGCCAGATCAGCAACATACGGTTCACCCGCAATAGTTTTACCCAAAGCCATCGTCAGCGTAGGATCTGCTCGACGAAAATCTTTAGCCTCCAATATCTCGCGTAAGTACACCGTTTCACGGTCCTGATTAGCGATCTCAACTCCAACGACCGACTTGCCTGGAACGGGTGCCTGAATGCGTATCCCTTTAGCACTCATAATTCGCGCCAAATCATCGGAGAGCGTAACGATACGATTGACCTTTACCCCCGCAGCCGGCTCTACTTCATAACGAGTAACCACCGGTCCAGGACTTACTTCGACAACTTTTCCTGCTACGTCAAAATTATCGAGCGCATCTTCTAGCTTACGCGCGTTCTCCAACAGCGTTTCTCGGTCGATTCCATTATTATTTGACGGCACTTCATCAAGCAAAGAAACCTTCGGAGACCGATATCGCCCCTTTGCTTTCTTGGGAGCGGCCGGCGTAGCAGGTGTCACAACGGCTCCTCTCTTAGGAGCAGGTTGGGCAGCAGCAACTGGCTTCACTTCATCTTGCTCTACAGTCGACTCCTCCAGCAAGTGTGCTTGTTCTGTTATGACTACTTCAGCTGGCGGCGTTTCTAATTCCACAGGCTCTGACTCGCTCTCCTCGTCAACGTCGACTACACCGAACAACTTTACTTCGCTTCCTTCTTCTACGTCTCGGTCTTCCTGCTCTCGCAACGCCTTTTCTTCGGCGTGACGCTGGCGCCAATGGCGCCATCTTTGAGCACTCCTACTGGGTAACGCTCCCAGCATCCCTCCCCAACGAACCGTCGAACGACTTGCTGCAAATAGCAAACTTATAGCAGGACGCAGATTTAGATCTGTAGTCAGTACGAGCGCCGCCAAAAATAGCGCACACAATACTACGCCAGCACCCACTCTGCCCATATAGGGTATTAACAACAGGTTACTCAATTGAGTTCCCAAAGTGCCACCCAACTTAAAAGCCAAATAAGATGAGTAAGGCGGAAGACCCGAACCAATGCTAAACAGTAGCGCCATTCCCAATATACCGATACTACGCGCAACGACTTGGGACAAAGGCTCGCTACGCAACGCATTAACCCCCCAGAAAAACATTAGAACGGGCCATACGTACGCCGCTACTCCCATAGCCAACAGGGCAGTATATGATGCGTACGCACCGATGCGCCCCCCCCAGTTAAAGTCACTATCGGTAGGTCGACTCGAATTGGGATAGTCAAGTGTAGAATGCGATGCAAAGCTGATGGCTAAAAACAGTCCTATGCCAATTAATACTATGCCAAAAGCCTGCACACTTCTCTGTTCATTGATATAGCGACTAAAGATCTCGGACATGTAGCGAATACTCCACGCTAACTAGAAAGAGGGGAGACACGGAAAAACTATGGGGAAACTACGAGAACTTATAGCAGGAGAGTGACACGTATATAGTAAGCAATATTAGCGCTTTTTGCACGCGATTAGTCTTGGATAATCCGACTCATAGCATACCCAGGCGCTTACGTATAAGCCATTCAGCGGCAAGAAAAATGGCAATAAAAAATAACGGCTCCCAACCACTCCCCAAACGTATATCCCAGCGTTGTTCAACAACGGTTTGCCTCAACTTCCAGTCACGTATCAGTTGATCCGCATCGTCTATGCTAAGCGATGCACCACCACTCTCACGCGCAAGTTCGCTTAACAACATACTATTAGCCCGTACATCGGTCCATTCGACGCTGTATTTATCTACTACAAAACGGCCCGTTTCTTGTCCTACCAGCGAACCGTCGAACTCGGCTGTAACGCTGTAGCTATATTCGCCCGCTGGAGCACCCGTATAGGTAGCTTGGTAAGAACCATCTCCTACGTCTCGCATCGAAATGATGTGGCCATTATCAAGTTCAACAGCGACCGCATAACCCTCTTGCGGCTGTAACAGTTCATTAAACACTTGTGCAGTAAATAGGACGGAATCTCCCGCACGATATACTACTCGATCGGTTGATATCCGGACTCTTCCTACCGAGCTGCTCGTAGCTAACCAACGTACTCCGTTCCGCCAAAACTGGCGGATTGTCTGCGGATTGCCTGCAGAACCGCTGCTGAACAAATCGAGCCGCCAGAACGAATGCGACAGGGCCGCAAGCGTTTTTCCATTGCCGTATACACCAGATACCACAACGGGCACTCCACGCTGATTTTCCAACAGTACGAGACTCCCTTGCCGCTGTTGAGAAAAAGGGAAGTAGCCCGTCAGCGGAGGCAAATCGCTCCATGGATCACCCCGTTGACCTATGGAGGATCGGACAAGTGGATGGCCTGTTCCTTGCGAGTTCCGGCGCAACGCAGTTGGCCTTTCGACAAAAGGAGAGCGTCTCCCTTCAATAGGTAACAGTTCATCTATGCCAGATGGATCTTGCCACCATCCTGTTCCATCCGTGCCGACAACAAACAGCAAACCCATGCCATTGCGCACCCGTTCACGAACTAATTCGAAGGCGCTTTGTGACCAGGCATCTTCATCATATCCGAGTAGGACAAGCACATCACTCGGGCGCATTGCAGTATAATCCCCAACTTCTCCATAAAACGATTGCGCGCTCTTCTGAACAATTACATCTACGTTCAACGTCGAATCGGCTGCTAAACTACGGCGTAGAAAAGCGAGATCGTTACTGGGCCGACTAGCGACAAGCGCAACGCGAATACGCTCTCTCAAGATGCGTGCAAAAACCAATGCTTCGTTATTATCTCGCGTTAGCTCTCCTGGCTGCGGATCGAGAAAAAGGCGATAGGTGAAGGGACCTGGTGCATCTGGCCGTATGGTAAACTGTATTTTTTGCTCACCACCCAGTAAGACAAGTGATCTTTGATCTATCTCACGCGGACCGTCATACAGACGAACTACCGCTCGTTTCCCATCATACCCCTGACTGTTTAGCGTGGCATTTAAGACTAAATCCCGCCCGACATATCCATCTCCCAACGCTTTTGCTTGCAGAAGCTGGAGATCCGCAGGCATCTCACCCTCTCCCACTGCGAGTGAGTAGATGGGAACATCACTACCCGCAAGCGTTTCGATCGGACCGCGTCCCAGATTGTGTGCTCCATCGCTCAGCAGCAGTATCCCCTGTAGATCACCAACTCCCCCTTGCTTTCGAGTCGCCTCTTCTACCGCACCACCGATATTGGTCGCTAAACCACCTGTTTTCAACGCTTCAACCGTATCTAAATTTACCGCGTAAACATCGTGTGAGAAGGCCCATGATTTAACGTCAACCCTAGAAACATTCTCCAGCCAGTAGTCGCTCAGTAAAAATTTTTTCACGCGCTCTAAACGAGTCTGTCCACCGGTAGCAACCCCCATGCTCGGACTTGTATCCACCATGAGGAGCAGACGCGGATTTTTAACCCCTCGATTCCAAAACGCTAAAACTGGTTCGAGCAACAGAGCTATTATGAGCGAAAAAGCAATACTTCGAAGGCCGACGAGAATCCAAAACCACTTTCCACGCACTTCGGGATATGTCCGGCTATAAACGACATACGTCAAGCCTACAAACGGAGGGATGATAAAGAGGAGCAGATCGTTTCCATCAAATTCCAGCGAGAAATTAGAAACGGAAAAGAGGTCGTTCAACACAAGCTCATTCTGGGAACAACATCTAACTCAAAGCCGTCTATCTGACCCCGGCTTAACCTGTGTACACCAACGGCACCAATCATTGCCGCATTGTCCGTGCAGTATTGAAACGAAGGACAGTGGAAAGGCAATTCGCGTTGTTCAACCTGCGTCTTCAACGCTTCGCGTAGAGGTTGGTTCGCTGCAACACCTCCCGCCAGACAAACAGCTTGTAAATCCATATTGCCTTGATCAACAAATCCAATTGTCTTATGGACAAGAGAGTCGACCACTGCCGCTTGAAAACTAGCAGCAATATCTGCCATTTGCGCATCTAGTTCAGCACGGTCTAACTGTCGCGCATAGTTGAGAACGGACGTCTTTAGACCGCTAAAGCTAAAATCCGTTTCACTTTGTAATGCTCGGGGAAAACGGATTGCTTGCGGATTCCCCTGTTTGGCTATGTCTGAAACAATTCGTCCGCCGGCAATAGATCCTTCTTTAGGTAAGAGACCCAATAATTTAGCGACTTTGTCGAATGCTTCTCCCGCCGCATCGTCTCTTGTCCGACCTATTAACTCGTACGTCCCAAGTTCTTTTACTACAATTAACTCGGTGTGTCCGCCCGAAACCAAGAGTGTCAGAAAAGGCGTTTCTATCCGATGCTCAATCAAGTTAGAAAAAATATGGCCTTCCATGTGATGGACACCCACGAGCGGTTTGTTGCACGCAAGCGCTATGCCCTTTGCTGCAGAAACACCAACAATAAGAGAACCGACTAAACCAGGTCCACACGTAACGGCGATACCACTAAGATCGTCCCAATCCGCGGCGGCCTCCATCATGGCTTGGCGAATCGTAGTCACCATCGTTCTCATGTGGGCACGCGAAGCGATTTCTGGGACCACCCCACCATAGGGTGCATGATCTAGTTGAGAGTAGACGATATTAGCCTTAACTGAGAAAAGGTCATCAACAACTGCTGCAGACGTTTCGTCACACGACGATTCGATACTCAATACTAACATGTGCACCTAACGGGAAACTATGTTTACCTGTGATGGCGTTATTTCTAAGACCTCAAATAGGGCATCTCCATCCGGACTCAGCACCGGATAATTCCCTTCCTGAAAAGGAACATAATTCACATATAAATTTAAATCTACTTGGGGATTCAAATTAGACACTACGTCTACTCCGCCTCGCACTTTTACCTTTACAAACTCGGGATCTGCTCGCAGCTGACGACCGCCCGCATTGCGAATTGAAACTGGAACGCCCGTCAAATCATTATCAGCCAGAATCTGCACATCAGCTTGAACGCGCACACTGCGCTGTCCCAAAACCCAGAGATCACCTTCTCTTGTGGACAAAGAGACCCTTTCATCCACATCATCACGCACATCGTCTAATAGAAGGGTATCTGTTGCAATATACTCCATAGCATCAACAGTCTTGCGAGGACCAACGATGCTAACACGTGAAGGTTTAATGGACAGGGAACCGACTAGGACGTGCGCAGGAGCTACCTGCACGTTTACATTAAGGGCAACGGGCAGTTTTCGCTCTATTCTCAGGTCGAAGCGAACTTCCAACTCACTTGGCGCAACAATTTCCTCTACCTCAACGTCTAACTCTGAGTCGCGCTTTTCTATCTGATCAAGCTGGAGGCGGTAAATTCGGCGAGAACCGACTTCGCCCTCCGTTCGCAATCGCAGAACAAAATCTTCTTTTTCAACCAGCAGGATATCTTTACCAGACCCCTTTATCTGCACTAATGCGCGATCTGGGACCCTGTTTGCAATTATAACAGGGCGGTTAGACGGCGTATCAACAAGTGGGGGGTTCTCTACGATAAGACGAATATTAACTTCGCGCGTATAAGTGTGCTCTGTTACGGCGTGGAACCATAAAAAGCACGCCAACAGTACAGCGCCGACTCTGATGCCCCAATCACTAATCTTCATCCCAAAGAAAGCCTCATAGAGAGGAAAAGGCCCCCTAGGGAGCCTTTTATACTGCAGTATTTAGCTTGTTGTATGCTGCTATAATAACCTTCTTGCGATAGATATCACTTATACGACTCTTTGAGCTCCTTCCCTGTACTCAATTCTCCGTTATCTATTCTTATGTGATAGCCGCACTCCGGATTGGTGCAGGCCCACGCTTTGTAATGGATAGCAGCACCATCTCTACCGTAATCAGAAAGGGGTACTAACACCCCTTCAGAACACTTCAGACACGAAGGAAAATTGCTTATTCCCATCCGTTCCTCCCCTCACTTTTAAGTGGTTCAGATAATGTGGATGGACCCACGTAAGTGCCAGCAACACTTTGCATTGACGTGTTTGACTGCTAGAATGTAGAATGACGATAAGCCAATGTCAACCAATCTCAGCATCTCCAAAAGAGGATGCATATTGAAATATTGCCATTTCCTGTTCGTGCGTTTCAATTGAACCGGGACGTTCCGCCCTCACCTTATATATCGCAGTCGAGGGTTCATGTCCCCGTTCTACCAAATAGCAGGCAAGCATAGTCCCCGTTCTTCCCAGACCCGCTGCACAATGAACAAGAACCGGTTTCCCCTTTTTAATGCAGACCGTTGAAAAAGCTAAAAATTCTTCAATTTCTTTAAAAGAAGGGGGCGACATATCGAGGATTGGTAGATGCAGGTAGTCCATTCCCACAGCAGTCAAGGCACTGGATACAAGAGGCTGTTCGGTTAGGGATACGACTGCATCGATACCGAGTTCCTTGAGTTCCCATAAATCGCTGATCAAGATCTGTCGGGATTCGGGGTAAAAGCCACCTATCTGACCAGATCCCGCAATTTTATCAGGTATTAACCAGCTAAAATTAGGGATCATTATGGTCTTTTTCAGATGCTTTAGTTGGGCCTTCAACCCAGTACTCCCCATTTTCGCCCACTTCTTTTTTCCAAATTGGAACTATTTCTTTTAGGCGGTCAATCGCGTAATGACAAGCTTGGATCGCTTCATGCCTATGCGGACTTGCCACAGCGATCAGCACACTAATCTCACCTATTTCTAACCGTCCAATCCTATGCAAAATAGCGATGTCTTCCACGCCCCATTTGTCGCCTACTTCTGTCCCAATTTGTGCCATCTTTTTCTCTGCCATGGGCGCATAGGCTTCATATTCTAAATACTGCGTCTTTTTATTCCCCGAATGGTCTCTTACGACTCCTGCAAACGTAACAACCGCACCGTGCCGATCTTTCAGCACATCATCATACAACCCATCGAGCCTAATGGTGTTCTCTACTATCTTGAACACATTCAACCACCGCTCACTGGAGGTATAAAAGCGACTTCATCCCCGCAACACAGCCTTACTGCATCATCTACATACTCTGTATTTACCGCAAATGACAGTGTTTTCTCCAAAGGCTTTAATTCAGGATGCTCGACATAAAGCTGCTTCTTTAGCTCACTCAAGGTAGCCTGGTCATCCACTTCATAATCCATTGCCTTCACACCCGTTATATCACGACATGTTGCAAAGAAAAGTAATTTTACCTTCAATGAGTGAACCTCCAGAATTAGAGCGAGCAATATAACTGCAGACAAAAACACAATATAACAAAAAGACCGCCGGATTCTGAAGAATCCAGCGGTCTAAAACAGTAGTTTTTGCTACTACTATTGGAGCAAGGTCATCTTTCTCTTAGCGATAAAGTCACCTGCGCGAAGCTGGTAAAAATAGATTCCGCTACCAACTTTGGCTCCACTGTTATTCCTACCATCCCACATCTGCTTGTAACTACCAACCGTCATAGGCTGTGCGTCAACCAACTTACGAACTACCTGTCCGGCCATATCGTAAATAGTTAAACTGACAACCTGATCACCACTTAGATCGAAACTGATCATCGTTTCGGGATTAAACGGGTTGGGAAAGTTCTGCTGAAGAGCGTTAACCGTTGGCAGAGCCAACTCGGCAACCGCCGTCGGTGAAAGCAGGACCTCAACAGTCTGCGAACGAGAAGTCGTTCCATCAAGATCAATCTGATTCAGATAGTAATACAGCACATCAACCTGTGGCAAGTTAGAGTCGATGAAATCGTACGACTTAAACTCGTCACTGTTACCGTCGCCAAGTATCATATCACTGACTTTGGTAAACACGCGACCATCTGTACTACGAAAAACTTCCCAACCAAGATTGTTTGACTGAGATGCAACACCCCACTGGAGTAGGACTCCTTCATCCACGGTAACCTGTGAAGTAAAGCTAGCCAACTCGGCAGCCACGGGAACATCCCACGTCGCGCTGAAGTCGACAGATAGGTCTCTTGTAACGCCTTCCGAGTTATCGACACTTGCACTGACCGTTACGCTCAGGCTCGTGGTGCCTCCAGAGCGATCAGCTTCGGCATCAAAAACCAAGGATACTAAACCATCTTCTTCAATGACGTAAGGAAAAGAAACTTCTTCTCCTGCCACAACTTCATAGCTTCCGCCATCAAAATACTCATCCAGAAGATAAACTGACTCTGATCCATTGTTTAGGATCAGCAAAAATGCTTGAACTTCTGACCCGAGGTTACCTTCAGAATCTGATAACTCAACAGAAATTGCTAACTCTCCAGCACTGCCGTCCAAGACGTCGCCTTCACCGACGGCAGAGTAGTCCAAGCTCGCGTCTGTCACAGTGACGGCTTCCAAAATGGGCTCAACGACCGGCGGAGCAGGAGGAGGAGGCGGATTAACCGCAATACTCAAACCTAAAGCGTCCGCGTCAAATACATCGCGATCGGTAGAAGATGGCCCAAGAGACACACGTGTCACCGTGATCGTTGCTTCCGTATCGGAAGTAAAATCAGCGGAGGTTGTCAGCGTGAAAGTCCCCAAGCCAGCATCTCCATCAACAGCTGCTCCAAAGCTCGCAGCACCACTCTTTACCTGTCCATCTGCGGGAAACTCAACACCCGGAGAAATCGTAAAAGCCGAATTCTGGGCAAAAGTCGTCGAAGAAAGATCGAAAGCATCAGCCGGAGAAACAGTCAAAGTCACGTCAAACTGTTTAACTCCAACCATACCTGCACCCGAAAGAGCAACTTCAACTGTAGCACCCGCACCGACATCGGATATTTCCGTGTCGCCACCGATAGATACGACAACACCGGCGTTATCACCGGCGGTGGATGCGCTACAGAGCGCGAGCAGGAAGGCGGTAGCAAGAGGAAAAATCTTGCGCACGCTATTCTGCATAGTTGGTTCTCCTATTTCTTTGTTTTTGACCAAACTAACGCGTTAACCATTAAGGCATAGTGGGATGGGAACTCCGAAGAGACCCATCCCACTACCCTAAATAATTCTAACCTTACTTAAGCAGCAACATCTTCTTGACTTCGAGGAACTCACCTCCCGCCTGCAGGCGGTAGAAGTAAAGACCCGAGGACAAGCTGTGTCCCTGATCGTTGGTAGCATCCCACTGGACCATGTAGCGGCCCGCGTTCTGGTTGTTATCAACGAGGGTGCTAACAACCTGCCCCACTACGTTGAAGACCTCCAAACGCACCTGAGATGCTTCTGGTAAGGCATACTTGATAGTCGTAGCAGGGTTGAACGGGTTCGGATAGTTGTTTGCCAAGGCAAAAGCCTCCGGACGCGTCTGAATCTGCACTGGTGCCGGCAACGCCACGGTGTTGACGGCGAAATCGCCGTCGCGAACCTGACTATCCGTCACTTCGATGTAGGTGTTTTCGATATCTGCCTTGGTGCGGAAAACCATGCTCATACCGAGCACGCCTTCTGTAACAGTCTCACCATAGGCGGCGATGTCGACTTGACCTTCCGTCTGCGTGATAGCACGCGGCGTGGCCAACTCACCCTCACCTAGCAACGAGTTTGTCGTTACCGTGCGAACGTATTCCAACACTTCGGCGTCATAGACAACCGACAGACCATAACCCTTCATCTGCACGTAGTCGGCTAAGTCGACGTCGATAACCACTTCTTCACCCACGCGAGGTAGTTCAGCGGAGGCCTCAAGATAGAGGCGTGCATCGGCGTTAAGACCAGCCTGCATCGGAACCACCTTGCCAGCGGCTTCGATTCCACGGCCGAAGTTATCGGCGAAGACGAAGAAGTCATCGAAATCGACTCTCGGCAGACCTGCGCTAGGCGCCAGGTCGAAAGCCGGTTCGAATGATTCATCAGCCGCCGTCAAACCGAAGTTATCAGCGAAGATGAAGAAGTCATCAAAACCAACTCGGTTGTCTGCGCCGAAGAGGCCGAGAACCGCCTTGCCGTTCTTGTCGACTACAGTGTTACGAATAGCCATGGCCGTTCGCTCCACGTCCGATTCCGTCACGTTGTCTTCGTCATACGGAGCAACAGAGTAAGTGTAACGAACGCCGTTGAACGCCGTCTGGTCGACGAAAGAAGTCGAACCGGAAGCAGCCTTACCAATCAGCGCGTATTCACCTGTGACGCCCACCTTGCGGTAGATGTTGTAACCCTTGACACCGGCAACCATATCGGACACCGAACCGAGCGAGACCGCATTGGAGGCACTGCGTGCCAGCATGCGATCGTCTTCCGACTTCGTCCAAGTCAACGTAATGCTGCTACCCGCGTCACCCGGCGTGTCAATCACGCGGAGGTAAGGCACGGCCAGCGGAGCAATATTGTCGATGGCGCGAACAGCTTCCTTCGTCTCGGTCAGACCTGAGCGAATGATGCCTTCTTCTACGCTCTTCAGACGCGGGGCTACACCCTGCTGAGCAAATGAGAGTGCTTCAGGCGTCAAAGCAGCGAAAACCGGCTGGTCG
>CEVF01043582.1_pt1 | contig 13668 bp, 12 predicted proteins | sample 356441 | NCBI WGS metagenome assembly CEVF01 (sample SAMEA2622765, study PRJEB7988) | marine metagenome | biome: marine biome (ENVO:00000447); feature: surface water layer (ENVO:00002042); material: "saline water (ENVO:00002010), including plankton (ENVO:xxxxxxxx)" | depth 5 m
AGAAGGTCGATTTTCTTTGTTTCCGGCACGTAGTATGCCTCGTGTATAAAGTCAAAGTTCTGGCTGTTGGGCGGCTGATCGATGAGATCTTTTAAGGGCATCTGGGTGTCGATAGCATCGTGTTCTGTTAGAATGAGCTGCAATAGATCCTTGGCGTAGGCAATACCGCGTATTTTATCCAGTGACTCGTCATAAATAGGCAGGCGAGAGTGCCCCTTCTCTTTAATCTCTCGGATCAACTCTTCCAGCGTCGCAGACTGCTCTAATGCAATCATGTCGACGCGGGGGATCATGACCTCGCGAACGATTCGATCGTGAAAACCGAACACGCCTTGAATCATTTCGCGTTTATTTTCTTCAATAACTCCTGATTCACCTTCAGATTCGACAATGCTGCGCAGTTCTTCCTCTTTTTCTGCTCGAAAATCTTCGTCGGAATAATTACCCGAAGTCAGTTTGTCCAGTAGGTTAGTGAAGGGGGCTAGGAGCGTGTGTAGGGGAACAAACGCCATAGCCAATGGAGCCACGCGCAAGTCTTCGCTTTCGTCGTCAAAGCGTAGTCGTCGGCGTGCAGATAGCACGATGAAAGACGCGACGAGCGTGCCGACGAAAGAGGTAATCAGGCTGTAATAACCCGGTAATCCATGAGAAATATAGAGGGGGCGTACGAGGTAGAGCAGAGAGAGCGTACAGCTGATAACGCCTAGAGCTTCGCCTATGCGTGCCATAAGTTGCAGCCTATGTCTCGGCTCATAAATGCTCAACATTGACCGAGCTCGGTTTACATTATTTTCAACCAGCTTTTCAAGTGACGAGCGCGATAAAAGGGTGAAGGTCGCTTCATAGCTCGCCAGTAAGAATAGCTCGACTAAAGATAGAATAAAAACGATTGAAGCGGCCAATTGCCACCATTGAGAAGGATCAGATTGCGGAGGTTCCAAACAGGGGGCCCCTTTCGGTTAAACTGTCGACCAAAACAGTCTATTGAGGTAGGAGTCCGTTGCGCGCTAAAATGGCATCGGTCTCCTGTTCCATTGCGTGTAGTTTATCTTTTGTTGCGTGTTCCCAACCGCACAGATGCAGTAGGCCATGGACAAATATTCTGGCGAGTTCCTCGTTAGGAGAGACGCCCAAGTCCAGAGCCTGGCGGTGAGCCTGTTCAACGGATATGTAAATCTCTTTACAGGGCACTTCTTCGTCTCTCTGCAAATTTGGCAGGGGGCCTAAGTCAAAAGATAAGACGTCGGTTGTGCGATTCTTTGATCGAAATTGACTATTTAGCGCGCACATTTGTTTGTCATCGATTAGAATGAGCGATACCGGTCCTCTCAAGTCATGAGCATGAACCACGGATTGGGTTAGCTCTTCAAATAAGGCTATCAGCGCCGTTGGCAGCTCAGATCCTTCTAATTCAAATTCTACTAGCAGCGTCGTCATGAGGCAATCTCAGCTGGCTCGGCGTGCCTGCTGTCCTCGTTTCTGCCAGGGATATTCTACGCGACCATGTAACGTGCCCATCAGAACAGGTATGAAGCTGTCCTCTATTTTGTGCAGGTCTTGAAGCGTAAGGGCACATTCGTCTAATTCGCCAGCAGTAAACTTCTGCTGAATGATATTGCCCACGAGCTGACGGACTCGGTTGGGCGTCCGCTCGGCAAGAGTCCGGGCAGCAGATTCAACGGAATCGCTCAGCATAAGAATACCGGCTTCTCTAGTTTGTGGTCGTGGACCGTCATAGCGGAAATCCTCTTTGCGCACGCCTCCTCCACCCAACTCGACAGCTCTGTTGTAAAAGTACTCAATAACTGTGGTCCCGTGATGTTGCGGTATTAGGTCGCATAACGCTTTGGGCAGGCCGTGCTCTTCGGCTAGCTCTAACCCGTCCTTCACGTGCGAAGATATAATGAGCATGCTCATATTGGGCGTCAACTGGTCGTGAGGATTTCTCCCTCCGCGCAGCCCTTGATTTTCGCTAAAATACTCCGGCTTGAGCATTTTGCCAATATCGTGGTAGTAGCATCCCACTCGAGCGAGCAGCGCATTCGCGCCGATTGCTTCTGCTGCGCTTTCCGAAAGGTTGGCCATAATTAAGCTGTGGGTGTAGGTGCCTGGGGCGCGAATGGCGAGCTCGCGTAATAGGGGGCGATTGAGGTCGGAAAGTTCGAGGAGCGTAATATCGGTGGTTATGTTAAAGATGCTTTCAAATATGGGCAGCAAGCCAATAACTAAAATGGGAGCTGCGATGCCGATAAAAATGCCGGGCAAAACGTGGGAATAAATGGACTCTAGCGGTACGAATTGCAAAATATCAGCAGAAGTAATAAGTAGGGTATATGAGAGAGGCAGAAAGATCATTGAGCGGTAAAACTGATTGCGATGACGTACGTGCCTAACTGTATAGACGGCGATTGCTGCGGTAAGCGCACATATCAGCGCAACGTAGAAGTTTCCAAAAATGTGACCTATAAACAGGGCCAAGGAGAAGGAAAGCACGAGGCCCGCCTGAGGCGAAAGCAGGATTGTTGCAAGCATCGCTGCCAGCGGGGTTGGGACTAGAAATACATCGAGTTCGTTTGTTTTTAAATAGGAGCCAATTGCAGCAGTCGATACGGTTAAAATGGCAAGGAGCAGAAGCTGAGAAGGTTTGTCAAAAATGCCCCGTTCCCGTGTAGCTAAATAGTAGCCGAATATAAAAACTAAAAATGCAGCGATCGTTGCCGAGGAGATTATCTGTAACAGGCGCTTTATCGGGTTTTCCGCTTCTTGCTGGGCGACGCGTTCGGCTAGCGCATCTAGTGCTTCGATGTGGTCTTGGGTGATCGTGTCGTTCTTTTCGATGATGGTATCATCCGGCGCATATAGCCTTTTTATGCTGGCCACGCCCGAACGGGCTTCGTTTCGTAGGCGAGCTGTTTCTTCCACTTCAATACGCAGATCAGGCTGGATAAAAATAGTTAGCAGTTCATGCACAGCTTCAACGGCGTCTCGGTCGGCAATTATCCGATAGGGTGCAATATAGTTCATCATTGCCCCCTGTTTGAGCGATTGTTCGCTGTAGAGAAGCGCGCTATCAAGAGTACGCTGCCCTATGCGAACTTCCGGTGTCGGTGCCGCTGTCAGCGGTCTTTTAGAGGCAATAATGCCCGTCGTGTAAAAAGCAGACAGGATCTGTCTGCATACTACCCCAAAATCGTCCACGTAGGGCTCGCTGGCCGTAGATAGCACGGCGACGAGCGTGTTAAGGGCTTCAACTGAAAGGGAACCTACAACAAGAGGCAGGGCACGCTGTAAATGGCGCTGTTTGAGAGAATCAGCCATTTGGACACGAATGGCGGGTGCCATGATCGAAAAGACGGAATCAAATCGGGCTAATTGGGTGCGAGCAACGGGCTTTATACGTGTTAAGACGGTGGGAATACTGGCCTCGACTTCAAGTCGCTCCTGCGATAGTTCGCTGCTACTTTTTGGAACGTGAAACAGGAAAGGGGCTCGAATGCTTTCAAGAGCGGTCGTCTCGATGCGGAGTTGAGGGATATTGTGGGGCCGTTGATATGGTGAAAAATAGGTTAGTAGAGCTATAACTGTGACGGCCAGAAAAAGTCTAAAGATCCCGATGGTAGAATACGACCAAGACTCTGCGGTCTGTCCGGAGCCTTTACCGCGCGTCGGAGAGAGCCATGAGGGAGCAAGTTGACGTAGATTCATTGCTGGATTTTGCTGAAATTAGCCTTCAGAAGGAGGCTGTTCATAGCGTTCATAAGCCTTGATAATCTTCTGAACTAACGAGTTGCGAACGACATCATCTTGACGAAGTTGTACGAAGGCCAACCCTTTTATATTGGTTAGAATCCTAGGTGCTTCTACCAATCCAGAGGGCTGATCCTTACCTAAATCAGTTTGCGTTATATCGCCCGTTACAACGGCTTTGGAATGGGCGCCTAAGCGAGTGAGAAACATCTTCATTTGCTGCGGCGTTGTATTTTGTGCTTCGTCTAAAATTATGAAAGCATCATTCAGCGTGCGGCCTCGCATATAAGCTAGGGGAATTACCTCGATTACTTTCATGCTCTGCAGGCGTCCAAGTCTTTCCGGTTCCATCAGATCTTGGAGAGCATCGTAGAGAGGACGTAAATAGGGATCGACCTTGTCTTCAAATGAACCCGGGAGAAAGCCGAGCTTCTCACCTGCTTCTACCGCAGGTCGCGCAAGTAGGATTCGGGATATCTTCTTTTGCCGAAGGGCTGCTACAGCCATGGCCACAGCTAAATAAGTTTTCCCTGTTCCAGCTGGACCAATGCCGAATACGATATCGTTTTGGGCGATTGCTTCGATATATCGCACTTGTCCCCGTGTGCGAGGGCGGATGCAACCTTTATAAGTATGAGCGACGTTCTGCTCATCGGCCACTTCTTCATATGCGGGGGGGGCAGGACTCTGCTGTATGAGAGCTGCTAACTCGCTTTCGTTGATTTTTGGCCCTTTTCGCAGGCGATCCACTAAATGAGTGAGGAGCCCAGAGGCTTCACTTACGGAGTCTCCTTTACCGGTTATCAGGAGCGCGTCGCCTCGTGCAACGAGGGTTACACCATACTTTTTTTCAATGAAGGAAAGGTGTTCGTCATGCTTGCCAAAAAGGGCAAGGGGGTCAATACCAGCAAGGGACAGAGTTTGTTTTTCGTCCAATCGATTTCAAATCTATTAAAAGCAAAAAGGGGCTTGCATCCTTCCGTTGAAGAAGGAACAACCCCCTTTTTGACTATGTATGTGCTATTCTAAATCAAGAAATTACCAACGATCTTAGTTGCTTGGAATCTCCAATACCTGAGCTGGAAAGATCAAGTGAGGTTCTACGACTTGAGTTTTGTTTGCTTCGTAAATCTTGTGCCACTTGCTAGCGTCGTTGTATACATCGGCAGCAATCTTGAAGAGGAAATCACCCCGGTTGACTAAGTACTGGTTTTCGGCCACTCCGAAAGGCACTGCAAATGTCTGTTCGGGAAAGATTATGTCGGGATCTTTGATCTTTTCCTTGTTAGCGCGATAAATACGAGGCCACATGTAAGGATCGTCGTAAACGCTTTCCTTCTTGGCTATACTCCAGAGGTTATCACCACGCTCAACGGTGTAGTCAATGGTGACGGGCTGAGCGATGCGTGCCTTGATCTGACCGAGAAGGGAATCAATACGAGCTAATTTTTCAGCCATCTCGGGTATCGCGGCAATTTTGTTGCCTTTCATATCATCAACTTCGGCGGACAGCGCCTTTACTTCACCTCTCCGTTGGATCAACACTTCCGGAGCTAACGAAAGCAGCCCTTCAAGCTGTCCGATGATGGCGTCCAAGCGGTTGCCAAAAGCATCAACCTGCGTTTGTGAAGCATCGACGAGGGTGAGAATTTGATCATTCAGGTCGGCAATGGCCAAATCACAGGAATTCAACTGTCCGTTTAGATCGTCGATTTGTCCATTAAGCGCTTCAATTTGCTGCTGCGCCGCGGCTTCGCGCTGCTGCAAGTCAGCCATTTTGGCGACGTACTCTTCCCGCGTCATTTTGTCTTCTTGTGCTTGGGCGACGGAGCTCAGGCCGATAACAAGTGCCAGAACCAAGCCGCTAATAGCTGTCATTTTCATGGCTTTCAAATCTCCTAGGCTCACTCGTTATCCAAGTTGTCTTGTGTTCCTGTCAGCCTCTTCTCAAGGGCTTCCTTTGTCGCCTTCTTCTCTGCTAATTGGCTCTCTAAATCTGCTTTTTCGGCCTGTAAGTCTGCGACTTTTTGCTCTGCTGCTTCCGTTGCCAACTGCTGTTTCTCAATTGCGGCCATTTCTTCTTGCGAAACGCCTCCACAGCCAGCTACCAGAGGTAGGGCTACGAACGCTAAGCCGACGCCCAATCTCTTGATTGTTGCAAAACGACGGATCATTAAGGTTTCCTCCGGTGGCGATAAAGCCATAATGAGAGACGCAAACCCTCAGCATAGGGGGTTTGCGAATACTTTTTTTATAATATAGGGTCCTAAAAATTTAACATCCCAGTATGGGGATGTCAAGCAAAAACCAATGAGTTAGATACTGTCTACAAGGTAGTACGTATACCTAGTTCTCGGAGCTGTTTGTCCTCAGTCGGGGAGGGCGAGGATTCCATGAGTCCGACGGCCTTGTTTGTCTTTGGGAAGGCAATGACATCACGAATAGAATCTTCACCGGCCAATAGTGCGACCAAACGATCAAAGCCGAAAGCGATACCTCCGTGTGGTGGGGCTCCATACTCCAGCGCCTCGAGCAGGAAACCAAACTTCTCAGAAGCCTCTTCGGGCGTCAGTGCCAGCAGATCAAAAACTTGGCTCTGAACAGCGCGCTGAGATATACGAATGCTCCCTCCTGCGATCTCGTTGCCGTTGAGGACCAAATCGTAAGCTCGTGCGCGCGCTTTTTGGGGGGAGGATTGCAAAAGATCGACATCTTCTTCAAGGGGAGACGTGAACGGGTGGTGAATAGCGACCATACGGTTTTCCTCTTCATCGTGCTCCAACAGAGGAAATTCGGTAACCCACAGAGGCTTCCAGTTTTCCTTCTCAATTAAACCGAGGCGTTTGGCCATTTCCAATCGCAGGGCTCCCAATACGCGTTCGACGATAGAGGGTTGATCGGCAATAAAGAGCAGTAAGTCACCCGGTTCCGACGCCATCTCGTGAATCAGTAACGCCTGTGCAGCTTCCGGGAAAAACTTGACGATGGAAGATTCGAGGCCTTTCTGCGTGTGTTTAATCCAACTGAGACCTTTAGCACCGACGTCTTGGGCAAAGGTAATTAAATCATCTATTTGACTGCGAGAGAACGAGCTACAGCCTTTCGCATTAATACCCTTTACTTGCCCACCTGACTTGAGGACGCTGTGAAACACCTTAAATTCAGAAGCCTTTGCAGCTTCTGATATGGGCTGCAGTTCTAAGTCGAACCGCAGATCGGGCTTATCGGACCCAAACCGGTCCATTGCTTCAGCGTAGGTTAGCTGCGGAAATGGATCGGGAAGTTCAATGCCGCGAAGCTGAGTAAACATCTCTCTTGTGAGCTGTTCTGCCATACTCATGACATGTTCTTCTCGCACGAAAGACATCTCGATATCAATCTGCGTAAACTCAGGCTGGCGATCGGCGCGCAAATCCTCGTCTCGAAAGCATTTCACGATTTGGAAGTAGCGGTCGTATCCGGAGATCATAAGCAGCTGTTTGTAGGTCTGCGGAGACTGGGGGAGAGCGAAGAATTCCCCCGAGTGCACTCGACTTGGCACAAGGTAGTCACGCGCTCCCTCAGGTGTGCTTTTAGTGAGGAAGGGAGTTTCTACTTCGATGAAATCTCTTGCAGATAGGAATGTTCGCGTGGCCTGGTAGGCCCGATGGCGGAGCAGTAGATTATTCTGCATACGAGTGCGACGCAAGTCTAAATAGCGATGCCGGAGCCGGATTTCCTCTCCCGTGTCAATCGAGTCTTCGATAAGGAAGGGAGGCGTGGGGGAGGTGTTGAGAATGCGGAGTTGGTCGCAGTTTACCTCGATTGTGCCGGTTGCGAGTTTTTCGTTTACCATGCCATCTGGACGCGCTTCAACCGTTCCCTGAACGGCAAGAACAAATTCGCTGCGTAGCGGATCTGCTTTCGCATGTGTTTGCACATCGTGTTGCGGATTGAATACGATCTGTGTGAGTCCATAGCGGTCGCGGAGGTCGATGAATATGACGCCGCCGTGGTCTCGACGGCGAGCAACCCATCCCATTAATAAGACGCGTTGACCAACTTGTTCGGAATTGAGCGAGCCGCAGGTATGTGTTCGCTCCCAATCACCGAGAAATTCCGTTTCTAATGACATGATTTTTTCTTTGTGGGAGGGTGTTTGAGCGCCGAGAAACTATGCAAATGTCTCAAATTAAGGGCTGCTGTAACAGGTGTCAAGCAAAGCCTCGCCGATGTTGACACTTCCGAAGGGAAGAATATATTTGCCATTACATCTATTGCGTTACGGGTTGCTGTGCCGGCTAGTCATCGTCGCGCGGGGTTAATTTGAGAGCTCATACGTGATTCAAAAGAGTCTATTGAAACGCCGCTGTAAGGGAGTGAGGATCATTTGATAGGGCGAACGATTGTCGAACAAATCGGCAACACGCCGCTTTTACGTCTGCAAGATGCGTCGATTCCACCGGGCGTTGAGGTTTACGCCAAATTAGAATTTTTTAATCCTGGTGGGTCGGTCAAAGATCGTCCTGCCCGACGTATGATTGAAGACGGAGAGCGAGAGGGTAGACTCGTAGCGGGAAAGACTATACTCGATTCCACTTCGGGTAATACGGGTATTGCTTACGCAATGATTGGAGCGTCTAAGGGCTACCCAGTTAAGCTTGCTATGCCTGCCAACGTGAGCCGAGAGCGCAAAGCTGTTCTTGCAGCTTACGGTGCTGAGGTTGTGTACACGGATCCTAGTGAACTATCGGATGGCGCTATACTTGAGGCACGCAAGATATACGAGGCTGATCCTGATGCCTACTTTAAGCCAGACCAGTATAACAACCCTTCGAACTGGCAAGCCCATTACGACACCACAGCGCCCGAGATCTGGGAGCAGACACAGGGACGGGTAACGCACTTTATCGCTACTATTGGGACAAGTGGCACCGTTATGGGAACAGGACGGGGCCTGAAACGGTTTAACAAAGATATTCAAATAATTGCAGCAGAACCAGCAGATCCTTTTCACGGCATTGAAGGCTTAAAGCATATGGAAAGCTCGATCGTTCCGGGAATTTATGACGAATCGTTCCTCGATCACAAAGTCGCCGTCGACACAGAGGATGCATATGATACGGCCTTGCGGTTGCCTCGTGAATATGGCACACTTGTTGGTCAATCTTCAGGGGCTGCATATTGGTCCGCCATCGAAGTGGCGCGTCAGTTAAAAGAAGGCGTTGTCGTTACGATTTTCTGCGACAGTGGTGATAAGTATATGAGCACGCCCATGTGGCAGTTAGCTTTAAGCGAATTCGTTGAAATGAGAGGCGGAAGGTAATAGGTGTCGAAATGGAAGAGTTGGCGATGACGCAAGCAGACTATGAGCGAATTTGTGCACAGGCGATTGATGAATACGGCGACGGCGAGTGCTGTGGCATGATGACGTTTGAAAAGCAAAACGTTCCAGTTCAGGTCCGCGCGTGTGAGAATATACAGGACAAGATGCACCAGCAGGATCCTGTGCAGTTTCCCCGCACTAATCGTAACGCCTACCTAATCGACCCGGCTGAACAGCATAAAATTATTTCCCAAGCAGAGAAAGAAGGTGGGAGGATCGCAGGATTTTATCATTCTCATGTAGACTGCGACGCCTACTTTTCTGAGGAAGATAAGTCTCAAGCATGCGCGTTCTTTGGCGATGAGCCGACGTACCCAGATGCGTTTTACCTCGTAGTTTCTGTTTATGGTCCTCGTTCGGACAGGGCGGTGCCCGAAATAAAGGAGCATAAGTGCTTTGGGTGGAGTGAGGATAAGCGCGATTTTGTCGAAGTGTCTTTTCGCCTGACGGATTGAGCGTCGGCGTGAACAATTCTCCTGTTGGAGCTTTGTTGTTGATGTGCGCAATTGTCGCTGTGCAATGGCCCGGAGGCGATCGGACCTTTCACTACGATGACTTCCATTCCATAGTCCAAAATCCCCACATACGTGCCCTCGAGTCTATTCCGTTCTTTTTTGTGGATCCTTCTCGATTTTCTCTTGATGAAAAACAAGCGATGTATAGGCCAGTCGTGCTGACATCTTATGCGGTAAACTACGCGTTGGACGGATTGGCCGTGCGCGGCTATCGTGCGATGAATATCGCTATTCATGTTCTGAACGCGGTCCTCGTTCTGGCCCTTGTTCGCAGACTATATCCTTCCACCACAGTTGCTTGGGTCGCCTCTATATTTTTTGCCTTCCACCCGTTGGCCGTTGAGACAGTGCACTACGTGAGCTGTCGGTCAGAATTGCTTATGGCTTTGGGGGCGCTATTCGCGCTGTGGTCTTATACGCGTTGGTCGGAAACTCTGTCAGAGCGCATATTTTTTGTACTGTCCGCGCTCGGATTTACCTTTTCTTTGCTGAGTAAATCAGTGGGATGCGTCGTCCTCGCACTAATGCCGCTGTGCGATTGGCTGTTGGGACGTCCGATCCTCGAGCGTTTAAGGGGACAGTTAGTTCACTGGATACTCTTCGGCTTTTATCTGTTTATGTCAAATCAAATTGTCGGGAAAGCCCTGGGCAGCCCGGTGCGGTCGTTTGAAGAGCAGGTTTGGACCCAGATTAAAGCCTATTTATACTACGTGTGGCTGGCATTCATCCCCGTGGATCTTAGCGCTGAACACCAGTTTTTTGTCTCGCAGTCGCCTTTGGAAGCTGCCGTGTTGCTGTCCGGGTTGTGTGTCCTTTCGATTGGTCTACTTTCTCTGGTGCAGGTCAGTCGATCGTCTGTTTTTGGCCTTGGTTGGTGGACGATTGCACTCATACCTGCCTCCGCGGTGCCTCTGATCGTTTTGGTAAACGAACACCGAATCTATCTGGCCTTGGTTGGTGGGGGCATTGTCTTTGGGGTGATCTTCGCCAACGCGTTTAAGAATATGGGGAGAGTGGCTCTTATAACCCTGCCTATTTATACTATCATTTTGGCTCTACTAACAGTCGGTCGCACAGAAGTTTGGCGAGATGAGCTTAGTTTATGGTCGGATTCTGTCGTCAAGGGGCCGGATATGCTTAAGTCCCATCTGCGCTTGGGGGATGCGCTCGTAGAGCGGAGCCAATGGCAGCAGGCAGAGAAAGCCTATTTACATGCACTAAGTCTCAGATCGCATCATCCAGCTTCTCGCAACAATTTGGGTAGACTCTATATGCGCCAGGGCCGGCTTAGCGAGGCCGAATCACAGTTTCGTCTAGTGCTGGCCGATGATCCCAATGTAATGCATGCTCGGTTAAACTTGGCATCAGTGCTCCTGCGCACGGGGCGTTGGGAAGAAGCTGAAGCGGCTTACAAGGAAGCCCTGTTGCTCGGGAATACGCTGGGAGAAGCCCAGAAAAAACTGGGGTATATTGCTCTACAGTATCGGAAAAATCTCCAGAGCGCGGTGCACTATTATCGCGAAGGTTTATTTCATGCCCCAGAAGCGGTAACGTGGACGGCACTGGGTGTAGCACTGCGCGCGCTTGGGCAGTATGATGTAGCGGAAGATGCTTATCAATCGGCTTTGACTTTGAATGCTGCTAATCCAGAGGCTTGGTTTAATTTGGCCAATTTGTATCGGGATACAGAGCGGGTAGAGCAGGCGCGGAAAGCCTACATGCGCGTAAGCGATATCGCAGGAGAGACCTTGGCATCAAAGGCGTTAGAACAATTGCACTTACTCACACCTCAATAGGAGGCAGCAATGGCTGTAACCGTTAATATACCAACACCCTTGCGCAAGTTGACAAACAATGAGTCGGAAGTTTCTGTAGAGGCGGGTTCGGTTGGAGACCTGATTGACGCGCTCGACGCGGCCTACAGCGGTATTGCCGAAAAGCTCTTGGACGAAAAAGGCGATATTCGGCGTTATGTCAACGTATTCGTAAATGACGAAGACATTCGCTTCCTGGACGGCAAGGAAACCGCTTTAAAAGACGGAGATAATATATCCATAGTCCCGGCTATTGCTGGTGGTTGCTAGGACGTGGGTTTGGCGGCGGAGTTGAGGCGATATTGCGCAGGGGGAGAGCATGAGAAAAGCGAATAATGTGCTGGAACTCATCGGTGCCACACCCATCGTTCGATTGGGCCGTGTCGTCGACGCCGATTCCGCAGAAGTATGGGGGAAATTAGAATCAGCCAACCCGGGAGGTAGCGTAAAAGATCGCATCGCGCTGGCGATGATTGAAGCTGCAGAAGAGGACGGCGTTTTGCAGCAAGGTGGCACTATTGTTGAGCCGACCAGCGGTAATACTGGTATTGGGTTAGCCATGGTCGCTGCTTACAAGGGCTACAGGCTGATTGTTACAATGTTTGACACAGCAAGCCGAGAGCGTCGACTGCAAATGCAGGCCTATGGGGCAGAGGTGATTCTAACTCCCGCCGCAGAAGGGATGCGCGGGGCGATTAGACGTGCACAAGAACTCAAAGAGCAGAACCCGGATTATTTTCTTCCACAACAGTTTCTCAATACGGAAAATCCACGAATGCATCGGCGTACGACGGGGCGGGAAATCTTGGCTCAGATGGAAGGCAAGATTGATGCCTTTGTCGCTGGAGTTGGCACTGGGGGATCCATTACCGGCGTTGGGGAGGTCTTGAAGGAGGCCGATCTTACCACAAAAATAGTTGCTATAGAGCCTGCAGGATCTTCCATCCTTTCGGGAGGAGAACCGGGGTTTAGCTATATAGAAGGTATTGGCGCTGGCTTCGTCCCTGAAATACTTAACCGAGAAGTTATCGACGAAGTGCGCACGATTGAGGATGACGATGCTTATGAAATGGCCCGTAGGCTGGCCAGAGAAGAGGGTATCCTAGTGGGGATCTCAGCGGGGGCTAATGCGGCTATGGCGGTGCAAGTAGCCCGCGAGCTTGGTTCGGGTAATATCGTGGTAACTATACTATGTGACAGTGGGATGCGCTATTTGAGTACGCGCGCTTTTGAGTAGGTTCGGTGCTGTGATCATAGGGATTGCGCGAGATTGAGGCGGTTTAAAACGCAGTAAGAGTATGAAGAAGCCCGCTCTTTACTTGTAGAGGAAGAGCGGGCTTTCTGTATGGATCTTTCTTTTACGCGAGGTAGTAATCGGCTCAGTCCAAGCTTCTGGCGAAACGAGAGAGGCGCGACTTATATCGAGCGGCCGTGTTGCGATGTAAGCGGCCTTTACGCACCGTGCTATCAATCGCAGAGATTGCGGCGCCGAGTGCGGCCTCGGCAGTTTCTCTGTTTTCTGCCGTGCGGACACGCTTTATGGCTGTGCGCATGCGAGAAGTAATGGTTTTGTTGCGGGCTTGCGCTTTGAAGCTGTTGCGCAGCCTTTTCTTCGCAGATTTCAGTGTGGGCATTCTTGCACTCCTGTGACATGGGTTCAGGCAAAAAGTTCCAAGGCGCCAACCCGTGATTTTCTAAAAGTAATTCCTTTTCTAAATTCTTGTTTTTATTGTGCTATAGGGGGATATGGCCGGGGGCAAATCCACTTGGCACGCTGCTTGCTCTTCAGACGGTTGACAAGTCAGTCCTACGGGACCGCGAGTGCCGATTATCTGGGCAACCCCCATGTGCACGGAAAAAGATCAGCACTCGGCAACCACAACCAGGACGCGACACAGTCTGAAAGCGGAAGATAGGGTCGGATACTCACAAATAGGGTTCCGACCCTTCTATTCCATATAAATTAACTCATTAATATACAGCTCTTCCTAGAAAATGGCAAGAGCTGTCTTGGGTGCTCGGTAAGAGTCGAGTAAGTCAAACTGATGACGTAGTAGAAAAACTCCGTTGAGTGTATTGGGGATGCATTGATCGAGGTTTGCTGCAGGAAAATAATTCTGAAGTTTGAAGTTTGTCTGCCGATAAGTAGAGGTAAGGTTTTTGATATCCAGTCTTCTAGCCAGAGGTGATCTGGGTGGGATTGGGTTAGAGATTAGAAATGAAAAAA
>CEVF01017548.1_pt1 | contig 13666 bp, 10 predicted proteins | sample 356441 | NCBI WGS metagenome assembly CEVF01 (sample SAMEA2622765, study PRJEB7988) | marine metagenome | biome: marine biome (ENVO:00000447); feature: surface water layer (ENVO:00002042); material: "saline water (ENVO:00002010), including plankton (ENVO:xxxxxxxx)" | depth 5 m
ACCTATCTATGGAAACAGGCAGACAGCGACCCAACGCAAGTTGTTATAACACCAGACAATCAGATTAGCTTCCAGTTTATCCCTACCACCGCAGGAAAATATACCTTTGTCCTCGTAGTCGACGACGGCGAAGCGACAAGCCTGCCCGACACCGTCCTCGTTACGGCTATTAGCAGTGACAATAGCGCGCCCATAGCCGATGCAGGACCCGATCTAATTGTGGGAACGGGCGTTAAAGTGCCCCTCTCTGGAATTAATAGCAGAGATCCAAACGGAGATGATCTGACTTATAGCTGGGCCGTAATTGCGGCGCCCGACAGCGTTGAGATTGCCGATTCGACGGCTGTACAAACTTATTTTGTAGCCATTGCAGCTGGTGAATATCGCTTCCGTCTGCGGGTTAACGACGGGGAATTTAGCTCCGAGAATGAGGTAAGCATTCTCGTACGAGCCGCTAGCAATCTCCCTCCAATTGCCGAGGCGGGCCAGGACCAACAGGTAGCACAAGGATCGGTAATAGAATTAGATGGCAGCGGAAGCAACGACCCCGACGGTGACTCATTTGAGTTAACTTATCACTGGAGCATAGGACGCGTACCCGGAGGCAACGTTACGCTATCAGATAGCACTGCGATGGACCCCTCTTTTATTGCAGAACGGCCCGGCGAGTACGTTTTCGGGCTTTCGGTATCAGATGGCGAACTTACGAGTCTACAAGATGTCGTAACCATCACTGTTTTGGAGCGTCTGTTTAACGAAGTCGCTGGAATGATCGAAATTCCTGCTGGCACTTTTGTCATGGGTTCGGCGACAGGCGCAGTCGACGAGTTGCCTGAGCACACCGTCCAACTGCGTACGTATTGGATAGATAAGTACGAGGTTTCGACCGTCCAGTATCAGGCTTGTGTAGATGCTGGAACATGCGAGCCAACGAGCAAAACCGCCGGGTGTAACTCCGTTGCCAACGAGCGATCAGATCACCCCATCAACTGTATCAACTGGTCGCAGGCCGACACCTACTGTCTTTGGGCACAGAAACGCTTACCGACCGAAGCCGAATGGGAACGGGCCGCTAAGGGAGATGGCAGGAGACCGTTTCCATGGGGACATGAAGTCCCCAGCCGGGATCTGCTCAACTTTAATAATAACGTGGGATCAACCACGCGCGTTGGATCCTACCCCTTGGGTATCAGTCCGTTTGGGCTGCATGACATCAGCGGGAACGTCCAAGAGTGGACGGGAGATTTTTACGCAGCTGATTACTACACTGACAGTCCAACTAGTAATCCCCAAGGACCGACGGAAGGCGTTCTACGCGTCGTGCGCGGCGCTAGTTGGAAATTGGGTATTCCCCAAGAAGTCCTGACGACAACCGTACGCTTTGCCTTTGTTCCCGGCACCCATGACCCCTCACTCGGTTTTCGGTGTGCAACAGACACACCGCCCGCGCCTTAAATTGCTCGCGGAGCAATGCATGACAAAGTCAGTTCTTTTTGACAAAGGTTCGTAGAATGCCCTTGAATGACCCAACCGGGTGAGCCGTAATACTCCTCGAACCTATTGTTAGCTACTCAAGCCGCTCCAACACGGGTGTAAGCCAGTCGGTTGTCACACGCTCCCAGCTCATGGCCGATGCTGTGGCAAATCCATTCTTCAGTCGAGCCCGACGCTTTCTCTTGCCTCCAACGAGGGCGAGAGAGAGATCTTCTGCGACAACACGACTCTGCGCCCATTCGTTCCACTCGAATTCTTCAGAGCCTACAGGCGCCGCTGGATCAGGTGAACTCGCTGCCATTTTTGTATACGGAGCAATGATAAAGCCATCGTATAAACTCTGCGCCGGCCTGCTACGCTCTACAAAACCCACACAGCCGCACACATCGCTCACAACGCTTACAGCACCAAAGCCCATGGGTTCGACCTGCGCAATGCCGAACGGTTCGTATATCGATTGACCAAACTCCACATCGCTACCCTGACGAAGCATCTCAAAGTGCATCTCTTCGGGTATCCACTCACCGCAGCTGGCCCGATCCCATCCAAACTGATTGACAAAGAGTACTCTCACCGCTCGAGAGCGTGCGTTAAATGCCCGAACTTGTAAATCGAATTCAAGTTCACCGGGACTGAGATCGGTGCCTCCTTCTCGATGAACTAGAGGCCATGCATATTCACTGGCCATGGACCGCACAGACTCTTCGCTGCGCCGCCCCACCTCCGAAGTCAGCACAATAAAAACAGCGCGCTGGCGTCGTGCAGCGAGCAATGTATCCAAATGATTTAATACGAGTAAATCACGCCACAGTCCCTTACTGCGGACTAGGCGAGTCACGTGTGTAAAGACCCATTCTGGAGGCCATCCCAGCAAGTTCGAACATACGTTCTTAAGTCCCTCGGATGCTGCTTCCTTCTCCTCTATGCTAAGCTGCTTTGCCGGCACGCCATTATAAACAAGATCTATTTTTTTTTCGGCAAATTCGGGTGCCAGAAAACAAAGCTCTTCTACAACCAAATCCCCCACAGCCAATACGGCGTCGCAGCGCCATGATTGGCTCACTAAAGCATGCTTAAAATAAGCGTTTTGATCCCCATAGTAGGCCTCGATATAGCGGCCTTCATCTCTCGCTCTACGTAGCGTGTTATAAAAGGCAATATCGCCTCCAACGCCCTCTTCTATAAGAGGCCGTACAGTAGCTACCTCATGTGCGTAAAACAGAGTCTTATAGCGAGGATCACCAACCATTATCGCTTTATACGCCACCCCTAACCCCATAAATTCATGGGCCAAAATATGGCAGGGGTCTCCGTCACCTGCACAAAGTGAGTTAATAACGGCATAGCCGGGCTCAGACAGCCGAAGGTAGTGTTCGTATTCCCACTCGTGCTCATAGCGCCTAGAGTCGATGCCGAATTCATTTGCTAAGTGATATTTAAAATCGTCTAATCCGTTGGGTGGCCGCTCCGTATCAACTAATACCACCTCTACGGTCACCGATCGGCCTTCATGGTTCAGCTGACGATGACCGTAAACCAAGCGCGTGTCATACTTCGCTTCAATGGGACTCAACAAGGCGGCAAGGTCCACAGTTTGGATGCCAGCATGCGCGTCGTATAACACCGTTCCATCGGAGCCGAGAGGCTCTGATGGAACGGTTCCCAGTGGACCGATAAGGACTGTGCGCTGAACCTGTTCCTGATAGGCTGAAGCCGTTATCAAGCCGCGTAAAACCGTTCCTATACCCCCCGCCTGATGCACCGCTTCATGCGTTACGTGTACTAGCGTGCGCATTGATTTACCCTTCGCAATGTATATAGAAAGGGCTGCTCCAAGCCCGAGCGCCGTCGACCTGAGTCAACCGCACGTAGTACGGCTGACACCCCGGCAACGGATTACTGTCGGACCAGGCGAAATCCGCTCTTTTAGCGGTTACGCCTAGCGGCATAAACTCAATTTCTACCCGCAGTTCCTCACCCCCCACCTCTACGCAGTGCACGCCGTCACCTACTTGATCCAAAGGCAGAGAGAAAGTCGTCTGCTCAGAGTCGAAGTGCAACTTCCCTTCTGGCTCCTTATCAAACTCGAGGATAAGACCATCTTCGTCACCCGATGTAACCGATTTCCATTCGACGTGGTCTGCATCCCAAGAGGTGACATACTCAGCCGCACTGTCAAAGGCAAAAGGCTCAACCGCTCGAATTGGCACACCGTCAACCTGTAATCTACCATCCCAACGCGCGATCCGCGCGCGACCCCGTATAAGCGCTCCGCTCCATTTTACACGCAGCTTCTTTCGGTTCCGGGGCATTTTTTCTGGAAAGCGATATACTGTTTCGAGACCCCGTATGATGCATATTTCCTCAATGTTTGCGGTACCTTCTGCGGCAATTTGGATACGAGGTGAACCCACGGCAGAAAATTCAGAGCCCATTGGGTGTCCGTCGGCCTGCGCGTTCAAGGCAATGCGCTGTCCACTAGTAGCGTAACAGCGACGTGCTTTAATTGCCTCCCAAATGCTTTCCCGCGTCAGCGCACGGGCAAACACGCAGGTCAAACCTCCATACACACCGAAAGAAGACGAACCTGGATAGCTGGCGCCTGGACGACCTTTATGGTCATCGCTACCGGCAACAAACCCCACTTTATATCCGCGTTCAATAGCCTCACGTAATAGCCACTCAAACTGTCCCCAAGCCGAGTAGATCTCGATAACTGGCTCTAGGTCCGGGTCGTGAAACGCAAGGCTGGCGGGCCGCCCTCCTATATGGGGCACGACGAGCGCTTCGCGGTTTCGCAGTTCATCAAATAGAGATTGCACCGGATAGCGGTCAGTATGTAAATCGGTTCGATCGGCTATCTGCCAGTGACTGGTGCGAAATATGTCTTCGCCATCGTTCAGATAGTACACGTTGCGATCGCCTCCTGCCGGCGTATTAGCGGACCACTCATAGCCAGGAAAACACACAAATCGGCCGGCCTTATAAAAGGTGCGTGCACATCGACTGATTTCAGCCCACGTTTCTTCTGTAATCTGAAAATCATTGCCCTGATGCCCCGTAAAATCTAACAACGCTACATCGCGGGCAAAACGGAAATAGTCCTCTACCGTATTTGTTCCAACGGTCTCTCCGCTCTGGCCATGCAGATCGCCCCAGAAAGGGCGTAGATCGGTCGAAGTATCCAGACATTCAATGGGGTTACTTTCAGCTTCTATATCACCAAATCTAGCTCGTATGCGATAGACACCCGCTCCAGTAATCCGAACCCCTTCTATTATGCAAACGCCTCTATCTTCAGCAGTAAAAACACAGCGTTCCGGCAGCCCGGCCAGCGCACCTTCTGCCTCTAAAAAAACCTCACCACATGCATTTTCGGCCGGATTGCCCCATTGATCTTCGAGTTTAACGCCAACGGACAGAAGTTCACCCACCACTATCTGAGTAGGCGCAATCAGCACCAACTTAGCCGGCTGATCAGGCACTATTTCCAGTTGGGGATGCTCCTCCAGTTCGACAAACTGTCCCGTGCCGAAGCAATCGACAGCCACTTTATATTGGAACTGATATTCGCGAAAAGTTTGCACCATAGTGCCTGCAGATCCCTGGGATTGGTCCCCGTATACGATACGAATCACGTCTCCCTCGGCCAGCGCCCACTGCTCGACATCGATTACAATGCATTTTTGATAGGGCCGTATATAACCCTTCAAATCAAAGCGATAACTTATCTTACTTCGGCCGCTTGTCTGCACCGTCGCATAGTTTAATCCCCCTGGATCTTCAAATTGAGGGTAGCCCCAATCCGAAGCAAATCGCACACAGATCTTAAGCGTCCCCCCGTCGTCTATGCCGTACCGCCCCACGTAATAGGTCAAAATAAATGAAGTAGTACTCCCTGCCGTTACACGACCTGCCGGCTCTATTTCTGCCCGGCCGTACATTGTCTTGTGTTCCATCTTAGTCGAATTCATTTTATCATTCCCATAACATTCTCACACCATTTTCAATATTTTAGAACTATCACATTTTTGCACAGTTTGAATTATAGACCCACGCTGTGAGCTTGTCTACCCCGTACCAACATTACAACAGCATACGTAACCCAAGTCTGTTAATTCACCTAATTGACGGCAAGTCGAGGCCTTAGCATGTTCTCACGAGCACCCTTCTAACTATGTGCTCTTATACATTCCTTACAAAAACGGTCCCATGACCTAAGGCTATTTGCATGAATAATACCCAGCAGTATCACACCTTGGATTTCGCGCAGTATACGGATCTTATAGACCATGCGCTCAGCGAAGACTTAGGAGGTCAAATAGATCTTCAAAACGACATTACTTCATTCTGGACGCTCGAATCAGATACGCGGGGGCGAGCCAAGGTCGTAGCTCGCACGGCAGGGGTCATCGCTGGCCTGGCACTAGCCCGAGCCACGTTTACACGACTCGACTCACAAATTGAGTGCACGGCGACCATCCAAGACGGCCAGTCCGTAGAAGTAGGGCACGTCATTTTGCACATTGAAGGGCCGGCCAGAGTCCTCCTCTGCGGGGAACGCACGGCGCTCAACTTTTTACAGCAGCTCTCAGGTATTGCCACGCAAACGCGACGATTTGTAAATGCCATAGCGGGGACCACCGCACGCATAACGGATACTCGTAAAACGACGCCCGGCTGGCGCCACTTACAAAAGTGGGCCGTTATACAAGGTGGAGGCGTAAACCATCGCATAGGACTACACGATGCCGTGCTGATTAAGGAAAATCACGCGGCGGCCTGCGGAGGCGTTGCCGAAGCCGTGAAACGAGTACGTGCTGCCACCGCTCAGCGAGAAAAACACCCACCGATTTTTGTTGAGGCGGAGAATATGCAAGAGGTTATGAGTCTCTCCGCGCTGGAACCAGACCGAATCATGTTGGATAATATGAGCAACGATCTACTGCGTCAGTCCGTGGAATACATACGCGCGAACAATCCATCTATAGTCATAGAAGCAACAGGGGGCTACACGTTGGAAACAGTTCTCACGGCAGCGCACACCGGCGTCGATCTCATTTCGATTGGATCCCTCACCCATTCCGCGCCAGCACTCGACTTGAGTATGCTATTTGACTAGTGGAAGTTCAGCGACCATATGGTCTATACACTATTCCGCCAATCAACGTATGGAGTTCGAGCGAGATTCGAATTGAAATAGCGTGCGTCTAACGACACCTCGCGCCCAAGCCAAGGCGGCTTTGCGAACGCTTGGTCCGCGGAGGCCAGCTCGATTTCTGCTACGATAAGGCCCTCATTATCTCCGTGAAAGACGTCTATTTCCCACGCGTAGCCCTTCCATTCAACAAAGTAGCGCGTTTTCTCTATCAGGGGCGGCTCACAGAGTCCATCCAGCATTTCTTCTGCGTCGTCCAGCGGTATCTCGTATTCGAACTCGCTGCGCGTGATTCCTCTGGTTTCACTCTTGAGCGTTAAAAACCCGATTCCATCGCGAACGCGTATACGCGCAGCACTCCGCGTTTTCCCCGGTATGTATCCCTGCTTTACTTGCGACCCACTGAGCGAGGTTAAAAAAGAGGGATCGGCTACGAGAAATTTTCGCTCAACTTCTTGCCCCATTCTACTGGGCTTTTGCCTGTCGCCGGCGCGCGTGTAACACGCGCTCCGTATACCCGTTGGGCTCCCGACGTCCGTCAAAAACCAGATCGAGCGCAGCTTGGAAAGCCGGACTGTCCTCTAAATTATCCGCCATAGGCCGATAATCAGGATCATCCGCATTCTGCCGATCAACAACTGCGGCCATGCGAGTAAAAGTGGACTTAACCTGGGCTTGATCAACGAGGCCGTGGAGCAACCAATTGGCAATATGCTGACTAGAAATCCGCAGCGTAGCTCGGTCTTCCATGAGCCCCACGTTGCGCATATCAGGCACCTTAGAGCATCCAATTCCCTGGCCAACCCAGCGAGAAACATACCCGAGAATTCCCTGGGCATTGTTGTCCAACTCTCGCTCAATCTCCTCCGCACTAAGCTTATCTAGGAGCAGTGGAGGAGTGAGTATATCATCCAAAGAAGCCCGCGAACGTCCGGCTAACTCACGCTGGCGATCAGCTACGGAAACTTGGTGATAATGCATCGCATGAAGGACCGCAGCCGTCGGTGAGGGCACCCAAGCCGTGCTCGCTCCGGCCAGAGGATGGGCAATCTTACTCTCCATCATATCGCCCATCGCATCAGGCATCGCCCACATTCCCTTACCTATCTGACCGCGCCCCACTAAACCCGTACCGACCCCCGTATCTACGTTCCAGTCTTCGTAGGCCAGCAACCATTTCTGGTCTTTTATCTGAGCTTTGGGTAGCATCGGCCCTGCTTCCATGCTAGTGTGGATTTCATCTCCGGTCCGGTCTAAGAATCCCGTATTAATGAAAATCAGGCGCTCTCTCGCCTCGCCGATAGCCCGCGTTAAATTGACCGTAGTCCGTCGCTCTTCGTCCATAATGCCAATCTTGAGCGTGTTGTGCGGCATCCCTAAGATATTTTCTACCTCACCAAAGAGCTCAACTGTTGCTGCAACCTCTGCCGGCCCGTGCATCTTGGGTTTGACTATATACACACTACCAGTTCGACTGTTTTTTATTTCTCCGTCCCCACGCAAGTCATGCAACGCTGCAAGAGCCGTGAGCAGAGCGTCAAGAAACCCTTCCGGTATTGGCTTTCCATCCTCGGTCAGAACGGCGTCGGTATACATGTGAATACCCACATTACGAACCAACAGCAGGCTACGACCGGGCAGTGTTAGGGACTTCCCCTCGCGATCACTATAGGTCCGGTCAGAGTTGAGTCGGCGCTTCACCTGGGCACCGCCCTTATTAAATTCCGCCTGCAAATCTCCCCTCATCAAACCGCACCAATTCCTGTAGACGCGCACTTTATCAGCCGCATCAACCGCGGCGACAGAATCTTCACAATCCTGTATGGTGGTAATTGCGGCTTCCAAGATCACATCTTTTATCCCAGCGGGGTGCATCTTGCCGATGGGATCGGCTCGGTCGATGTGAATCTCTACGTGCAGTCCGTTATTTCGCAAGAGAATGCAGGACAGAGATCCGTCTTCTTCTCTATATCCAATCCACTGTGCAGGATCGCTTAGCTGGGTATGCCCAGTATCCGTTTCGATTTCTAATGCCGTTTGCCCGTCGCGTTCGACTACGGACAGGCCGCATACAGCGTCATAGGTTCCCTCGGCCAGCGGCACCGTCCTATCGAGAAAAGCATTGGCATAGGAAACGACGCGTGCCCCGCGGATCGGATTGTAATCAGCGCTGCGCGTCGCCCCGTCAGCTTCCGAAACGACATCCGTTCCGTACAGCGCATCGTATAGACTTCCCCAGCGCGCATTGGCAGCGTTGAGGCAGTACCGTGCATTATCAACTGGCACTACCAGCTGAGGACCCGCGATCTGGGCGACTTCGCTATCGACATTCTCCGTGCAAACTTCTACCCCATAGGCTTCGGCCTCGACGTAGCCAATTTCGCGCAAGAACTGACTATAATCCTGCGGGTCTATACGTCCTGCCCCGCGCTCTCTATGCCATTGGTCCAGCTTAGATTGAAACTGATCTCTCTTTTCCAACAACGCGCGGTGCGCTGGCTCTAATTGACTTACAAGCCTATTTAAACCCCGCCACAAACTTTCGGGATCCACGTCCGTACCCGGTGCAATCTCGTCTCGTACGAGCGCGTACAATGCTGCATCAACTTGTAAAGTTCCCACTCGAATTCGTTCCCTCATAATACGCTCCCTAGGCAATAGGCCAGTCGACTTCAGCAACGACGGGCAGATGGTCTGAGTGGACCCAGCATCCTTCTACTTGCGGCCCGTCATGTCTGAATCTATCCGCACGCACCACGTGTGCAGCTATCAGATGCGTCGCTAGTTGCGGACTAAAATAGAGATGGTCGATATAGTGCGTTCGGATACCGACGGTATCCATTGTCGCCTCAACGCCTCCTCCCACCTGCTGCATAGCGTTTACAAACCCCAACGCGCGCAAGTGCTCGTGCACGGATTCATCAATCTCGCTGTTAAAATCTCCCAAAACAACGGCATGGGGCGTATCGGCCAGCAACGCCTCAACGCGTTCTCTTAAAAGCGATCCTTCAACCTTGCGAAGTGCGACGTCACCTGGATGCAGATGCACGTCAACAACCCACAGACGCGCTCCCCCTTTCTCTTCTAACAGCGAGGCGCCGGCCGTGCGGCTAAAGGGGGGAACATCAGCGCTGGGATCCATATGGCTAAACGTGCGCGATTCAACAATGGGAAAACGCGACAGGACGTGTCCCGGCCAGGCAATAGGTGAGGGATGGGTCGCCAGATGATAGCCCATCTTCTTAGCTACCTGCTGGATCTGTCGCACCGCAACGCCTTCCTGTAAGGCAATGATATCGCTGTCCAGCTCAGTAAAGACCCGAGCAAAATGCGCTATATGCTCTTCGCTGCCGAGCGGTCCGATTTCTCGTAGGGCCTCTTCAGGCGGATAGCCCGTTAAACCAAGGACGTTATAAGTCGCTATCTTCATTGTCTATTCACACTCCCTTTTAATAGCGCGCTCCAATTCACGGAATGTCCGCTCTACTTTTTTATCGATTCCCAGCCTAAAAGGACCCGGACCACTTCGGTTGTAAAAATTCGACTGCACGACCTCGTAGCCGCCTTCTGCAAGATGGGCATCGGTCGGTCTATAGCAGCGTCCATCCTGACAGTATCCCCACGCTACGAGATCTCGATCAGCTAGCCATCGCCGCAATTGTGGCAGCCATTCGGCCAACGCTTCGCCTGAAAAAAAGGCAATACGATTCCCGAGCGCCAGCTGTATCAAACCGACCTCCCAGGATGTGGAGCGTACCGGCGGAGGCCCTTCCACATAGCGCCCTAGCCAATATTGTCCCAATGCCTGTTGCATTTCATCTTCGCTCTGCCCCATCATTTCCCAGTGGCTCAGAGGCCAGGCCTGCTGATCTCGTTCCACCATAATCCAAGTCGAAGCTATCCGTATATCAGGCTCGAGATGAACGCCTTCCACCTGCAGTGCTCTAAGCACATCCTCTGCAAGAGTGCGACCCACTGCAGCGGTAGATTCTGCCGTGCCTCTTTCAAAACATCCCTTCTCCAAATTCGCCAGTAGACGGGGTCTAATATTACCTGCTAACCCCTGAATAAACTGCGTTTGCACTTTGGGGCCTAGCGCTTCGCACAGCACGCCCCGACAGACGCCCGGAAAGTCAGCCGATAGACCGTCCCACGCATAGCCATACACGATGACCGGATGACAGCCGTAGGAAAATAAAACGCAGCGCCTGCCGTCGTAGCCTGTTATATCGAGCACCCACAGTTCAGAATTATAGTGCCCTTCACTGTTAGGAAGCATCCCCATATCCCCATCAGGCGTGCGCCCACGACGATTAATACCTATATGCGATCGACCGCGATGACAGGACACGCGCACGGGCTGCATATCGGCCAGCGCACTGCGCGCAGCCGCACAGGCCTTTTCCAGTAGATCTTCCTCATAAGCGATCATCTCTGCGGGTTTTCTTTGATGAGTGGCATAACCCTCAAATCCGCTCATAGGCCCGCTGTGTGTGTGGGAGAAATTCAGCACAATATGGGCCGGAGACACCCCTGTTTGAGCCGCCAATTCGCCGCGAAACCGAGTGCTCATATCGGCGGAGAGACCGATCATATCTATCGTGATGAGTAAGAGGTGTTTCCCCTCTGCATCGCGCAGTAACAGCGCCTGTAAGTACAGGGAGTCAAGTATTTCTCTCCCCGGATTAAAGCGAGTTCCTCGACCGCCCATAGGCAGACCGAGAGGGGGTGTACAATCCACCTCTGCCCAGCCTGCTCTAGGCCCTAAATCGGTTGCCTCACGCTTTCTTTCCATAGTCTTTGGATGCGTTCTAATCGAAGGGGGTTAGCGCCCTTATTGCCTGCACGTGCGCTGCCACTTCTTCTGCAGAGGACTGCAGGAGCTGTTCTCCTATTTCCGCTGTTGCCGGCCGCGGATCACCAACTCCACCATGCTTTGTCCGCTGGTCGAAACGATGGTAAGACGCCACTCCTTCAACTCGCATCCCAGGCCGCTCCCCGTCAGCCGCCAAACGATCTGTGCGCACCAAATCGGGACGCATGGCCAACAACATAGAGGTTTCCGTCTCTCCCGCATGGCCGGATCCGCCATTTCCCAGCGTTCGCATTGAATTCAACGTCTCGTTGCCAGCCCATGCCCAGCGACTGTAAAACTCAACTCCATCATCGCCATAGCGCTCCATAAGGCGCTGTAGTAAAACGGAGATATTGGCCCCGTTTCCACCGTGGCTGTTCTGAATCAACACTTTCTTGAACCCGTATCCAACAACGGAAGCTACAATATCCATCATAAGCAAGAGGTGGGTTTCAGAGACCGCACTCAGCGTGCCCGGGTAGCGGATGTGGTGCTGGGAATAGCCCAGCCACTGAACCGGCAAAACGAGCACCTCCTCAGGTACCAGACCATGAACGCGACGAGCTACTTCTTCGCCGATCATAGAGTCAGTAAATACGGGCAAGTGTAGGCTGTGCTGTTCGCAGGAAGCAACGGGCATCAAAACAACAATATCACGCAGCAGGGCGTCTATCTCAGGCGAAGTCATTTCCGCTAAAATCAAAAGGTGCGCTCCGAAGTTAACTAGTTTAAGGGAATAAAAAAAACCGGCCGCCTCTCAGGCAAGGCGACCGGCAATACCATCGGCCAACGAACCGGTATGAACGCCCACTACGCGCGCATCTTGGCGACCAAATGCCTCGGTCAATCGGACGTATTCATGCACTAGAAAAACGCATGCTCCGCGCTGTTCCCACGCAGCCATTTCGCGCAACGTGCGCTGTGCCAACCTGCCATCGACAAACACATACGCCAGATGCTCACAGCGCCTGATGGCCGACAGCCCGACAACGGTATCGCCCGAGCGGCAGCCAATAGCCAAAAGTGACGACAGACCGGCCGCACGTTGGACGTCTAGCGTTTGCACACGCTTAGATAAAGGCTGGCTTGACCGGCTTAGAATCGCGCTCAGCCGAAATATTAGCCGCCTCTAAAACACCGATAACGCGCGCTGCAGATTCCGGAGTAATAATGAGTTTGGCCCGACCCTGAAGATGCTTGTACACATTTTCGTAATAGGCATGCCAATTCGATTCTGCATAGGGCACTTCAGCGCTCATTTGGCGGCCGTTAACCAACGTCTTAAGAAGGAACTTTCCGCCGACGTCCTCAATCGAGCCCTGTTCACCCAAGACGCGCCATCGCGGACGGCTGCTCATCGACAGATTTGAGATAGTTAGCGTCGCAATCGCTCCGCTGGCAAAGCGCATGCTATATTCCGAATGGTCTTCGTTGCTATAACCCTTCCACTGACGGTTTTTGACTTGATAACCGCTCACCCAATCTATTTTTTCAGGCAAGACGTTGAGTATCCAATCGGTAAAATGCGCCCCCCAATCATAGATCGCTCCACCCGATATCTTACGATCGGAACGCCACCAATTACCCTGAGAGCCATAGCCATAGAAACCGGCTTCTATTCGATGCACGCGCCCAATAGCCTTCTCTTTGTTTACCAAATCACGCAACGTCTGGAAATCTCCATCCCAGCGTCGATTGTGAAAGGTCGAGAGCATTACGCCATTTTTCTTCGCCGCAGACATCATGTCTTTCACCTGCCGACTCGTAATGGCCAGCGGTTTTTCACACACCACATTGACTCCGGAGTTTAGACAATCAATGGCAAGCGGCGCATGGGTATTGTGTGGGGTAATAATCGTAACCAAATCCAGCTCAGCATTTTTTAACATATCGCCCACCTGAGCGAACGTTTCCACGCCAGGGAAATCATCTTTAGCCACCTTGCGACGCGCAGAATCTAATTCACACACGGCCGCCACTTCCATACGGCGATTGCGCACCATCGAATTGAGATGGGTCTGACCCATATTAAACGCACCGCCATACCCGACTACACCACAGCGAATATCCTTAGACTTTGCCATATTACCTTTCCTTTACAGTGTATGTTTGATGCGTCTATAGGCTACGCAGGACCACTAGATGGGTCAACCTCTCAA
>CEVF01033357.1_pt1 | contig 13642 bp, 12 predicted proteins | sample 356441 | NCBI WGS metagenome assembly CEVF01 (sample SAMEA2622765, study PRJEB7988) | marine metagenome | biome: marine biome (ENVO:00000447); feature: surface water layer (ENVO:00002042); material: "saline water (ENVO:00002010), including plankton (ENVO:xxxxxxxx)" | depth 5 m
GTTTCAAAAACAAAAAGATCTCTTTCTTAATTGGAGATGCTGATGGATTATCAAGTGATATCAAATCTAAAGCCGACCTATTATTAAGTCTTTCCTCTTTTACTTTTCCCCATGAACTTGCTCGTTTAATCTTAATTGAACAAATTTATCGAGCAGTTTGCATAACTAATAATTCTCCTTATCATCGACAATAAAATAATATATTTAAATTAATGTTAAAGAATCAAATAAACCAAACCGACCACCGTACACACCCTGTATAGTACATATATACTATTAAAGGAGTATTTCTTGAGAAGGTCTTTGAGGAATCTATATATACCGTTATTAAGTAGTTCTGTTTCTGCCGGTTTCCCATCGCCTGCTGATGATTATGTAGAAGATAATATAGATTTGAACGAATATCTAATAAAAAATCCATTCAGTACTTTTTTTCTGAGAGTAAAAGGAGACTCAATGGTTGATTCAGGTATTCAAAACGACGACTTAATAGTAGTAGATAAAAGCTTAACGCCAAAACTCGGTAGTATTGTCATTGCAATGATAGATGGAGAATTTACGGTAAAACGATTAGCAAGAAAGAATGATGAATTATATTTAAAATCAGAAAATCATGATTATCCCGATCTTAGTTTTAAAAATCATTATGATATTCAGATTTGGGGAGTTGTTATATATTCAATACATCATCTTGGATAATTTATAAGATGAGAGCGATAGCATTAATAGATGGCAATAATTTTTATGCATCCTGCGAACAAAGTATTAACCCACAATTAAGAAAAAAACCATTAGTAATTTTATCTAACAATGATGGCTGCATCATCGCAAGGAGTTCAGAAGCTCGGACGTTAAAGATAGAGATGGGAATTCCATATTTCAAGATAAAGAAGAAGTTAGACCAGTTAGGAGTTGTAGTCCTGAGCTCAAATTATTCTCTATATGGAGATATCAGCAAAAGGCTAATGAATTTACTAAGAAGCCACTGCGAAAAGATAGAAATTTATTCTATTGACGAAGCATTTGTCTCAATTAGCAAACCTCATGACAATAATTTATATCCGTGGGCAAGAGAATTAAGAACATTAATATATCAAAACTTGGGGATAACTATAACCATAGGAATAGGGGAAAACAAAGTAAATGCAAAATTAGCGAATCGATTAGCTAAGAGTATTAACTCTTCTGCTGGTATTTTTGACATAACAACTATTAAGAAGAAAAGTGATTATTTTAAAAAAGTTAGGGTAGAAAATATTTGGGGAGTTGGTAATCAAACATCGAAATGGCTCAAGAGTAAAGGAATTAAGAATGCACAAGAATTAAAAGATATGTGTCAATACGAACTCAAGAAGAAATTAGGCGTAGTAGGGCAAAGAATTCAAATGGAATTAAAAGGATATCAATGTCTTCCTATAGAGGAAACAAAAAGTGCAAAGAAAGAGATACAAGTAAGTAGAAGTTTTGGCAAGCCAATCACTAAACTAGAAGATTTAAAACAAGCACTGGCAATTTATTCAATAAAAGCATCAGAAAAAATGAGGATTCAAAATTTACAAACTTCTTCTATTACTGTATTTGCAAGAACAAGTCATTATTCAAATTCAGTTTATCAAAAGAGTGCTCATAAAAAACTAATTGAAGCTACTAGTAATACAAATATCATTTTAAAAATAGTTCTTGAATTATCTAAAGATATTTATCATCCTGATTACAAATTCGCGAAGGCAGGTGTTCTAATGCAAGATTTAACTCAGAGTAATTACTTTCAAAGATCTATTGGAAATTGGGCTTCAATAGAAGATCTTAAGAAAGGAGAAGTTTTAATAAAAACGATTGACTCTATAAATAGAAGATTCAAAACAGGAGCAATAACTTGGGGAATCACTCAAAGATCGCAAGAATGGAAAATGAATAAGAATTTATTAAGTGATACTTCAACAACAGATATCCAGAAAATTCCAATTATAATAATTTAAAAATTTTGTACATGGAATTTATAATATTTTTAAGCAGAATTGATAAAGAAATTATAAAGTTGATACAGAGAAATGGATATTCAATAGAGGAAAATACAGCCTTATGTCTTATAGACAAAAAATTTATTGGATTTCATAAAAAAAATGAAAAATCGATCGTAATTTGCACTAAAAATGCAAAGAAATTAGGGAATTATAAAAAGAATAGCAATCTAAATAATAATGAAAACCATAAAACCAGTTTATATTTAAAAAGAGCATTAAGGCATGAGGCTACTCATATGGCTCAATCATGTAATAATGAGAAAATTACAGGTGTTATCAAAGATATAGAAAAGAAAATAAATAAGAGTAAATTAAGAGCTTTGGAGTCATCGGTAAAATTATCTGGGAAATATTTGAGAGAAATTGAAGCATATGTATTAGAAGACAAACCAAAGGAGGTAAGAAAAGCGATAGAAAAATATTGCTTATAAAAAATTAAAATTTAATTATTTAGCAATCCAGAACCACAACGTTGTTTATCTAAAGAAATAATATGTTGCCTCTCAAGATAATATAGATCCTGAAATTTTAAAGCATCAGAATTAAGATCCTTAAAAAGATCATCAATTTCTCTGGTAGAGTTCGTATCTTCTGATAAATCACGCTCAATAAGAATTGAAATACAGTTCTCTAATGTTTTTAATCTTTGTGAACTCCAAGACTCAATAAGATGCCTGCAACGTTTTAATGATTTATATCTTTCAAGAGTAGATAAAGTTCCTAATAAATTATCTTTTGCATTATCTAAAGTAGCTAAAAACAATTCATTAGGATTAATAAAAATGTTTAATTTATCAACAATTTCTTGATGATTAATAGAAATATAGTCAGGGAGAAGGGAAAGTAAATTAATATCAATTAGTTTATTAATAATATTTGATTGATTTGAATGAAGTATTTGATCATAAAAATTATCGCCTAAATGATTCTGTTCAATTTGATAAATTGAATCCCAAATAATTCGATGATGATTAATAGAAAACTTATTTAATTCCCTTTTGGAGAATTCACTCCTAATAAAAATTCTTAAATTGGGACAGTGTAAATAATAAAACAAAACTTTAGATTCATTCTTTTCCCTTTGACTTATCTCATTTGGAAGTTCAAATTTATTTGATCTACCATGCCAACGAAAACCTTTGACCTGTTTTCTGAGATCTTCCTCAAATTTTATAGCTAACCTTGCCTGACCCATACTCAATTTTTCAGAAACCTTTTGAAGATAATGAGTACGAGTTGCTGATTGAGGCAACTTACTTAAAAATCTGACCAATAAGGAAACTACTTTTTGAAAATCTTCTGCTTTAGTAATATCCATACCTAAAAAGATTTGATCAAGTTCCCAATCAATCCAAAAGGAAGATTTATCAATTAGAGCAAGATAGTTTTCAGGTTGATTTTTACTTAAAAATTCATCAGGATCCTTATAGTCTTTTATTTGCAAAATTTTTAAATTTATTTGCTGACTTAAAGATAATCCTTCCACCTCACTTATAACTCTTTTAGTGGCTGAAATTCCAGCATTATCAGAATCAAAATTAATAATTATATTTTTGTTATCTGTACATCTACAAATTTGAGAGATTTGATACTTATTTAAAGCCGTGCCCAATGATGCTATGGAATTATTAATACCTTTGGAATGAAGCGTTATTACATCAAAATATCCTTCAACAACAATAGCTTTATCTTGTTTTCTAATATTACTAGAAGCTTTATCAAGAGCAAAAAGCATTTTACCTTTCTCAAATAATTCACTCTCTGGGGAATTTAGATATTTTGGTTCTTGCCCATCAAGACTTCTACCTCCAAAGGCAACAGTCCTACCTTGCATGTCAAATATTGGGACAATCAATCTATTTCTGAATCTATCGTAAACTTTATTTTTTTCTTCTTTTGAAATAATCAATCCAGATTTAAGAACCAAGTCAAAATCAAATTTTTCTACATTTATTAAATATTCATAAAGTTTGTTCCAAGAATTAGGAGCAAATCCTAATTCAAATTTATCTATTATGCTTTTATTTAAATTTCTATTTTTCAATAAATAATTCAATGCATCACAACCCACCGAATCAAAAAGTTGAGACTTAAACCAATTTTTTGTTACTCTTATAATTTTATAAAGCTCCTCCTTTTTTGATAATTGCTTTTTAAAATTGTCATGTTGTGATCGATCAAGTGTAGAGATAGAGATATCATTTTTTTTTGCCAGCGACATTACGACATCAGAAAAATTACTTCTTGTAAATTCCATCAAGAATTTTATAGAATTTCCACCAGCTCCACATGAAAAACAATAATAAAATTGCTTTTCTGGTGATACTGTCATGGATGGCTTATTATCGTCATGGAATGGGCAAATCCCTACAAATTCCCTACCTCTTTTTTTTAAAACGACATGTTCTGATATAACTTCAACTATATCAGCCTTTTCTTTAACTTCTTGTATTGTTTTAGGATCTATTGAAACACTCATAAAATTTTTAATTATTTTACTTTCAATAATTTTTTCTTATGTTATAAATCATTATTATTAATTTATCTACTTAAATTCACATAATGACTATTTTTTATAAATTAAATGCAGTTTTTTAAAAGATTTATAATAAAAAGTTATTCTTTTAACAAAATTTATTTAATTTTTGCATCTTTTTTCTTCAGCTTAATGACAGTGTGTGTTAAGAAGATCGATGATGGAATACCAATATATGAACTAGTTTTTTTTCGCTCAATATTTAGTTTATTTATAACTTCATTGATAATTAATAAAAAGAAAATATATCCCTGGGGAATTGATAAACCATTGTTGATCCTAAGAGGAATTTTAGGAACATCAGCTTTGATTTGTATTTTTTATGCAATAAGAAATATGCCCTTAAGTCTTTCTACCGTAATTCAATATACATATCCAATATTTATATCAATATTTGCTGTAATTTTTATTAATGAAAAAATAAATAGATATATTTTTATAGCATTGATATCAGGATGGTTAGGAATAGTAGTAATATTAAATCCCATCAAAATATCTTCATTAAATAATGAAATATCTCAATTTTCTTTATTAATTGCTTTTATAGGTGCAATAATGACAGCCCTAGCTTACATAACAGTAAAAAAGTTATCTGAGAAAGAAAACGTTTTTATAATTATTAAATATTTTCCTTTAATTTCAGTCATTGTCCTTTTCCCTTTTGTTCTTACTGGATGGGTTACACCTCAATTTAATGATTTAATTTGGATATTAGGCATTGGGATTTTTACTCAATTGGGGCAAACATTTTTGACTCTAGGATTGAAATATTTAACTGCATCCTCAGCTTCAGCAATAAATTATTTGCAAGTACTTTTTGGTGCAATATGGGGTATTTATTTTTTTAAAGAAACTATCTCTATAAATTTTATTTTTGGGTCAATACTTGTTTTATTAGGAACTATTATTTCTTCTAGCAAATTTACAAAAAAGATTTAGAATTAATAATAAAGATTATTTAAATGAAAATCCTTTTTTTAACAATTATTGGTTTTCTACCCTACCAGCATATTATTGCTTCAACTCCTAAATCAGTTACATGTACGAGAACTGAATATAGAGAAGAATATATCCCTGGAACAAAATCAAGTCCAGGTTATGTAAGGAATTACGAAGTAGATGTTGAGATCCCATGTGGGGGTCCAAGATCTCAAAAAGTCGATAATAATGATTGTAGTGAGGGGTCGGTTATAGGAGGACTTCTTGGAGCAGGATTAGCTCTTTCGAGTTCAAGAGGCAAAGATAGATTTTGGGCAGTTCCAGCTGGCGGAACTGCTGGTGCACTTATTGGATGCCAAGTCGATGGGGGCTAATTGATTAGTTGGATTAGCGGTGAGATTATCTATTCATGGACAGATAATCAAAAATCTTATATTTTGATAAACTGTAACGGTTTAGGGTATGAAATACAAACTTTAAAAATAATAGAAAATAATATAAAAACAAAAAATACTACCCTATGGATTAATCATGTAAAAAAAGAAGATTCGGATAATTTTTATGGATTCTTAAACAAAGAAGAAAGAGATTTTTTCCGAGATTTACTTAAAGTTAAAGGGATTGGTCCGCAAATAGGAATGTCTCTACTAACCAAATATTCGTTAAATGAAATAATTAATTCTCTAAAAACTAAAAATGATAAATTGATTAGCTCTGTTCCTGGGATTGGAAAAAAAATGACAGAACGTATATTCTTTGAAATGAAAAATAAATTCCTTAATGATCCAAAAGTTTTCAAAGTCACTAAGGAGAGCACAAACAATGAAAGTAAAAAGATTGAGCTAATAATTAATGATGTTGAAATAGCTCTAAGATCACTTGATTATTCTAATAAAGAAATTAAAAACACAATTGATAATTTACGATCTCTTATTAACGAAAGTTTTGATCAAGAAAAAAATGTAACTGAGAACATTACATTTGAAAAATTATTAAAAGATGCTTTTAATTTACTAGATAAAAATGATAGTAATTTTGCATAATTGCATAGTATTATAGTTATAAGTTAAAAATTAAAATGTCTTTAGATACAGCCGAAAAACAGAAACTTATTGATTCCCATCAAATTCATTCAACTGATACTGGATCCGTTGAAATACAAATTGCAATGTTATCTGAAAGGATTTCTAAGCTTAGTGATCACCTTCAGAAGAATATACATGACTATGCATCAAGACAAGGATTATTAAAGATGATTGGTAAAAGAAAAAGAATGCTTTCTTACATTAAAAATAAGGACATTAAGAATTATTCAGAAATAATAAAAAAAATTGGTATCAGAGGATAAACCAAATTAATGAAGAAAAAACAATCAAAAAAAAATAAAACAAAGAAAAAGATTATTACCGAGAGTAGTAATGCATTTAAAAATTTAGAAAAAGATATTAAACCTATCACTCCAAAATCGAGTTCCAAAGGTATTCCTAAATATGTAGCGGATAGAATGGCAAAAAGAATTATGGTAACCGCAGGTATACCAACGATTCTTGGGATGTCAGTTTTCGTAGCTAGTTATTTTATTGTCACCAGAAATATTGCCGAAATACCTCCTTCATCAACAATAGCAATATCAGCATTATTTTTTTTACTAGGATTAGGAGGCTTAAGTTTTGGAATATTATCAGCAAGCTGGGATAAAGAACCTGGCAGTTTATTAGGAATAGAGAACATCCCTTTAAATATAGAAAGAGCAAAGGCAGCCTTTAAACCTGCTAGTCAAAATTTCGAAGAAAAAAATTGATCTACGAAACTAAGGATTTTAGCCTCACATTGAATGAATTAGACTCTAATAATTGTGCCGCGCCATTTATATCGCTTATACAAAATTGATCGCCAAACTTTACATATGTAACTTTATCATTTGATTTAACTGCTGCCAAAACAGGAGACTTAATACCGCATTTATCTTTATCAGCTTTGAATTTTATCAAACAATTACGAATCTTATTTTGTACTCCAATATCAGAAGCCTGAGAACTATCCAAATTAATAATTAGTAATTTCAAATTATCAATTTCTCTGCAATCATCAATAATTAATTGAGTTTTATCACTTCTTTTGTCAATCGTACCCCAAACTAATAGTCTTGTGTCTGTAAGTAAAAACTCAGATAATCTTAGATATGTCTTAGGAAATACCACAGCTTCACAACTCCCAGAGAGATCTTCTAATTGCAAAATCGCCATTCTATCTCCCTTTTTGGTTGTAATTTGCTTTAATTCTGGGATCATTACTACTAAACTCACTTTACTTCTATCTTTAGATTCTTCAAGATGTGAAATACTTATTGGTGATATTAATTTTGCGGGTTTAGATAGATGTTTTAAAGGATGATCAGAGAGATAGAATCCAAGGAGCTGCTTCTCTAATTTAAGTTTTTCAACGAGCGAGTAGTCCTCTACTTTACTATTTTCTTTAAGAGAAAAATCAAAATCCAAAGAGGTATTATCGTTATCAAATAAATTACCTTGGCCAGAAATTCGATCTTTGTTTTTTGATGACGCCCACTCCATAACTGATTCGAGATCAGCAAGAAGCTGAGCTCTATTTTTATTTAATGAAAATTCATCTAGGGCTCCACAATGAATTAAAGATTCAAGATTTCTCTTATTTAAAACGTTTGCGGGCAACCTATCGCATAAATCTGCAAGAGATTTGAATGAACCTAATTCTTCTCTACTGGAAATTATATGTCTTATTGCAGAATCTCCAAGGTTTTTAACAGCAGATAATCCAAATAATATTTGATCTTTTTTTATAGTGAAATCAATTCCAGATAAATTTATACTAGGTGCAATTACATCAATCCCCATTGAGTAACAATTTGATATGTACCTTTGCATTTTATCTGTTGATCCTGAATTTACTGACAATAGCGCAGCCATATAAGCGACTGGGAAGTGAGCTTTTAAGAAGGCAGTCTGGTAAGTTACCGCTCCATAGGCAGTTGAATGACTCTTGTTAAAGCAATACTCTGCAAATAAGACCATTTGATCAAAAAGATCATTTGCTATCTTCTTTTCTACACCTTTTCTAATTGAACCTTCAATAAAGAGGTTTCGGTGTTTAACCATTTCAGAAACTTTCTTCTTCCCCATAGCCCTTCTTAACAAATCAGCCTCTCCCAATGAGTAACCAGCTAAATCTTGAGCTATTTTCATGATTTGCTCTTGATAAACCATAATTCCATATGTTTCAGTAAGAATTGATTGAATAGAGGGATGTGGAAAATCAACTTTTTCAGAGCCATTTTTTCTTTTTATAAACTTTGGTATGAGGCCAGCATCAAGAGGTCCTGGACGATATAAAGCTAAAATAGATGAGATGTCTTCAAGGGAATTTGGTTTAAAATCTTTTACAACCTGTTTCATTCCGGAGGATTCTAATTGGAAAATACCTTCTAAATCTCCTCTGCCAATGAGATCAAATGTTTTATTATCATTTTCAGGTATTTTCTCTAAGTTTATTTTTTGGCCAGTTGATGATTCTATTAATGAAACTGTTTTATTCAGCATAGTTAAATTTTTGAGACCCAAGAAATCCATTTTTAAAAGTCCAAGTGACTCAATATCATCCATAGAATATTGAGTTATTAGTTGACCATCGTTATTCCTTTGAAGGGGAACTAAAGTATCAAGAGGCTGAGAAGAGATAACAACACCTGCAGCATGAACTCCGTAAGTTTTATTAGTACCTTCAATTCTTATCGCTAAATCCACCCACTTTTTAACTCTGGTATCAGTTATGTATTTTTCTCTAAATTCTTTACATGGTGTATTCTCATCAATCATTTCATTAAGCTTAAAGGGCTTGCCTCTGACTACGGGTATTAATTTAGCTAGCTTATCTGACTCTCCATAAGGAATATCTAGAACCCTAGCGACATCTTTTAAAACGGCCTTTGAAGTCATCTTATTAAAGGTAATAATTTGTGCAACTTTCTCTTCTCCATAACGCTCAGTAACGTAATCAATTACTTCATTCCTCCTATCTATACAGAAATCTGTATCGATATCAGGCATTGATTTTCTTGCCGGATTTAAAAATCTTTCAAAAAGAAGGCCATGTTTTACTGGATCAATATTAGTTATTTGCAATGAATATGCTACGAGTGATCCTGCGGCTGAACCTCTCCCAGGACCAACAGGAATAGAGTTGTCCCTCGCGAATTTAATATAATCCCAGACAACTAAAAAATAGTCAGGGAAACCCATATCCTCTATAATTTTTAGCTCTGAATATAATCTATTTTTATAAGTCTCATTAATTTCCTCAAAAGTTGATTTGCTCAATCTTTTCATCAGTCCATCTTCTGAAACTTTTTTTAGAAAACTTATAGCATTATCTTCTTGGGAAATAGGGTATTTAGGCATTCTATATTCACCAAATAAATCAAACTCTTCAACTTTATTTGAAACCTCATTAGTATTATCAATAGCATTTCTAATAGTATCAGCATCTAGATGATCATTAAAAAGAGAAAGCATCTCATCTTCTCCTCTTATATATTCTGTTCCTGTATATCTTAATCTTTTTTCATCACTAATTAATTTACCAGTTAAAACACAAAGTAAGGCATCATGAGCACCTACATCTTTATTTGAAATGTAGTGAGCATCATTAGTAGCAACTATCTTAATACCTAATTCTTTACTAAGTTTTACTATCTCAACATTAACAATTCTATCTTCTATTGAACCATGATCTTGAATCTCTAAATAAAAGTCATTCCCAAAAACTTTTTTATACCATTTTGCTATGGTTTCTGCAATATCAATCCGTCCTTTTAAAATAGCTTGAGGGATTTCCCCCCCTAAACATGCTGTCGATATTATTAAGCCCTCTTTATATTTTTCTAATAATCTTTTATCTATACAAGGTCTTGAGAAGATACCTCTTCCTCTCATCCCTTTAAGATGACTAATGGTTGTAAGCTTAACAAGATTTTTATAACCTATATGATTTTTCGCTAAAACGACTAGATGATAACGTTTCTCTTTCTTTGGTTGAGGATCATCAATAGAGCCGTTAATTATATACATCTCATTACCAATAATTGGTTTTATTCCATATTTCTTGCAATTTTTTACTAGCTCTAAGACTCCATACATCACTCCATGATCCGTTAATGCAATGCTTTTCATTCCCAATTGACTAGCTCTCTCAACTATTTTGGGAACTTGACTGGCGCCATCTAATAAGCTGTAATCACTATGATTATGTAAAGGAACAAATCCCATTAAGATTTTTTATCTATATATAAGATAGTGAAATAAATTTAAAGATCTACAAAAGATTAAAGAAATTAATTTTTAATTCAATTTTGCAGAGTGGGGCTATTTTTAGTAATGTTTAAATCTTTTTCAAAAATATTAGCTACATTTAAAATTTTCCCCTCTTCTAAAACATTTCCTATTAATTGCAATCCGATTGGAAGACCTTTGTTGTCAAAGCCACAAGGAATACTAATAGCTGGTAAGCCTGCCAAATTAGCAGGAACTGTTAAAAGATCAGACAAATACATAGATAATGGATCATTTGAGTAATCCCCTTTTAAAAATGCAGTGGTAGGACATGTTGGCGATAACAATACATCAGCTTTTTTAAAGGCATTATCAAAATCATTTTTAATAAGAGTCCTTACTCTTTGAGCTTTTTTATAGTAAGCGTCACTGTAACCAGCAGATAAAGCATAAGTACCAATTAAAACTCGTCTTTGTACTTCTTTTCCAAAACCTTCTGATCTAGTCATAGAAGTCATATCAGATAAATTATCTGAAGAACAATTCCTATATCCATATTTAACTCCATCATATCTTGCTAAATTTGCAGAGGCTTCTGAGGGAGCAATTACATAATAAGTAGCAATTCCATCATTAAATCTTGGGCAATTTATTTCAATAATCTCGGCACCTAGAGACTTAAATCTATCAATACTACTTTCTACAGAAATTTTTACTTGCTCATCTAATCCAGGATGCTCAAAACATTCTTTAATAACTCCTATTTTCATACCTTTTATAGAATTATTTAAATTAAGCAAGTAATCAGGAACAGGAATATTTATTGAAGTTGAATCTAAAGGATCTTTACCAGAAATTTCAAATAGAATCTCTGCAGCATCAGAAACAGTCTTAGTTATCGGTCCAATCTGATCTAGAGAGCTAGCAAAAGCTATTAAACCCCACCTACTAACTCTCCCATAAGTTGGTTTAAGTCCTACGACTCCGCAAAATGAAGCTGGTTGCCTTATTGAACCACCTGTATCAGAACCTATTGAAGCTATACTTAATCCTGCTGCAACAGAAGCTGCACTTCCACCAGAACTACCACCAGGAACTCTATTATAATCCCACGGATTTGAGGTAACACCAAAAGCTGATGTTTCAGTCGAGCTACCCATAGCAAATTCATCTAAATTTGTTTTTCCTAAACATATAGCCCCTGAGCTCCATAAGTTATTAGAAGCGGTTGATTCATATGGTGCAATAAATTCCTTAAGCATATTACTTGAACAAGATGTCATTATTCCCTTTGTGCAAAGATTATCCTTAATTGATATTGGTAAGCCTGCTAGCCTCGGTAACTTTTCATTATTTTGTATTTTTTTATCAATTTTTTCTGCTTCTTTTAATGCTTTTTCTCTTGTAACTGTAATGAAAGCATTTAATTTCGGGTTAAACTTATCTATTTTGTCTAGAAAATCAGTTGTAAGCTCTTTGGTTGAAGCATTTCCATTTAATATTTTTTGACGAAAAGAATTAAAATCCATATTTGCTATTATTAAATATTTTGAATTATATCTTTAGTCGATAGTTAATGGTTCTGTTCTTTTACATCTTATAAAAGTATGGTTTACATTACTGGAACCCTCATCAGTAAGGTCCTTTAAAAAAAGATTTAGATTATCTTTTAAACTCCTTTTTGTTAAAAAAGGACCATACCAGTAAGTCACATCAGGACTTTTAGTCTCAACTTTAGCCCACCAAGCTAAACCAAGTTTGTTGCCAAAATTTCTAATCAATTTTTAACTGGTCTTAATTGACCATAATTATTTGTTAAATTCTATACAATAATTGTCAATAATTTCAACACTAAATAACTTTTTATGCACTTATGTATGGAAATAATGATAATTCAATGTTTTAAAGCATGCAAAAATATATTTTCTAGGAATTTAATTTTAAAGAATTTACTGTTAGCTGATGAAAAGAAATTGCTGCTGCGACAGAAGCATTAAGGCTAGATGTTTTACCTCTTAGTGGAATCTTTAAAAGAAAATCGCAGTTTTTTTGAGTAAGAACTGAAAGACCTTTATCTTCAGATCCAATAACAATTACCAAGGGAAAATTTGATTGAAAACTTGATAGATCAACATCTCCTTTCTCAGACAAACCAACTACAGTAAATCCGTTATCAACAAGTTCTTGCAGTGACCTATTTAAATTTACAACTCTACTAATTGGGATAAACTCCAAAGCACCAGCAGCAACTTTTGCAACTGTTCCAGTAATACCAGCAGATCTTCTTTGAGGTAGCACTATACCATCGCAACCAAAGGCTTCTGCTGAACGAATAATAGCTCCTACATTATGTGGATCAGTTATTCCATCGAGACATACAATTCTTGGAAAACTCTTTTTTTTATTAGCTCGAGAAATTAATTCACTTAAAGTAAGTGATTTACTATGAGCAATTTGTAATGCAATCCCTTGATGTACCGCTCCAAATGTTATTTGAGAAATTCTTGACCAAGGTACTTCTTCAACTAAAGTACCTTTATTTTTAAATTCTTTTAATAGCAGAAAGAATTTCTCTGATGATCTAATTTCAGAAGTACACCAAATTCTATTAATTGGCCTTTCACCTTTCAAGACTTCGTAAACAGAATGTTTACCCCAAATATAATCTTCAATATTTTTTTCTTTTGATTCAAAATTATTACTTTCATTAGTTCTATCTCTGGAATTCCTAAAAAATGAGGTTTCGTTTCTTTTAAATTTTAAGGAATTTTTATCTTGTCCTTGAAAAGATATATTTCTTCTTTCATATTTATTACTTTCATTAGTTCTATCTCTGGAAT
>CEVF01033376.1_pt1 | contig 13599 bp, 8 predicted proteins | sample 356441 | NCBI WGS metagenome assembly CEVF01 (sample SAMEA2622765, study PRJEB7988) | marine metagenome | biome: marine biome (ENVO:00000447); feature: surface water layer (ENVO:00002042); material: "saline water (ENVO:00002010), including plankton (ENVO:xxxxxxxx)" | depth 5 m
ATTACATCCTTCAAAAATGGCTGATTTGTTATAAGTCCAAGTACAACAAAATTACCTAAAGCGTAATTCATCTTATCTATTGCGTCAGCTCTGTTAGAGTCCCAGACAACTAATTTTGATAAGAGAGGGTCATACGAACTAGAAACTTCTTGACCTTCAACGATACCCACATCGTTCCTAATTCCTGGACCTATTGGAAGTTCTAACTTTCTAACAATCCCTGGCGTGGGTAAAAAATTTCGTGAAGGGTCTTCAGCGTATATTCTGCATTCAATTGAATGTCCTCTTTGTTTGATGTCCTTCTGAGATAAGGTCAATTCTTCACCATTAGCAATACGGATTTGCCACTTAACTAAGTCTACTCCACAAACCATCTCAGTAACGCCATGCTCTACTTGTAATCTCGTATTCATTTCTAAGAAGAAAAACTCACCATCTTGATACAAAAATTCAACTGTACCTGTACTGTGATAGTTTGTTACTTCTGCTGCTTTAATTGCAGCTTCTCCCATTTCTTTCCTGAGCTTATTAGTTATTGCTGACGAAGGAGATTCTTCAATTATTTTCTGATGTCTCCGTTGAATAGTACATTCTCTTTCAAAAAGATGTATAATATTTCCTTTTTGATCTCCTAAAATTTGAACCTCTATGTGCCTCGGTTTATCCAAGAAACGCTCCAGAATCAATGTGTCATTACCAAATGAATTACGCGCCTCATTTCTGGCAGATTCTATAGCTCCTGATAACTCTTCAGGCTTGTATACTGCTCTCATGCCTTTTCCACCGCCGCCAGCTGCAGCCTTTACCATTAAAGGAAAACCTATATTTTTTGCAATAGAGTCAATATTACCACTGAGTTCTCCATCATGCCCAGGTATTGTTGGCACTCCAGCCTCATCCATCATTTTCTTAGATTCAGCCTTATCTCCCATAACTTTGATAGTCTCTGGACTAGGTCCTATGAATATTAAACCTGAATCAATAACATGCTGAGCAAAATCACCATTCTCAGATAGAAAGCCATATCCTGGATGAATCGCATCTGAAGATGTTGACTTAGCTGCATCAATTATTTTATCAAAATTAAGGTAACTTTCAGAGGGATTTGCAGGGCCTATACAGACTGCCTCATCTGCCATATTAACATGTGGCGAATTAACATCTACATCTGAATATACTGAAACTGATTTGACCGACATCTCTTTACAAGCACGTATGACTCTGCAAGCTATTTCACCACGATTGGCAATCAGAACTTTCTTAATCATTCTTTACTCCATGAGGGGGGACGCTTTTGCAAAAAAGCAGCCATTCCTTCCTGACCTTCTGAACCTTCTCTAATTTGAGTAATTAATTCAGCCAAGTGAGAATCTCTTTCATCAATGTAATCCTTGTCGACTTCTTCAGATAATAATTTCTTGATAAAACTTTGAGCAAGGGGTGCGCCCTTAATAATTTTGACCATTAATTTTTCTATGTCTGAGTCCAAAGTATATAGAAAACCAAAATCATACGCTTGCCTAGTTCCAAAACTTTCGCCAGTGATAAATAACTCTCTCATGCGACTTATACTCATTTTTCTAGAAACATAAGGTGAAATAACTGCTGGAATCATACCAATTTTCACTTCAGGAAAACCAAACTTCGTACCTTCTTCTGCTATGACAAAGTCACATGCTGAGGCTAAACCCATTCCTCCTCCAAAGCATACTCCATGTACATGTGCAATAGTCGGAACTGGGCAGTCTGAAAGAGAAAATAATAACTCTTGTAATTCTTCTGGATTCCATGCATTTATGTCTGCTCCAGAGCAGAAGACTGTACCATTGCCCTTGATAACTATGACGCGGAGACCATCGTAATTTTTTACATCTGCCAATATCCCACTCAAGGCACCCATCATTTCTGAGGTTAATGCATTTTTTTTCTGAGTATTATTGAGACTAAGCATCAATGCCTCTCCATCTCTCTCTACAATTAATGGCACTTCATCTGACATTCTAGTTTACAATAAAAATACCTGTATTAATAATAGTCACTAATTTGAATCTGTGTGTGCCTCTAAATCATCTCCACCGGCAAATGTAGATTGGACAATAGAGTAAAGATCGTCCATTCCTTCACCTTCTTTAGAAGACACTGCTAATAAATTCGATTCTAAGGCTAGAACTTGTAAAACTTTTAAGAGTTCGGAAGATAAAACTCCACTCATACCAGACAAGTTAGGCATATCCATTGCCAACTTATCCAAATTTGCGGCCCACTCGCGCACATTATCCACTTCTTCTGGTTGAAGCAAATCACACTTAGTCAGTACTGGAAACATGGGAATAGGAAATCTTAAATGAGCTGCTGATGCAAGTAAAAGCTGTGTTACAAAACCATCAGGAGTCCTGGACAGTAATGGATCTAAAAGTAAAACAATACCTGCTCTAGGGGACACATTTTCTACCAATACTTTTGAAGCTTCCCTGTAAAGAAATAATTCAGTTTGGCCAGGAGTGTCAACAAGAAAATAATCACAGTTTATTTCATCAACTTGTTCTTTAATCCAGTCAAGCTCAACAGCCAGTAAATCTGCACAGACAACTTGGGCACCGTTTGGACCCAAACTATATTCTTCCATTATTTGAGAAACCGTAAATTTTTCTCTAACATCAATTGCAGCTTCATATGCTACAGTTTCAGAGCCAGGATCTAGGTTAATTGCAACTCCATCATATCTGTAGTGCTGCATCCATTCCTGTAAAGTTGCCACTAGGGTAGATTTACCGGCCCCAGCAGGCCCTACAAAATAGAGAAGGGCTGTGTGATCCATTAAATTCTTCTACGGACTAATGCAACCATGCCAAATATTGCCAAAGCTGCAGCAATAGAAGGTGCTGGTAAAAGACCATCTTCTTCTTCTTCTTCATCGAGATTAGCAGTATTAGATGCACCAAATGTCTCTTCCTTTGAAGGGAATACATTATCTGATTCATCTACTTCTTTAATATTGTCCTCAGGATCAATAATTGCTACAAAAATGTAACTACCATCTTTAACTGCCCAAGTAAATGAAACTGACCTAGAATCTCCACGAATCAGTCCTTCAATACTTTTGACTGTTAGTGTATCAACTGGTGGATTACCGTTAGTATAATCAGATGCTTTGTAAACATGCATTGCCACATCAACGTCAAGCTCAGATTGCTCTCCTTGAGGGTATCCAACTGTAACTTTAATAGTGGCTGAACCATCTGATTCTGTTACTTTGATGGCATCTACTACTAAGTTGGTAGTTAACTTTGCAATTGACAATTTATTAACATATGACATATCATTACCTTCGTCTACGTTAATGGAACTACTTACTTTTACTGAGACATTGTATGTGTCTGTCCTATCCTTGTTGGGAATCCAAGGTATGACAACAGTTTGATTGCTGTATGTAGTGTTAAAGTCAATGTATCCATATTGGCCACTGACTGAATACCCTGTGCCAAATGGATAAAATCCGGTAGAATTTTGTGTTGCTAAACCCAATACTTCACCCCATCCAAAAGTACCATCAACTGAAACATTGAAATGAAGTCTGTAAGTTCCGCCTTCAGGAATATTAGCTACACCTACTTCGAACGATATTGGACACTCTTTTCCAGCCAGACCATCCCCAATATCAACAGCCATATCAGAAACATAAGCATCGACTGAACTTACTGCGTACGAATTTTTAACAGCTTCATTATTCAATTCAGGACCGCCAGTTCCCTCGTCAATTTCTTGACTCTCGTCCACTTTAATAATAAATCTGTAAGCTGCATTTTCTAAGAATTTAAATGGAATGCTAACGTCAGTTGTTTCTCCCATACCTAATGCTTTGTCTACATTAATTGTAGCCAATTTAGATGTAAAAGGTGATGACGTGTAGAACGTAACTTCTAGCTTTGTTCCCTCGCTATCTGTCATATTTCTAACACCTAAGTTAGCAATTGTGGCTGTAATTTCACTATTAACTCCTACCATAGCATATCCATCATCATTAACTGGAGATATATCTACTGAAGTAATTTGAAGATCTGGAAGCTTCTCATAGACTGTAATAACTTTATCTTCAAATTCATTATTGTCTTCATTCCATTCTAAAATATCATCGTTTCTATCAACATAAGCACTGATTCCATAGCTTCCGAGTTTAGTAGGAGTCCAATCATATTGATAGAATGTAGTTTCACCATTCAGACCAACTGTTTTTCCTTCATCAATTTGGAACCAATCAACTGCTCCGCCATCTGGATCTTCTACTCTAAGGTAAACTTTGACATCGCTAGCAGCACTATCGGCAAGATTTGATTGTGTCACGGCAACCTCAATCGTTGTTACCTCATTATCATAAACTACGTCATCGCCCTCGTCAATATTTGCTACGATTAGATCAGGTCTCTGCTCCTTTAATTCAAGATAACTGCTCTTAACTCTGAACCAACTGGTGGCAAAATCTCTGTTGTTGGTTTCGTTTGTTTCTTCGATAGATTCTTCACCGTCAACAAATACACGAACGTTCCAGAAACCGGAATCTTGAGGTGATGTACTCCAATTTAATCGGAGGAAAGAATCGTCATTAAACTCGCCTCCATTACCTGGAATTGCAGGCCTTATTGGTAGGCTTTCATTCACCTTTACCCAGTTCTGGCCGGTACAATCTTCGTTTGGACACTTCATAACTTCCAAGTGCATTAGTAAAGGTGCACCAGGAGTTCCTCTTGCATCTCCCTCACCAACGTTTTCTATAATGTAAGTGAAAGAAACTATGGTTCCTGCAACAGGCTCAACTGGAATACTACTCAATGTTTGAGGACCTACATCTTTAACTCTGAGATCTGGCTGACTGCAGTCTCCAACACATAAATCTATACTGTCCACATTGTTACTGGTGTCTGAATCTTCAGTATTGTTTGATTCTGAATCAATTTCAACTTTTAGTTTGTAAAGTCCATCTTCTACTTGTGGAATTGTGAATTCCCACTCCATTCTTTCTGGTGGAATCTCATCTTCATCAGGGTCTGGGCTAACGTATGGGAAAGTTAAAGGTGAAGGATCTATTACAAATGGGCCATCATCAGATTCACCAGTTGCGTCAAACCAAGCCATAATTGTAATTGGAGTTTGAGTACTGACGTCGCCATCATTACCATATTCAAAAACTACTGTAATATCTTGTCCAGCGGCTGCCTGATCGCTTTCCATATCTAGCGAAACATAAAGATCAGCTTCTCCAGTTTCAGGTTCAACAACTACGAAGAATTCGTATACACCGTAGTCGCTACCACCTTCATTAACAGCTGCAGTTAAACAGACTTCACCAGTCTGTTCAAATGTAATCGATAAAGTTACTTCTCCGTTTTCACCGGGAGACATTGTAAATTCATCTGTTTCTTCGGCTACGGTCGATGATGAACAATCTCCACTTGAGGAAGGTTCGTACAATACTACTTTGGCAGTGTAAGCATCTTCTCCAATGTTCCTCCATTTGACAATATAGTCATATTCTACATTCTCACGGGGTGGTGGAGTTCCAGCCGGTTCAAAAATTTCTAAAATTTGTAAATCATCAGAGGCATCTGCTTGGGTTCCTGCCAAAAATACTACACTTGACAGTAACAACAAAGCTGCAACTGAACTGACAAACACTTTACTAATTCGATTATCTACCATAAAATCGCCTATATTACCTATCTTGTGCCCCTTAATAAGGGGTTTGTTTATTTAAGTACAGCAGATATATTAAATCATTTGAGAGCTTGAAAATATGAATTCAAAGAATACAAATCTTACAGAAATTACTTACAAACTACGAGAAAGTTGTGATTATTATAAGGATAAAATAATTAAGGACAATAAGAATGTTGAATTCGCTTATAATCCCTTAAATTATGCGTGGGAGCCTCATAAAAAATATTTGGAAAATTATGGTTCACTCGGGGCAAAAACTATAGTTATGGGGATGAATCCAGGACACGGAATGGGGAATACAGGAATTCCTTTTGGCTGCCCCAAAAAAGTTAGCAAATATTTGAATATTACTGGCTTAGAAGTTAAAGAACCTGTAAATGTCCATCCAAAACGAAAAGTTACTGGTTTAGAGTGCTCAAAACCAGAGATATCAGGTAAAAGAATATGGGGATTAATAGAAGACATATACGGACCACCTAAAAATGCTTTCAAAAATATTTTCGTTTTAAACCACTTCCCATTATGGATGTTTAACGCTGCAGGCCAAAATATAACTCCAGATAAACTGAAAAAATCATCAACTGAAGAAATTTTTAGAATTTGTAACAAATACGTTTCCGACGTCATTAGTTTGCTAAATGCAGAAAAAATCATAGGCGTTGGAAAATATGCGAACAAGATGGCCAAAAATGCAATAAAAGAAAATAATATCGAAGGAATAACAGTAGAAGAAATACCACACCCTAGTCCAGCAAATCCTTTAGCTAACAAAGACAAAGGTGCAATATGGAAAAAAATATCTAGGAGAGTCATAAAAGGTAAGTAAGCTAGTAATAAAGCACAGATTAACTTTTATCTAAGGGCCTAGGTTGCAAATTTAATGGAACAGCGTTCTAATAGATTATTTGCGACCGCAATTTCGATTTTTATCCTAGGATTCGTAGGTAGGATTGTACTTCATGATTATCCAAATTTTGAAACTGTAATGGTGGCTAGCTTCTTATCAGCACTAGTATTACCAAGAAACTGGACGTTTGTAGTAACCATAACTATGATTGTTTCTAGTGACATATACCTTGGATACTTTGGTGGATCTAAAATAATCTTGTTTACGTATTCAGGATTTTTACTTGTTTCGATTTTGACTTCTAAATTTAGAAATAATATCAAAGGAGGAATAAAACCGGGAACTGTCTATAAATTCGGAGGAGCTGGAATTTTAGTTACCTTGATGTATGATATATGGACTAACTTTGGAGTCTTTTTATTGACTTACAACCACACCTTAGATAATTTAATCTTAGTTTATGTTTTAGGATTGCCTTTCATGCTATATCATCTAATCTCAAGTCTGGTTACATTTACTTTAATTGGATTTCCATTCTATGCTCTTTACTCTCAAGGCATGAACAATAAGCTTAACGTGGAAGACGAGATTACTGGATATGAGCAAAACTAAAATATTAGTCGCAGTAGCACTGATAAACATCGTAGTTATTGCTGGAATTGTTAACGAGCTAGGCTTTGGAAACGAGGAAGTTGATACTTCAACAATAGTGACTGCAAAACTAACTATATCTTATTCAAACGCAGGAGATAATGACACTTTAATTTTTGAATCTATTACAACAACTGAATCAACAGTGTTTGGGTTGTTGATGGCCGCAAGTAGTGAAGGAAATTATGAAGTGATGACTACAAACGATGGACAAGGAATAACTGTTACAGATATTATTGTAGAAGATTGTGACGCTTGTGAAAAAGAAGAAGGATACAGTTGGCAATATACCTTAAATGGATTTTACAGTGACATCGCTGCAAATAGAAATATTATCACCAATGACGATGTCGTAGAATGGATATATACTAACGAAATATAATTCAAAGTTCTTTTATACTCTTGCAACAGAGGCTACTTGTGAGTAAGATAATAAGTATAGCAGTTGCTTTTTTCTTGCTATTCACCATTTTTGGATACACCAATTATAATGCTTCTGCAGAAGATGAAATTCCTGAGTGGGGATTTTACGTCTATATGGCTGGAGATAACACACTTTACAATGAATTAACTGATGATTTAAATGAAATGAAGATGGTTGGATCAAATGAGGATTTAGATATAGTTGCTTTAACGGATAAGATAGACGACAATGATTCACATCTATATCATGTTTTAAAGCACAATTTAGTTGAGCGAAATTTAAGTGAAGTGAATGAAACTTGGGAAAATGAATTGGACATGGGTGATGGAAATACCTTAAGGGATTTTTTAATTTGGGCCTCTAATGAATTTCCCGCTAAAAGAAAGATATTGATAATTTGGAATCATGGTAGTGGATGGGAAAAAGTAGCTGAAGATGGAAATAGTTTTTTGACGGTACCAGAGATTAATCTTTCGCTTAGGGAATATCGAGAAGTTACAAATGAATCTCCCTTTACACTAATAGGTTTTGATGCTTGTTTAATGGGCATGTTTGAGATCATGTATGAATTAAAAAATCATGCAACAATGATCCACGGCTCAGAAGCTTATGAGCCTCTAGAAGGATGGACCTACAATAATTTGCTGTATAAATTAAATAAGAATCTAAATGATGAAGAATTGGCACATCATGTAGTTAACGATTACATTGAATCATATCGGAATGGCTCAGTTTATACTAGCTATTCTGTAACTGCTTCAGTAGTTTCCAGCAATAAGTTAGAAGGCTTATGGAATGATTTAGATAATTTTAGCACTGAATTAAATAGCGTATTACCTGTTTTTAAGAACGAAATTAAAAAGGCTAGAGATAATTCACAACGATTTGACCAAAACCCAAACTTTAGAGATCTTTATGATTTAACAGTTAAAATCGAAAATGAGTTACCTGTAACCTCTGTAAAAGAAGCTGCACGTAATTTGAGAGATAGTATTAACCAAACTGTGATGTTTGAAGACCATTGGACAAAGCCCGAAAAACTTAATGTTGAAAGAGCAAATGGAATGACTATTTATTTTCCAACTGAAGGTGTAAAAAACGGATATAGTAATCTTGAAATAATGGAAAATACATGGTTCGACTTTATATCTAACTATGAAACTTCTATTCAATCAGAATCTAATTTTGAAAATGTCAATTCTAAAAGTGTAGATACCGGAACGGGACACAATGACAGCGTTCTTGTTAACGGAACTTTTGACGGTGAAGCCTCAATATTAAAATTTAAAATAATCAATTCACAAGGTGAGGTCATAGAAAGCATTGTGCAGGGTCTTGAAAATAATAGTTTTGATAATTTATTAGTTCAACCAAAAAAATCTGGAAATTATTCTATCGAATTAACACTCTACAATGATGAGGGTTATTTGCAAGATTATTATTACGATGAAAACTTATTTGTTGATCTAAATCTTCCAGATTTGCATCTTGATATGCCTGAGCTAGTTAGTGAAACCTCTGAAGGGGTATTGTCAAACGTAAAAGGTGTGGATATTAACGATAAATTCTTTGTAAAAGGCCAAATAAGAAATTTAGGTACTGTTAGTGCTAATAATGTCTCTCTAAAAATAAAATATGAAGATCGAGTCAAGATCGTAAACTACACTAAATTAAATCCAAATGAAATCGTCAACTGGACTTTAAGCGATTATGAAATATTGGATAGCAATAATTTTTCTCAAAACATTAACATAAATTTAAGTGTTTTCTCCTCAGATTACTACGAAATAGACCCTGAAAATAATATGACTTCATTCTCATTCTTCATTCATGGAGAGCATTCCCACCTCTATACCTCTACTGTAAAAAACCTGAATACTGTTGAACTAGAAAGTAATGATAATGGATACTATTTCCCGTGGCTAGAAACTGAAATAACGATTATAGACTCAGCCGAGCAATCTTGGGACTTGGTGTATTTTAACTTTATTTTACCTGAATCTTGGGAGGCTAATAGTACAAATATTTTGCATGTAGATTCTGAAAGTAAGACATTGATTAGACTGAAACCTCCAATTGACGCTAAAAAAGGAGAAACAAAAATACCTTTTGAAATACTTAACGGAAATGGTGTTATCGGAGGCTATGGTAACGTAAGTGTAACTATACCTCAATATTATGGAGTCAGCATAGCTGCTCAACAAATAGATTCAAGCGTTAAAATTTTAGTAACAAATACTGGAAACGGTAAAGACACCTTCAAACTATCAAAGGAGCTTGAAGATGGGCTGACTTTATTTCTTACTGAAACATATTTTGAACTTGAGCCATACCAAACAAAAGAAATAAGCACTCAAGGACTAGAAACTGAAACTGCGTCAAAATATGAAGCTAACTTTGAAGTAGAAAGTATAGGTAACGTTAATATTTCGGCCAATATTGTTTTAGAAATAAAAGGAATTGAAGATTCTGAATCTGGAGAAAATTCAGGTCTAAATTTAACTGCAACTGCTGTAATTGGATTTGTGATATTCTCTATTTTTATATTAAGGATGAGAAGAACATAATCAATGCAACATTTTTTAGACCTGCACATGAATGGTTAGCTATGAGAGCCGGAGGCATCGCCTTACTACTGATTTTAAATCTTGTTTTGCCAACGAGCTCTGCTATTGATGAAAAAACAACTTTTGATGTTACCTTCTTCGATAAAAATGCAGATGGAGTAGATGACCGAATGGACCACTTGGTTGCAAAAGGTGAAGACGTAGCTGTCATTATGATGTTCTCAACCGCCACTTCCAATAAACATGTTAACGAAATAAAGGAATTGGGGTTGGAAGTAACTCATGTTTACAAGTACATTGATGCAATAAGAATAGATAGTGTTCCCTCAGAAAAATTACGTGATTTAACCTTAGTTTCAGATTTAAAACTAGTTGAATGGCAAGTTCCAGTTTATCCTATGCTTGATACTGCGGTTAAAGCAGTTAAAGTAAGGGATTCAGATGAATATTCTCCAGTTGTATGGGATAAAGGACTGTATGGTGAGGGAATAAACGTAGCCGTTTTGGATACTGGAGTCGATAACGAACATGAGACTTTCGGAGTTTATGCAGATCAAGGTGTTAGACGATTCATTGCTGGAATGAACTGTGACGGAGGTTGCCCTACAGATGAAAACGGGAACTATCAATTTACAACAGATGAAGATAGCAATGAAGATCCTGATGACTTTGATGGACACGGAACACACGTTGCGTCAACAGTCCTTGGAATGGGAGGAGATGACGACGAAGACGGTGATGGAGAAATAGATTTTATCGGTGTTGCACCAGGAGCACGCCTAATAGACATGAAAGTAATGGCAGATTGGGGTTCTGGTTCTGCTGCTGATATTAACGAAGCAATAGAGGCATGCATTGAGAATGTAAATACTGATTGGGAAAACGACGGTGAAAAAAATAATGGAATACACATTATGTCTATGTCATTGGGAACAACCAGTGACAGCGATGGTACCGATTCTCAATCACAACTGGTCAACCAAGCTAATGCAGCAGGTATTGCAGTAATCATTGCTATGGGAAACGATGGTGATGAGGAAGTACCTTCTCCTGCAGCTGCAGATTGGAGTATTGCAGTTGGAGCTATAGACAATAATGACAATGTTAATAGAAATGATGATGATTTAGCTAGTTACAGCAATTATGGACCTAGACAAGATGATGGTGATAATGATAGATGGGATGAATTGAAACCATCTGTTGTAGCTCCTGGAAGTGATATTAGAGCCGCTGCAGGGCATGCTAATTTCTTTGGAGATAGTAATGCTCAGGGGTGGTCAACTCTAAGTGGAACCAGTATGGCTACACCTATTGTAGCTGGTTTAGCGGCATTATTGCTAGAAGCTGATGGTTCGCTGAAACCTACGTCAACAACTAATGGCGTAAGAGATAGGTTACAAGATTTCTCTGAAGCATGGGACGGAGAACATGATGGAAGCCCATCTGAACCTAATGAGAGTGATAAGTACAATTATTACTACGGATATGGATACATTGATGGATACGAAATAGTTGACATAAATCAACCTGATGCCGTAGTTGCTGGAATTACATCAACGCCTGAAACTCCATTAGAAGGAGATACTGTAACTATAGCTGTAGATGTTGAAAATCAAGGTAATGTGGACATAGAAAGTGCTTCGATTAAATTGACATCAGATGGCAGCGAGATTCTTAGTGAGGAATCATTAGATACAATCTCTGTAGATTCAAGCATAACATGGACTTTTGAATGGACTCCTGAAGAAGGTGAATACGATTTAGAAGTTGAAGTCTATGATGTTTCACCATCTGAAAGTGATACTAGCGCCAACAAACTTGAAAAAACTGTAAGCATTGGAGCTGCACCAGCTGAAGGAGTCGATCTTACTATAACTGAAGTATGGACTGACAATCTAAATCCTGTTGACAATGAACACATAAACATTTATGCTAAAATAAAAAATCAAGGAACTGAAGATTCTGAAAACTTTGAATTAAGATGGTACCATAATACCACTAAATTCTCGACTATTCTGGGTGAAGTAATACAGGTAGAGGAAGAAACAACTATCGAAACACAATGGATTGCTGAAGAAGGTCCAAATACTCTAAGTGCTAGATTAGTGGGAATAGAACCTGAAGATCAAAATGACAATAACGACGAGAGAAGTTTTGAAATTGATGTAGGACCTGCACCAGACGAGCCCGATTTCTCCCCAGCAAATATTGAATTTGTAGGAGAATTGGAAGATGGAAATGAGATTACAATAAATTTTGATATTCTGAATTTAGGTAAAACAAGCGGAAGCGTTGATTACGAAATAATGATAGATGGAAGTGCTGTGGACAATGGAAGGGAACAAGTTTCTCCAGAATCGTCGAAGACAATCTCATATCTCTGGACTGCTGAAGAAGGAACGAGCATTGTAAAGGTTGAATTAGGCAATGCAGACCCTGCAGAAACAACTGAAGAAAATAATGAAGTTGCAAAAGAAATTGAAATTCAAGAACCAAAAGAAGATTTTGAACTAAAAAGTATATATTGGAATGATCCTTTATTCGTTGGTGAAGAAACCATAATTACCATAACTGTATCTAATAATGGTGGAAAAGAGGGTAATGCGTTAGTTTCAACTTATGCTGCTGAGAATTTACTTTATCAGGAAAGTCTTGGAGTAGGAGCTAACCAAGAGAATACAATTTCGTTTACATGGACCCCTTATGAGTCCGGTAGTATACAAATTACTTCTGAAATAGAGGAATATGATGAATCAATTAGTAAATACGCATACGTTCAGGAGGCTGAAGAAGAAAATATGAACCCTATTGCAGCTATATCTACAACAATCAACGGAATTCCTGTAAATGAACAATTTCTTAACCTAGAACAAGGCGATATTGCTTCATTCAGTAGTTCGTCATCTTATGATAATGATGGAAATATTGTTAGTTTTACATGGACTCTTAACAATGGAATAGACTCTGAGATAAATAATCAAGAAAATCTTAATTATAAATTTGACATTGAAGGAAGCTACGAGCTAACTCTAACTGTTATTGACAATGATGGAGGAAGTAGTACAAGTGGAACATGGTTCATATTCGTTACAACTAAAGCCAATACAGGGGGAAGTGGAAGTGAGGATGAAGGCAGTAATACTCTTCTAATTGGTGGGAGTGTAGCTGGTATTTTGGCACTGGGTACTGTTGTTGGAATGAAATATTTCCGAAATGAAGATGAAGAAGACTTCTTTGATTTTGAAGACACTGGACCAACCACTTTGTCATGTCCGAGCTGTTCTGGACAAATAACGATAAATACCGAACAGAGACCCATACAGGTTGGATGTCCAATGTGTCAAAGTCAATTTATAATTAGAGAATAATTAAGCTTCTGTTCCGACTGCCTCTGCTAT
>CEVF01150143.1_pt1 | contig 13595 bp, 17 predicted proteins | sample 356441 | NCBI WGS metagenome assembly CEVF01 (sample SAMEA2622765, study PRJEB7988) | marine metagenome | biome: marine biome (ENVO:00000447); feature: surface water layer (ENVO:00002042); material: "saline water (ENVO:00002010), including plankton (ENVO:xxxxxxxx)" | depth 5 m
CGGACGTAGTCGAATCCGCCGTAATTGCGGTTATACATTGTTGTAAGGCGTTTTATATCCACTTATGTTTTCTAAAGTTTTTGTCAATTCTATCCTTAATTTTTTTAAATCTTTCAACATTTTATTTCGTGTATATAAGTAAATTCCAGAACTAATAAATACTCCGATTATAAATTGAAAATCACCAAACATTCCGATGAAAGAAACAAAAAAAACAATTCCTAAAATTGTATATAAAGGGATAAATCCATAATCAAATCCATTTATTTTCGTTTCAATGATAGTTCCGTTTTCAGATTCAGAAATTTCTCCTTTTGCAATTGCAGTTGCATAATTAAAACTATTCATTGTTGAATTCCTTTTTATTTTAAAAGTATCGTTTCTAATCGTTCCAATCAATGATTTGTTTCTTTTTCTGAAACTTAAAGACTTTAAAAACTCTGAAAAAAAATCAATATCTGAATGTTCAAATTCCCTACTGAATTTTTCAATGAATTCTTTTTTATCAATTTGTAATTCAGTCGTAAATTTTTCTTTAAATCGATTTTGTTTCATTATGTTTTTTCAAATGACTTACAACGGTCAAGTATAAGAGCAGTAGCGGATTTCGAAGCGATTACTTGTCCGTCACCACCAAAGTTGATTAAATGCACAGACCTTGATTTTACAACTTCACCCGCTATTGCTCTTATACAATGTTGTAAGCAGTGGTTCTTCCTTCGGTCGTGTTAATACAATGTCAGCCAATGGGTTTAGCTTCTTTGTCAATTTGTCTTTGTCAGTCGGTTTGCGTGTCGGCAGATTTAATTTTTGCGAAGCAGGGGAGATTTTTTTGTTTTTCTTTTCGGGATGGAAAAGCAAGCTCTTTTGCAAACTTTGGTCTGCGGGTTGGCATTGAGCGGTTTGCAAATGTGCTTGCTTTAGGGCTGGATTCATAGTTGATATTTGTATAATTCTGCTACTACTTGATTGTATTCCATTTCTGTTTTTAGGTAGTTTTTTAGTGCTTCATAATAATAGGTCATTTCCATAAAATACTCGATGGTAGATATTTGTCCTAATGAAAGGGATTTATCTAGCAATTCAACATTGTTTAATGTCGAGAATAATGTTTGGTATTCATCTAAAGTGATTTTTAAATTCGTCATTCGTTCATATTTCTGTTTGATGTCATAATAATGCTCGTTAATATGGTCTTGCAGGTTGGCTTCATTTAGAAATAATTCCGCTTGTTGTGTCTTTACTGTATTTTTGTTTTCCCAAAGTGGTATTGTTAGACCAAGATGTACACCATTAAATTGTTGACCTAAAATTGTCTGATAACGATAACCGGCATCAAATTTCGGTAGCGTAAGCGATTTTGATAAATTAACTTCATTCTGACCAATTACTTTTTCTTGTTCTAAATATTTCCTTACAGGGTCTTTAGCTTCAATTTCTTGTTCTAAAGTCTCAAAATCAGGAATGAGGGCATAAGATGCAAAAGCTGTATCTGAAAACTGAATGGGTATTCCTCCGTTCAATTCCGTCAATTTTTGGTTTAGCTGATTACTGATGGAAAGGTTTTCCTGAAATGCTGCATTGATTTCAATGAGTTGCAGTTTTGCCTTATTTACATCCATAATATTACCTTGACCTTTTTCTAAACTTGTCTGAAAAGCAGTTAGCCACTTTTCTGTGTTTTGTTTGCGAATAGTCAATTCAGAATTGAGTTTATTTCGATATATCAACTCAAGACAAATCAATTTTGCTTCCAAAAGAATTTCCTGTCGGTTTGCGTTTAATTGAAATTCCGCTTGCTTTATCTGTTCATTAGACAGTTGTTTCTTTCGAGCATATACAGTCGGAAAATCAAATGTTTGCGTAATGGCAAATTCAGTTTGATTACCTGCATTTGAAGGAGTTCCTATCAAATAATCATAATCCACTTTTGGATTATAGGGTGTTAATCCCGTCTGATATTCCAATGTTTTTGCTTCCCAATATTTGGTGTTTGCAATGATAGTTTTATTGTTTCTTGCAATGTTAGCCAACACCGAATCAATGGATGCTTGTCCGTTTACTTTTATTGCCAAAATTAGAAATGGCAGTATTATATAAGTTATATTTTTCATTTCGCTTCAGATTTTGAATTAGATATAAAGTACACCACAGGCACAATGAAAATGTTGAGTAGTGTTGATGTGAGCAGTCCACCCAAAATTACCTTTGCCATTGGGCTTTGAATTTCATTGCCGGGCAAATCTCCTGCAATAGCCAGAGGAATCAAAGCCAATCCTGCCGTTAATGCTGTCATTAGAATTGGACTTAAACGGTCTTTTGAACCTTGAATGATGGTGTCGTATAAATTCAACCCTTCGTCTTGTAAAGTTTTGTAATGCGATATCAACAAAATTCCGTTACGGGTGGCAACTCCAAAAAGTGTGATAAATCCAATGATTGCAGGAATACTCAAAATACCACTCGTGAAGTAAATGCTTAAAACACCTCCAATAAGTGCCAAAGGCAAATTCAACAATACGATACCTGCAATTTTTACAGATTTGAATTCTTGAAACAACAGTAAGAAAATAACCAACAAAGAAAGTAGAGAAGTTGCCATCAATGTTTTGGATGCTTCTGCTTCTGCTTCAAATTGTCCGCCATATTCAATGTGATAACCTTCGGGCAATTTAATTTTTTCATTAATGATTTTCTGAATTTCTTCTACCGCACTCTTTTGGTCACGTCCTACCACATTTGCGGAAACAACAGTTTTTCGTTCTACATTTTCCCTATTGATGGTGTTTGGACCTGATGTGCTTATTACGTCAGCGACATAATGCAACGGTATTTTTTGCCCATCTTCTGTATCAATAAGTACATTCTCTATATCTTCTATTTTCGACCTGCTATCTTTATCTAATCGCACGATTAAATCAAAGGTTTTAGCACCTTCGTAAATGTCAGATACCTTTTCTCCGGCAATAGCTGCATCAATAAATTCATTAAAAGCACCAATAGTAATGCCGTAATGATTCAATAAATCCCGCTTGGCTTTAATCTGAATTTGTGGAATTTCTACCTGTTGTTCCACACTTATATCTACCAATCCTCCCACACCTTCAATTTCGTTTTTGATTTGGTTGGAAAGTGAAAAAAGTTTGTTTAAGTCAGTTCCAAAAATTTTAATGGCAATATTGGCTCGAGTACCTGAAAGCATATGGTCTATTCTGTGACCAATGGGTTGACCGATGGTGATATTCGCACCCGTTACACCTGCGAGTTTTTCCCTAACCTCTTCCATAAAATCCGCACGACTTCTTTCGCCCAAGGTGAAAGGAGCATCAATTTCAGAAGCATTTACGCCTTGTGCGTGCTCGTCCAACTCTGCTCTTCCTGTTCTTCTGGTTGTTACGTTTATTTCGGGAACAGTAAGCAATGCTTTTTCAATGTTTACGCCTATTTTATTGCTCTCTTCTAAGGAAATTCCGGGTAAACTTACTGCACTAACGACCAACGAACCTTCGTTAAATTCGGGCAAGAAACTTCTCCCTAATTGGGCAAATGCTAACAATGCCAAAATGAACAATCCAATACTTGAGAATACGACTGCTTTTTTCCAACGCATTACCTTTTCCAATAATTTACTGTATCCATTTTGCAAGCGTTCTACCAACCAACTTTCCTTGTGTTGCTTTGCCAACATCTTATTGTTGGTAAGCAAGTAGCTACACAATACAGGAGTAAGCGTAATAGAAACCACCAACGAAGCGAATAGAGAAACGATAAAGGCAATACCGAGCGGTGCTAACAATTTTCCTTCCATTCCCGATAAAAAGAAAAGTGGGATAAATGCCACAATAATGATAAAAGTCGCATTAATAATCGAATGTCTGATTTCAAAAGATGCATCAAAAATGACTTTCAGTTTGTTGGCTTGTTGTTCGATTGGTTTTTTAGCATTTTCCTTTAGTCTTTTAAATACATTTTCAACGTCTATAATGGCATCATCAACCAAATCGCCAATGGCAATTGCCATACCGCCTAAACTCATTGTATTTATAGTAAATCCCAACCATTTTAAGGTTAGAATGGCTACAATCAATGAAATAGGAATTGCTACAAGAGAAATGGCTGTTGCACGCCAATTCATCAAGAACAAAAAGAGAATGATGATGACAAAGGCAGTTCCTTCCAACAATACTTTTTGAATGTTGCTAATGGATGCATTAATAAAATCTGCTTGTCTGAAAATTTGAGTATTGATGTGAATATCACTGGGTAGGTTTTTCCGCATATCGGCAACCGATTCATCTATTTTATCAGTCAGTTCAAGGGTGTTGGTAGCGGGCTGTTTCATTACTGTCATTATTACCGCAGGTTCACCTTTTAGCGAACCATCACCAATTTTTGGTGCAGCACCAATTTTTACTTCTGCTACGTCCTCAATTTTTATAGGATTTCCATCAATACGTTTTATAACCGTCTTGCCCAATTCATCAACTGAATTTGTTCTGCCTATCCCTTTAATGATGTATTCATTGCCATACTGATTGATAAAGCCACCTGATGAATTTCCATTGGCTTCTTCACTTGCTTTGAGCAATTCGGGAAGAGAAACATTATAATGCTTCATTTTGGTGGGAGACGCCAAAACTTGGTATTGCTTGTATTCACCACCAATTACAATGACTTGTGCTACACCACCGGTTGCTAATAATCTTGGTCGTATCGTCCAATCGGCAATAGTTCGCAAATCCATTTGGTTGGTGGAATCAGCCGTTAAGCTAATGAGCATTATTTCTCCCATAATGCTCGATTGTGGAGCAAGCGTAGGATTGCCAACGCCATTAGGCAATCTTTCGCCAATGACACTTATTTTTTCATTAACAATTTGCCGAGCTTTAAAAATGTCGGTATTCCATTCAAATTCCACCCAAACAATGGAAATTCCTGCCGAAGAAGAGCTTCTAACCCTTCGCACATTCGTTGCACCGTTTACAGATGTTTCTATGGGAAATGTAACGAGTTTCTCGACTTCTTCGGGAGCCATACCGTGTGCTTCGGTAAGCACAACTACGGTTGGAGCAGTAAGGTCAGGAAATACGTCCACTTCCATTTTTGTGGCTACAAACGAGCCAAACACAATCAACACTACCGAAGCTACTACAATGAGCAGGCGGTTGTTGAGTGCAAAATGTATTATTTTGTTTAACATAATTTCGTGTTTTTAATGTTCGTGACCGTGTGCAGGAAGTTCACCCGATGCAGACGAAAGTTTAATTTGATAAGCCCCTTTAGTTACAACTCTTTCACCTTCGGCAATACCTGAAAGGACTTGCACATACTCTCCATCACTTGCACCGATTTTTATTTCTCGTTTTTGAAAACTTTCGCCACCTAATTGTACATATACATAGAAATTTCCTTGCTCTTCCATTAAAGCCGAAACTGGAATTACCAAAGCGTTTGGAATAGCCGAAGATTTTAAAAAGACTTCTGCTGCTGAACCTGAAATAAGATTACCTATGTTGTCAATTTCAAAAGTGATAGGGAGAAAAGCAGAATTAGCAGTTGTACTTTTACCATACGAAATAATTCTTCCGTTCAGCATTTCTGTGTTGTAAATCTGTTCAGAACCAATCGGTTTAAAATTGGCAGATGTAATTGTTGGTAGTTTGCTGAAATATTTCTGCGAAACACTTGCCTGCAAAATCAGCTTTTTGTTCTTGGAAACTAGGGCAAGTGGTATTCCTGCCTCTACAAACTGACCTTCGTTTACCAAAATGTTTTTTACAAACCCATTCATTGGTGAGCGAACAGACTGACCAGATGCAGAATAGTTTTTAGCAATAGCATTGAAAACCGTTTGTGCATTTTCAAAAGCATTTTTTGCTTGTAAAAAAGCCGCTTCCGAAATAATTTTATCGTTTACCAACTCCTTTGCTCGTTCAAAATCCGCTTTGGTCTTGTCATAATTGGCTTTTGCTTCTTTGTAGTTCGCATCCAAATTGTTTTCGGCAAGATTTCCTCCAGAAATGGTGAATAAGGGTATGTTTTGAGATACTTCCGAACCAATGATTGTCTTGTTTCCTGTAAAGTTTACAATACCGCTTGCACTGGCTGTTACCACCATTTCATCACCGGGAGCGGATAGTATTTGTCCACTTGTTTTGATGATGTCGGAAAATGCAGTTTTGACCACAGAAACATTGGCAAATTCTACTTTCCAAGCTTGTTCTTTCAGGTAAACTATTTCGTCTGCTACGGCTGTTTCTGTTTGATTTTCTAATGCGGAATGCTCATCAGTATAGACCGTGATGTTATCAATAACAATTTGGTCGGTGTAACTTTCCGTTACTATGTCAAAAACAAGTTTCCCTTTTCCTGCCATTTTTGGAACTAATGCCAATCTGTAAATACCGGGAGAGCTTGTGGTATCTGCACTATGGCGTATGCCACTTTCACCAACAATCAGGCTGACAGTTACTTTTCCTTTGGTTAAGGGTAAAAACTGTTCACCTAAAATGGTAAAATGTGCAGCAAAGTTTGACTTGCTACCAACCACAAGTGGTTTAAACTCAACAAAGAGTTCTGTTTTGTCGGAGTACACAGTATAAGCAAGCGGCTCTAAACCGCCTGCTCCGTGTTCGTGACCGTGTTCATCTGCTGTTTTGTCGGCACAGCCAACAAATAGCATAGCAAACACAGCCATCAAAAGTGATGCTGTTTTCATTATATGAGAATTTAAGGGTGATTAATGTTTGTGGCTTCCGTCTTCGTGACTATGGCCGTGGTCCTTTTCTGTTTTCACAGCGGAACTGTCGCTTTCTACCTTAAATTCCTCTTGATGGTGTTCAGCATCCTGATGGTCTTCGTGTACAGAGCCATCTTCGTGTTCGTGTGTTCCTGTGGTATGCTCGTGAGCATCACCATCGTGAGAATGTTCGTTGTTTTTTTTGTTACCACATCCGGCAAACAAAAGGGCTGCAATAGCCAATGATAATAAGTACTTTGTCATCGTTTAAAATTTTTGAATTGAATAAAAAAGAAAATGCGCTTGCTGATTGGTTCAACAAGCGAAAACTATCCTTTGAAAAATCGAAGGATATTAAACGATGAAAAAAGGAGGGGCTCTCAGCCCTGATGGAAGGAAATTTTGGGAATTGTAATAATCGGAAATGTAGGGCGGAGCATTTTGCTTGACCTCAACAATTATCTGTTGAAGGACAAAATTTGATACTTGAATAGCCGTGAACTGAGGAATTTGTTTTGACAGATTGTCCGTTGAACTATGGCTAGTTAAAAAAGTCAACCCATCTGAACCGTGCTGTATTCCCGAAAATAAATGAGACCAATCATCACTTTCACCCTTGTTATCGGTATCATTATCATTATGGTGATGTTGTTCGGCATTATGATGATGTGAAACTTCGCTATGCTCAAAATCGTGGTGGTGGTGTCCAATAAAGTTATGCCCAAGCATAAATGCAAGAGCAGAATATAACATCAATATGGACACAAATTTTTTAAGCATTGGTTGCAAAGTTACGTTTATTTTTATAAAGATGCTCTTTTAGCGTTGGCAAAAAATGGCTCTTTTGCGAAACTTGGGTTGTGGGTAGGCTGGTGCGGTTTTGCAAATGTGCCATTTGAGCGATGGTAGAAAAACAAAAAAATGAGGGAGGGTAAAAATTAAATCTCTTTGGGTCGTGTGATGTCCAAGTCATTATGTTCTCCGTTTCTGTCGTCATTGTTAATTCGATTTTTCTATTTTTGTCGGACTGTTTATTTTGGTGTCGTTGGTTTTTTCACCATTGCTTACAACGTGCTTGTGTATGGTTAGTAATGGCAAAGTATAAACTAACATTCATAAAGCACGTAGTTTTAAATAAGTATTAACCTTAAAAACAACAAAGTCGCCATTATTAATTATACACGTTGTTGTGTGACGTTTTTATGTTCTTAACAAGAGAAACTAAAATATCTCAAACAGTTGATGAATTTGAAAAGCCAAGCAAGATTTCTAAAATAAAAATTTTTGGCATTACAGTTTTCAAATCAAAAACATTTGTATTTGAGTTTAATACGGATATTAAATAGCTTCAATCATTTTGAATATTTCATCAATAGGTGTTTTTGTTCTAACTATTAGTTTTTCCTCAAAATAAAACAATGTGTTTCCTTTTGAAGTTGAAATTTTCTTAACCTGATTAATGTTTACTAATACTGTTTTGTTTTTTAGGTCTTTAATGTTTAGTAATTTCATATACGTTACGTTTATTTATTGTGTCAAAATCAGATTCACGTCAGAGTAAGGTCAGTCGTTTTTTTTCGTCGGTTGACGATAAATTGAATCGCTTTTTCTTTCAAGCGTCAAAATCTGATTTTCTAATTTTTTTATACTTTTCTCTATGTGTTCTTGTCGGAGATATTCTTGGTCTTTTGATTTGTTATTTGATTGGGTGGATATAATTATTCCAACTACCACTATAATCAAGTTTATAACCGTTAATGCAAACCCAAATTGTTTGAATTTAGTTCCTTGTTTTTTCTCAAAATTCCCTAAATAAATATCAATATCTAATTTTTCATCTTGCTTTTCTTGTCTAACTTTTTCAATTTGAAATTTCTCATTCTGTTCATTTGAAACTGCGTCTATATATTCTTTCCAACTGTCAAATTTTAATATATTTCTGCCGTTTTGAGTTATATATACAAGAGCATCATATTCAAATGTTCCTTTTTTACTTCTTATTATGTCATTTTCTTTTATGAAGTCTAATATTTCCCCATCGTTATTGGCGTTAATTTCATTTTTGGCAATTTCAGCAAACACCAAGTCATCACATTTATTAAGTCTTTTTAAGAAATCGAAAATTATATTTCCTTTTTGTTCATTCATTCTTTATTCATTAACTCGCTTTAAATGACACACAACGGTCTCGTATAACCGTCAGTTACGGGTTTTAAATTACTATTTTTCGGTTAAGAACTGACGCTTGCAATTCCGAGTGGATTCGGACGTAGTCGAATCCGCCGTAATTGCGGTTATACATTGTTGTGCCTAGTTTTTTTATTCATCAATTCTTTAGTGTTATTACTACCCATTATTGAATTGTTTTTATAACGAAAATCGAACCAATGCATAAACCTAAAAATTCCATAAATCCGACCATATAGTAGCCAAACCAACCAGTTTGAAATGCAATACCTTGCAATATTCCAACAATAATCAGTGGAATTAACCATTTCCTTTTCTTTCGTATAATTATATCTATTATTACACCAATGTATATAGCTATTGATGCGAAATAATTATGAATTGAAATATATTCAGTAAAATAAGAGTTAAATGTTGCCAAACATATAAATCCAATTCCAACGAACCATTTGTTATAAAGAAGCCAACATCCTATTGTTAGTAACAAAAATGTATAGAAATACACCCTATCCGTATTCATTCCCATTATTGAAGAGTAAGATGTTCTACTGTGTAAAAGCAAATCTGAAAACCCTATAATAATAAATCCAAATAATAATAAACCTGTTATTAGTTTACTGATAGGATACTTTTTCAAAATCTTGTTATTCTTCATTAAATGGTAACCTTATTACATTCAAATAATTTTCAGTTAGTTTCTTTTTAGTTCGTGTTTTCGCAAATTAGGCACAACGGTCTCGGCTATGAGTAGTTGCGTGGGTTAGCACTTAACTTAGCAAGTACACAACAAACTGAAAATCCGCAAGGATTTTCAGAAGTAGGCGAGAACAAGCAATTACTTATAGCCATTGTTGGCAACAGTATTTTTTTATTATTCAATTCAGTTTTAACTTTATTCCATTAGTTTTTTGAAATAATTTGAAATCGTTGTGTCTTTATTAGGTGACATTATTAAACTCATTGTTTTTTGAGTGATTGTGTCAAAATCTGATTGAGTAAATTGTCCTTTAAAACTCTCCGAATAAAATTCTCCGATAACCTCAAAAATAGCTTTTAATTCCTCTTTTGATAATGGACCTTGGTTATTTTCAAATTTAGTTTTCTTTACACTTTCCATAAACTGTGCGGCAACGAATGCTCCTGCTTCTAATGCCGAATCTTTATCTATTTCATTTTTTTCTGCCAGTTTTGAAATTGTCATATGCAAGTCCAATGATATAGGCATTTTCATTTGTTCTTTGATACTTTCCATAATTTATTGTTCCATTGTAAAAATTGCCATTAATCTTTGAGGTGCTAAACGGTCTAACCATTGATGAGAATTGTTTGTTGGAAAAACTCCAGATGGTTGAGAACGAAGTTTAAACGCAGAAACAGGATTGCCATCCAATTCAGTTTGTTGAAGTCTTGTCAAAGGATTGAAAAAGTCTAAACCTTCTTTTTCTTTTGTAAATGTTTGCATTGTTCCGTCAAATGCTTTTACCATTTCAAAATCAATTCCGTTGGCTTTGTACAAGTCCACGTCTTCATTACCAACTGCTTGTAAAAGACTATCCATTGAAAAAGCTCCAATCATAATATCAATTTCTCTTTTAAAGTTGAAAGTTTTGAAGTTTCCAAAATCAACTTGAGATTTTAGACTGTTAAATTCGTTAGGAATAATTATTTGGTCATTTTCGACAAGTCCAAGAGTTTTGTACATTAAACCAAAAGGTGATTGAAGCATAATCTCAATATTTCGAGTACCAACATCATTTAGTTTGTTGCGAATAGGTAAGTCGGTTTCAATCGGTAGAATGTCGGTTTTTGATGTTCTATTTTTCCAAATATCATCAATGTTTGTTTTTGAAAATGCTTCTATAAAGCATTCTTTCATAAAATCATCCATAAGCTTTTAAAATGGTAATGTGTCGAGATATATATTTTCTTTCGTTTCTCTGACTTCAATTGATAAACGGGAATATTTATGAATTTTGTCGTAAAAATTTAAGTAATAATTTCTCTGATTATTTATTCTTTTTTCGTGTTCTATTTTGAATGTAAGTTGTCCTTCCGAACATTGTTTTGTACAACTAACCATATGTTTGAAAAAACTATAAAATCTTGTTTTGTTTGGCATTCCAGTCAGAACGTTTTTTGACATTAGAAAAGGAATGAATGATTTTGTATCGTAATTCACACACGAATTAATCAATTCAGTCCTAATTTTTTCTATGCTGTTCGTTTTGTTCATATTGTTGCCAACGGTTCGTGTATGGCTTCGTTGCGGAAAACGTCCAACGGACTTTTCCTCCGTAGCCCTAAGTTAGCGAATCAAGCTGGAATTTCCGTATGGAAATTCCGACCGCAATGAGCTATACATAATGTTAGCATTAGTTATTTTTAAAATTCAGCAAGTTGCTTTTCCGTTAGATTTATTAAACTTTCATCGATATGAATCTGATTTATTCCAACTCCAGTAAATAATTCAAGTAAAATCCGTTTTTCAACGTCCGATAGTCCATCTTCTGACATTTCCATTTGTTGGATAATTCCGACTGAAAGTCTTGTCGAAAGTCCTAACTTTTCAAATGCCCTTTTAACAAAGTTCTCTGCTTTTTCAAAGTCGGCAATCAATAGCCTCCTATTATTAAATTCTACTTGAGAAGTTTCAGAATATTTTTTTCCGTTTTTTAAATCTTTAATTTCGATTCGATTAACGTAAAGTTTAATGTAATATTTGTTTTTACTAAATAATCCCAATGAGTTCTTATTAATTAATGATAACGGTCTCGTGTATGAGTAGTAGCGGATTTCTACTCACAAACCTTTCGATTTTGTACTGACCTTTGTTTTATGTTTTGTCTTTCGTTTTATCACTTAAACCGCTATTACTTATACACAATGTTGTGGTGCGTTATTTTATTCTATCAGCCATATCCTCAATCATATCAAAAAATTCCAATAAGTGATATTTCGTAGCGTCTTGTTTTGATGTTAATACTAAATATTCTCCTACACTTGGTATTCGCAAAGGATTTGTTCCGTAATAACTTCTCAATATTTTCTTGAATCCGCTTAAAGATTCTATTGAGTTATGAGCTATATGATTTCTTAATCTCTTGTATTGAAACAAAGCAGTTCTATTTGCGGTATAAGGTGTTTTTATTGGATAACCATCTTTAAGATACAATTCTGACCTCTCAATAATCGTATTTGGCGTATTCCAATCCAAAAATTGCATTGATGATTTAATTAAATTCTCTGCGTGATAAAAATCTCTTGGTTGTAAATATGATTTTACCTTTTTACCATTAGTTCTTTTCTTTTCTTGAGTATATAAAATGAAAATATCTCTTACAAGGTTTTCATATTCTCTAAAAGCATTAAAGAATATTGATTCTGTCAAAAAATGTAATTGCTTTTTCGATAATTTATTACTCTGAAAATTTGTTTGATTTGTTGCATCAAAACTTCTCAAACTTGTTATTTGAGAAGTAAAATCATTGTAAGCGGCTGATATCTTTATTCTTTTGCGAGCCATATAAATTAAAGAGATGCATCAAGTTTTGTGCAAGTGAAATTAGCACGTGTAACACGAGCAATTGTATCAGTTGTACCTCTTCTCGAATAATTTATGAACTCTTTATAATCAGATGGAATTTCAGCGTCTTTGTCTTCTGTAAACTCATCATATTTTAAACTAATTTCATCTAACACTATGCGAATTTTGCCAATGTTTTTTTCTGAAATATTAGGTCTTGGTGCATCCTCTAAACCATTCAGTCCATAGAGGCTATGACCAATGGACGTAAAAAGTGTATAGAATAATTGAGGTCTTCTCCAATTGGTTGTTTTGAGTTCTTCAGGTGGATAAATAGAGCCAATGTAAGTCATAATTTTATCGAATTTTGTCCTTGCATTTGCCAAATCTCCTTCCTCTTCTTCGTACTTTTTATAGTAATTTTCAATTCCTTTATTAGTTCTAACTGTGTCAATTAAAGAGACAAACAAATCTGCTGTCATTTCTGCTTCACCCATTCTGCTCACACTCGCTTTGGTCAGAACACCTGAATCAATATAATATCTCACGTATTTCAAACCATACTTGAAAATTGTTTGTTTGAAGTAGCCAACATATCTCGCATTATATATTTCTTGAGTCTTTAGCTTTACTGTATAAGAGTTTATACGAGCAAAGATGTCTAATATCTCTTCGTAAGGCATATCAAATAATAAATCAACGCCTAATTCATATTGTAGAAATTCGTTTTGGACCTTTTCAGGTAAATCGTCATATGTCTGACCTCCAAATTCCTCATTGTGCACTCGACTAATTTTAAAGTCACCGTTATAAAAACCTAATATTGTTCTTAACCTTTGTTGACCGTCAACAACAACTCGAACGTTCTTTTTTCCTTGTAATTTTTGCGACAAAAGTAGTTTTGGGATTGGTTTTCCTCTTACGATTGTGTCAATCAAATAGGATTTGGCTTTTTCAGTCCAAACATACCTTCTTTGAAATTCTGGCGATAATTCTAATAGTCCGTTTTCATTCCATTCAACAAAATCGGATATGTTATATGTTCTTGTATCGAAATTTTTCATTTGTTCTTTTATGTTTGTTCTTTAATGCACCACAACACCTAAATAGGTGCAGTTTTGGTTAATACCGATAAATGTAAAAAAA
>CEVF01012684.1_pt1 | contig 13495 bp, 14 predicted proteins | sample 356441 | NCBI WGS metagenome assembly CEVF01 (sample SAMEA2622765, study PRJEB7988) | marine metagenome | biome: marine biome (ENVO:00000447); feature: surface water layer (ENVO:00002042); material: "saline water (ENVO:00002010), including plankton (ENVO:xxxxxxxx)" | depth 5 m
ATGGCCAATGTTGCGGCCTTGGTCTGGTTATAGTCACATGGGTTGATAACCGTCATGCCGGGAAGCATTTTCATCAACCCGATGTCTTCCAAGATTTGGTGGGTGGCACCGTCTTCACCCAAGGTAAGTCCGGCATGCGACGCACATATCTTCACATTTTTACCCGAATAGGCGATTGATTGCCGTATTTGGTCATAGACCCTTCCCGTGGCAAAGTTGGCAAACGTACAGGCAAAAGGTATTTTGCCACCAATGGTCAGCCCGGCCGCAATGCCCATCATGTTGGCCTCTGCAATGCCCACTTGAAAGAACCGCTCTGGATTGTCCTCTATAAATTGCTCCAATTTCAAAGACCCTATCAAATCGGCACAAAGGGCCACCACCTTGTCGTTGGTTCTACCCAGTTCTGCGATGCCGGCCCCGAAGCCGCTACGGGTATCTTTTTTGCCTTGGTCTACGTATTTTTTCATTTTATTTTTATTTTGTCATTCCCGCGAAGGCGGGAATCTAAATTAAAGATTGCTTCAGATTGATTGAGGAGGGGCCTAATAATCTCCCAATGTTTCCGGATTTTGCGCCAACGCCACCTCTAGCTGTTCATCGTTGGGCGCCTTGCCGTGCCAAGCATGCGTATGCATCATAAAATCAACCCCATTCCCCATAATGGTTTTCATAACGATGCCGACCGGTTTGCCCTTACCGGTTCTGTTCTTTGCCTCTTTCAATCCATCGATTACCTGCTGTAGGTCGTTGCCATTTTCTATTTCAAGAACATCCCAGCCAAAGACTTTTAATTTTTCAGACACATCCCCCAGATAGAGCACTTCTTCGGTGGGCCCGTCGATCTGTTGACCGTTTCGGTCAATGGTGCAGATGAGGTTATCGACCTTTTTTGCAGCAGCAAACATGATGGCCTCCCAATTTTGGCCTTCTTGCAATTCGCCATCACCATGAAGGCTATACACCAGTTTATCGTCGTTGTTCAATTTTTTGGCCAATGCGGCCCCAATGGCAACCGACATGCCTTGTCCCAATGATCCTGAAGCCACCCGAACCCCGGGCAGGCCCTCATGGGTAGTGGGGTGCCCCTGTAAACGGGAGTTGATCAAGCGAAAAGTATTCAGTTCCTCAACAGGAAAATAGCCCCTTCTCGCCAAGACACTGTAGAAAACAGGGGAGATATGTCCGTTAGAGAGAAAAAAGACGTCCTCTCCGATACCATCCATGTCAAAGCCATCTTTCAAGTCCATAATTTCATTGTAAAGGGCCACAAAAAACTCGGTACAGCCAAGAGACCCGCCTGGGTGGCCTGAGTTTACCTTGTGTACCATCCTCAGAATATCCCGTCGAACCTGTACGACAAGTTTTTCCAATTCTTCAATATTTGCCATTGGTCGTGTATTTGATTCGCCAAATGTAACCGCATTAACTGCGTTAAGCAAATTAAAAACGATCGAGTTATAAAGGTCTTTTCGACAATAACTTTATTTTTTTGTTAAGGTATTGCTGTGGGCAAGATGGCTATATTTGCGTTCAAATTTTAAGATTGAGATTTACGTTAGAACAGACCGATCCCAAAAGCAAGGCCAGAGCGGGCAAATTGGTTACCGACCACGGCACCATTGAAACGCCCATATTTATGCCTGTGGGCACAGTGGCTTCAGTAAAGGGGGTGCACCAACGTGAGCTGCGCGATGAGGTAGACCCAGATATCATTCTGGGCAACACCTACCATTTATACCTTCGCCCTGGTATGGATATTTTGGAAAAAGCCGGCGGCCTGCACAAGTTTATGGGCTGGGACCGTAATATCTTGACCGATAGTGGCGGTTACCAGGTCTATTCGTTGTCGGCCAACCGTAAAATAAAGGAAGAAGGGGTCAAGTTTAAGTCGCACATAGATGGCTCGCTCCATTTTTTCACTCCAGAGAATGTGATGGAGATACAGCGTACCATTGGTGCGGATATCATTATGGCATTTGACGAATGCACGCCTTATCCGTGCGATTACGGTTATGCCAAGCGTTCGATGCAGATGACCCACAGATGGCTGGATAGATGTTTGGCACATCTTGAAAAACTGCCGTTCAAGTACGGTTATTCCCAAACCTTTTTTCCTATTGTACAGGGGTCTACCTATAAAGATCTGCGCATTCAATCTGCCGAATATATAGCTTCAGTAGGGGCCGAAGGCAATGCCATTGGAGGGCTTTCGGTGGGCGAACCGGCAGAAGAAATGTACAAAATGGCCGAGGCGGTCTGCGATATTCTTCCCGATGACAAACCGCGATACTTAATGGGGGTGGGCACGCCCATCAATATTTTGGAGAACATAGCCTTAGGTGTCGATATGTTCGATTGTGTCATGCCCACGCGCAACGCTCGAAACGGCATGCTGTTTACGGCCGAGGGAACCATCAACATAAAAAACAAAAAATGGGAAGATGATTTTTCGCCCATTGATGAAATGGGCATCACTTTTGTTGATACCGAGTACAGTAAGGCCTACTTGCGACATTTGTTCGCAGCCAATGAATATCTTGGAAAACAGATAGCCACCATACACAACCTAGGGTTCTATCGGTGGTTGGTAAAGACGGCAAGAGAACATATATTGACCGGTGATTTTGCCGAATGGAAACAGACCATGGTAACTAAAATGAACAAACGATTGTAATGCTCACGATTCTTGACCGGTACATTTTAAAGAGGTATCTGTGGACATTCATCGGAATGCTCTTGCTCTTTGTTCCCATAGGGATCATGGCCAACTTGGCAGAAAAAATCGGCAAGATCATTGACAACGAGGCCCCTTTGGACGAGGTGCTGGTTTTCTACGGAAACTTTACACTGGTAATCGGTAATCTGTTGCTGCCCATTTTCTTGTTTCTTTCCATCATATACTTTACCTCAAAGTTGGCCAGCAATACAGAGATAGTGGCCATTTTGAGCTCTGGGGTTTCGTATTGGCGGTTTCTGAGACCCTATTTTATCGGGGCTACATTGGTGGCCATCTTGATTTTCTTTATGGGAATGTTCATCGTGCCGCATGCCAGTATTGGGTATAATGAGTTTCAGTACAAATACTTCAAGCGAAATAAGACAGACCGGGTAACGAACAACATTTTCAACCAACTCAATGAAAATGATTTCATATACGTAAGCCGTTTTGACCCCTCTCGTGAGATAGGCTATAATTTCACCTTTGAACATTTCAATGGTGACACCTTGGACTATAAAATCTCGGCGGCCAATATTAGATGGGTCGAAAAAGACAGTGTCTACCGCCTCACTTCGTATGCGAAGCGAAAGATTCGTGGGGCCAAAGAGATCATTGAGACCCAGAGAAGATTGGATACCCTCTTCAGTTTTGATATTGACGACCTGACTCCCGTATCTTATGTGGCCGATACCAAGAACCTTTTTGAGTTGAACGAGTTTATCGAAGAGCAGCGCAGAAAGGGCTCGGCCAACATCAATACCTATGTGTTGGTCAAGTACAAACGCTGGGCATTGCCCATTTCAGCATTTGTACTGACCATTATCGCTGTTGCGGTTTCTTCGGTCAAACGAAGGGGCGGTATGGGGGTCAACTTGGCATTTGGTATCGGGGTGGCCTTTATCTACATTTTTTTTGACAAGGTTTTTGGCACGCTGGCAGAACAATCGGGCTTCTCGCCCTTGTTGGCGGTCATCATTCCAAATGTGCTTTTTGGGGCCTTGGGCATATACCTGCTTCAAAAGGCCAAGCGCTAGGCTTTGTGGCCGATTTACCACCATCTTACATTCTATATTGCCTAAAGTTTTATATTTGTGCACCACATATGTAATGCTGTTGATGATATGGAATATTTAGATTTTGAGCTCCCTATAAAAGAGTTGGAAGAACAACTTGAAAAATGCAAGGTGATCGGTGAAGAAAGTGAAGTTGATGTTACGGAAACCTGCCAACAGATAGAAAAGAAACTTATCGAAACCCGCAAGAACATCTATAAGAACCTGACTGCATGGCAGCGGGTGCAATTATCGAGACATCCGAACAGGCCCTACACCATGGATTATATCAATGCCATCTGTGGTGACACCTTTCTCGAACTTCATGGCGATAGAACGGTACGGGACGACAAGGCCATGATCGGAGGTCTTGGCAAGATTGGTGACCAGAGCTATATGTTCATCGGCCAGCAAAAGGGATACAACACCAAGACCCGTCAATATCGCAACTTTGGTATGGCCAATCCTGAAGGGTATCGAAAAGCGCTCAGGTTGATGAGGATGGCCGAAAAATTCAATATTCCGGTAGTGAGCTTCATCGACACCCCTGGTGCCTATCCGGGCATCGAGGCCGAAGAGCGCGGGCAGGGCGAGGCAATTGCCCGCAACATATTGGAAATGACACGCTTGAAAGTGCCGATTATAGTCGTCATTATTGGAGAAGGAGCCTCTGGTGGCGCCTTGGGCATTGGTGTGGGCGATAAGGTTTTGATGCTCGAGAACACTTGGTATTCGGTTATTTCGCCCGAGTCGTGCTCATCGATACTTTGGCGAAGCTGGGAGTATAAAGAGCAGGCAGCCGAAGCATTGAAACTGACCGCCCCAGACATGAAAAAACTCAAGCTCATCGATGAAATAGTGCGTGAGCCCGTAGGTGGGGCACACAGCAATCGTAAAAAGACATTTGAGATTGTCAAAAACAAGATTTCGCAGCACTTCGAAGAACTCAAAAAGTTATCACCAAAAGAATTGGTGAAAACCCGTATGGACAAATACTGCAATATGGGTGTGTTCAACGGTTAAGCCTTGATTTTCTGTTTGGATGGATTTTTGAAAGAACCAAAAAACCAGAATTTTTGTGTTGTTAACATTTTTTCTGGGTTATCAACAGTACTTTTGTTGAAGACCTGTTGACATCACATTTTCTAAATTCAAAGTTAAGTAAAGGTTAATTCCATACTTTCGCATTCATGGATAAACCCAGCCCAATAGTAGGACGCAAGCTCGATAAATCGACCATAATCAACCTGGAGAGAGGCAAGATACCTCCCCAAGCAGTTGATTTAGAGGAAGTTGTGCTGGGAGCTATGATGATCGACAAAAAAGGGGTCGATGAAGTGATCGATATTCTGCACCCCGATGTTTTTTATAAGGATGCCCATAAGATGATTTATGAGGCCATCTTTAAATTGTTTGAATCTTCCGAACCTGTTGACTTATTAACCGTTTCGGCGCAGTTGAAGAAAGAAGGGCAGCTTGAAGCTGTTGGGGGTGATTTCTATCTGATAAAATTGACCCAAAAGGTGGCTTCTTCGGCCCATATCGAGTTTCATGCACGCATCATTCTCCAAAAGTACATTCAAAGGAGCTTGATAAAAATATCAAGTGAGATCATTGAAGAAGCCTATGAAGATTCGACCGATGTGTTCGATTTGCTCGACAATGCCGAGGCAAAATTGTACGAGGTAACGCAGGGCAATCTGAAGCGATCGGCAGAAACGGCTCAGAACTTGGTCATTCAGGCCAAGAAAAAGATTGAGGAGATTGCCAACAAAGAAGGTCTCAGCGGTATTCCTTCCGGGTTTGACAAAGTTGATAAACTGACCTCGGGTTGGCAGCCCAGTGACCTTATCATTATTGCCGCGAGACCCGGTATGGGCAAAACGGCACTTACCCTTTCAATGGCCAGAAATATGGCTGTGAACGCCGATATACCTGTGGCGTTCTTTTCGCTCGAAATGTCATCGGTACAGCTGATTACCCGTTTGATTTCGTCAGAAACAGGGCTTTCTTCAGAAAAGCTTCGTACCGGACGGCTGGAAAAACATGAGTGGGAGCAGTTGAATGTAAAGGTGAAGGCTCTTGAAAAAGCACCTTTGTTCATCGATGACACCCCTTCGTTGTCGATATTTGATTTAAGGGCCAAGGCACGCCGATTGGCATCGCAGCACAACATTAAGCTGATCATTATCGACTATTTGCAATTGATGACCGCTGGCGGAAGCCAAAAAGGCGGAAACCGTGAGCAGGAGATTTCGACCATATCAAGAAACCTGAAGGCCTTGGCCAAAGAACTGAACGTTCCCGTAATTGCACTGTCACAACTTTCAAGGGCAGTAGAGACCCGTGGGGGCAGCAAAAGGCCTATCTTATCAGACCTTCGTGAATCTGGCGCCATTGAGCAAGATGCCGATATCGTGTCGTTTATCTACCGACCAGAATACTACAAAATTGATGAATGGGATGATGAAGAGCGCACCCCTACACAAGGGCAGGCCGAGTTCATTGTGGCCAAGCACCGTAACGGCGGATTGGATAATATTAGGTTAAAGTTTATTGGTGCCTTGGGTAAATTCGATAACTTAGATGACTTTGACTCGCCATTCGAGTTTCAATCTAAGATGAATGCCGATGAAGAGAACCCCTTTATCACCAAAAGTTTCCCGTCAGCCAATGAGGCCTTTGACAATGGTCAAGAAACCGGCAATCCTGAAGAAGACAACGATATTCCCTTTTGATTTTCTCGACATCAAGGTTAAGACAATCCTGTCTCTTGTCTTATGTCTTGTGTCTTCCGTCTATCTATCCGCTTCCATGATACTTATTCCCATGGATGCCGAAAGCCAAAAAAACCATCTGAAGGCCTACGGAATTACCTATTGGGTCTTGACCAAACAACAAAAGGTGCAATGGCTCTTGAACTATCGGGGGGGCTCTTTTTTATTGCCCGATGGGGAAGTCATTCGAAAAGAATGCCAAATTCGGGGGGTTTCATATGAAATAGTGTCAGACGCACAGGCAGAGGCCATTTTAGATGAAATTAGCAGTCCCTCACGCAACCAAGATGCCGTAATTCTTGAGAAGGCACCCAAAATAGCCGTGTACTCACCCAAAGACAACCAACCTTGGGACGATGCCGTGACCATGGTGCTAACCTATGCCGAGATTCCCTATGTGACCGTATATGATGAAGAAGTGCTCGATGATAAGCTTGCACTTTATGATTGGTTGCACCTGCACCACGAAGATTTTACCGGACAGTTCGGCAAGTTCTACGGGGTCTATCGTGCTGCCCCTTGGTATATCGAAGGCAAACGGCGTGCCGAAGAGCGGGCCGCAAAGTTGGGCTACAGCAAGGTCTCTGAGCAAAAAGGTGCCGTGGCCCAGAAAATAAGAAATTACGTTATAGGAGGTGGCTTCATGTTCGCCATGTGCTCGGCCACCGATAGTTTTGATATTGCCCTGGCTGCCGATGGGGTGGATATCTGCGAGCCTATGTTTGATGGAGACCCTTCAGAACCCAACTATCAAGGCAAGTTGGATTTTAGCAAAACCTTTGCCTTTACCGATTTTGTACTGGAGCGTAGTCCGTTACGATACGAGTTCTCCAGTATCGATATGACATCCAAAAGGCAGATACCCAAAGAATCGGATTATTTCTCGCTGATGGAGTTCTCGGCCAAATGGGACCCTGTGCCAACCATGTTGACCCAGAACCACACCACATTGGTCAAGGGTTTCATGGGGCAGACCACTTCGTTTGCAAGAGAACATGTAAAACCTACCGTAATGGTGCTGGGCGAAAGCAAATTGAACGGCGAGGCAAGGTATATACACGGTATCAAGGGCAAGGGTTTTTTTACCTTTTATGGAGGCCACGACCCCGAAGATTACCAACATAGGGTAGGGGACCCGAAAACCGAATTGGAGCTGCACCCGACCTCTCCCGGTTATCGCTTGATTCTCAACAACGTATTGTTTCCTGCAGCACGAAAGAAAAAACAGAAGACCTAGCCAACCAATTTTTCAAGTACTTTTTCAACCCCAAAGGCTTCATTGCTGGCCGTTTCAAACTGGGCCACTTTTTTGACTTCGGGGTGGGCATTGGCCATTGCAAAACTATAGAGGCTTAGCTGCATCATTTCCACATCGTTAAAATAGTCGCCGAATACCATGACCTCGTTTTTCGAAATTCCACGGTCTTTCATCACCATCTCAAGAGCATGGCCCTTATGGGCATACCGGTTTGAAAAATCTACCCAATGGGTACCTGATACCTTTACCTTCAATTGACTTTCCAAATGTTTTACATGCGGATAAATATATGCTTCCGAACCTTCAAAGTGATAAACGGCCACTTTTAAAACCTGTTCCTCAATACTTTCCAATGTGTTCACCTCCTCGAAACAGCTGTAGTATTCACGCAGCAATTTGACAAAGGGCCGGGAGTGGCCCGTGACAAAGGCCTTTTGGTTACAGCACAGCACTGGGTGCGCCCCATCGATGCCTTTTACAGACTTCAAAACGGTGCCTACTTCCGCAGGCATTAATGGGTTTACCAAGAGCTGTTTCTCTCGATGCATGACCAGTGCCCCGTTCTCGGCAATAAAGATGGTGTCATCTTTTACGGTTTCCAACTTCTCGGCCATGCTGTTGTACTGCCTACCACTGGCGGCAACAAATTGAATATTCTTCTTGCGAAGTGCCTCGAAAAGTTCAAAGAACCGTTCACTGACCTCATGGTTTGGGTTCAACAGGGTACCGTCCATATCGGTGACCACCATCTTGATCTTAGATAAATCCATAGTTTCAAATACGTGGCAAAGGTAAGGGTAAGGCACGTATTCGTGTAACCAATTGATTAAATTTGACCTTCATTCCTGCGAAAGCAGAAATCTATTTATGTTTATGTGGATTCCCGTCTTTACCGAAACAAGCCTTCCTGACAGTAGGCAGGTTGGGCATAGGCACGGGAAAGACGGAATAATTATAATATGCAGTTTCATCAAAAAGAAATTACGCTAAAATCATACCCAAGGGGCTTTCATTTGATTACCGATGAGGTTTTACGGGCCATCCCCGAGATCAAAAGCATCGATACGGGTATGCTGCAGGTCTTTATAAAGCACACCTCGGCCAGTTTGACCATCAATGAAAATGCCGACCCCACCGTGCGGTTGGATTTTGAAAGCCATATGAACAAAATGGTGCCAGAAAACGCCCCGTATTATGTGCATACGTACGAGGGGCCCGATGACATGCCCGCGCACATCAAGGCATCGTTGATGGGGGCTTCGGTGCAAATACCCATCACAAACGGAAAATTGAACCTGGGCATTTGGCAGGGTATTTATCTATGCGAACACAGAAACCGGGCATCTGGCCGTCGGTTGGTCATCTCGGCTTTTGGTGATTGATTTTTTTAAGGAAGGAAAATGGGGCATCATTTTCTCTTGCGCAATTTTTTGGCAATCTTCTTGGCCCAACTTTGGTACATTTTTTTTGAAGGGTGAAGGCTGTCGGAAGCAATCAGGTTGGGGTTGACCGCCATATTACGGGTAGAGGGTGTAATGTCTACCACCAAAACGCCCTGTTCTTTAGCCATGTTCTTGATAATGCGGTTGTAGCGTCCGATTTCGGTGGTAATCTTCTCTTTGTCGCGGAAGCGTGCAAATGGGGTTGCTCCCCAATCAGGAATGGTCAGTACAAAAACATTGGATCGGTCGTTGCCCGCCAGTTCAATACTGCGTGCCAATAGCTGGGCAAACTCAACTTCGAACAAACGTATGGGCAAACCTTGGTACTGGTTGTTGACCCCGATGAGAAGTGCAACCTGGTCGTAAGGGGGCGAAAGATCTGCGGTGGCAATGGCCTCTAGCAAATCGGTGGTGGTCCATCCGGCTTTGGCCAATATGTGTGGCTCGTTGAGATCAATGTATTTTTTGTCGATGATTTCATGTAACTGCATGGGCCATGAATTCTTGTTCAGTTCACCGGTGGCAGCTGTATAACTGTCTCCCAGAGCCAAAAAAGAACTTGGCGTTTCTTGCGCCATGCAATGGCCAAATAGTATGAGGGAAACCAAGAGTGTGAAAGTTTTCAACGTAGGCATGATTCTGAAACCTTCAAAATACAAAAATCCCGCTGAACTCAGCGGGATTTTAGATAAGCGGGGTAAAGTTTATGCAAAATTGTTACTTCACTTTTTCTACGATAGCCTTGAACGCCTCGGGGTGGTTCATGGCCAAATCGGCAAGAACTTTTCGGTTGAGCTCTATACCATTGGCTTTTACCTTGCCCATAAACTGTGAGTAAGACATACCGTGTTGGCGGGCACCTGCATTGATACGGGTAATCCAAAGGGCCCTGAAGTTTCTCTTTTTGTTTTTTCTATCGCGGTAGGCATATAACATTGCTTTTTCTACCGCATTCTTGGCTACTGTCCAAACGTTCTTACGACGTCCGAAGTAGCCCTTGGCTTGCTTCAGCACTTTTTTTCTACGTGCCCTTGAAGCTACTGAATTTACTGATCTTGGCATTTTGTTTCACTTTTTTGTAGCAGGCGTCCCGAACTTGCCTCGGGAACTTTTCTGTATTCTCAAATCGTAAGTCTAAAAGCTACGATCGTGAATTATTGCCTGACTCCATGGTTAATAATTAATGAATGAACCTCTTGAACAATTATTTTAAACGTAACTGTTCTTTGATGCTGGCCTCATCGGCTTTGTGCACCAAAGTCGAATGGGTCAGCCGAAGCTTGCGCTTTTTTGATTTCTTGGTCAAAATGTGACTCTTGAAAGCGTGCTTCCTTTTGATCTTACCGGTACCTGTAAGCTTAAAACGCTTTTTGGCACTGGATTTTGTTTTCATTTTAGGCATTTTCCTAAATATTTAATTAACTCCGCTTATATCTTTTTGAGCAAAATGGTACCCTTACTTTTTGGTTGTTTTGGGCGCGATGAACATCGTCATGCGTTTTCCCTCCAATTTTGGCATTTGCTCTACCTTTCCATACTCTTCCAATTCTTGCGCCAAACGCAACAGCAAAATTTCACCTTGGTCTTTGTACACGATCGAACGCCCCTTGAAAAAGACATATGCCTTTAACTTGGCGCCATCTTTCAAGAACTTTTCGGCGTGGCGCTTTTTGAACTCGTAATCATGGTCATCGGTCTGGGGACCAAAACGTATTTCTTTTACCACCACTTTGCTGGCTTTCGCCTTCATGGCTTTGTCGCGCTTCTTTTGCTCGTAGAGAAACTTTTTGTAATCCATGATCTTACAGACCGTCGGATCCGCTTTCGGTGAAATCTCTACAAGGTCGAGCTCAAGTTCTTGGGCTTTTTGCAAAGCCTCTTTTGTTGGGTAAACACCCATTTCAACATTATCGCCCACCAAACGCACTTTGGGGGCGGTTATTTTCTCATTGATATTGTGGGGATTCTTGTTCTCCCTTCTAGGTTGGGGCCTAAATCTTCTTCTTATTGCTATGGCTTAATCTTTTTTAGTTAAACAATACGTTTCGTTAGAACGACTTTAAGGTACTATTTATTTCTTTAGCTACCAAGTCTGAAAATTCGCTTATGGCAATGCTGCCGAGGTCTTCGCCACCATGTCTTCTGACTGATAGGGTATTGGCCTTTTCCTCGTTTTCACCAACGATGAGCATGAAGGGTATTTTCTTCAGCTCAGCTTCACGAATTTTCTTGCCAACGGTTTCGTTCCGCTTATCAATGAGCGCGCGAATTTCGTGATTTTCTAGCGAATTCAAAACTTTTTCAGCATATTTTTCGTGCTTCTCGCTGACGGGCAGCACGATGGCTTGCGTCGGAATCAACCACAAAGGAAAGTTACCTCCCGTATGTTCCAGCAACAGGGCCACAAAGCGCTCCATGCTTCCGAACGGGGCACGGTGGATCATGACCGGTCTATGAAGTTCATTGTCATTGCCCTTATAGGTCAAATCGAATCGTTCGGGTAAATTATAATCCACCTGAATGGTGCCCAATTGCCATTGGCGCCCCAGGGCATCTTTCACCATAAAATCCAGTTTTGGCCCGTAAAAGGCGGCTTCGCCGCTTTCAATCACATAATCGAGCCCTTTTTCATCCGCGGCATCGATGATTGCCTTTTCGGCCTTTTCCCAGTTTTCAACACTTCCGATATACTTCTCGGGCTTGTCAAGGTCCCTGACCGATACCTGGGCCGTGAAGTTTTCAAAGCCCAAAGAGCCCAAAACATATAATGATAGGTCAATAACGTTTTTGAACTCATCGTTCAGTTGATCGGGGGTGCAGAAAATATGGGCATCGTCTTGGGTAAAGCCCCGCACCCGGGTAAGTCCGTGTAACTCACCACTCTGTTCATACCGGTAAACAGTACCAAACTCTGCATAGCGTATCGGCAGGTCTTTATAGCTGAACGGACTGTTCTTATAAATTTCACAATGGTGCGGACAGTTCATCGGCTTTAGCAAGAACTCTTCATCCTCTCTCGGGGTGTGGATGGGCTGAAAGCTATCTTCCCCATATTTGGCGTAGTGCCCAGAGGTCACATACAGTTCTTTTTGGCCGATGTGCGGGGTAACCACCATTTCATATCCTGCTTTTTTCTGGGCCTTTTTCAGAAAATTTTCCAGTCGCTCCCTAAGGGCAGCACCTTTTGGCAACCACAATGGCAGCCCTTGCCCCACCTTTTGTGAGAAGGTGAACAGTTCTAGCTCTTTCCCCAGCTTTCTGTGGTCTCTTTTCTTGGCTTCTTCAAGAAGCTCAAGATATTCGGTGAGTTGTTTCTGTTTAGGGAATGAGATTCCGTAAACACGGGTCAATTGCGGATTGTTTTCATCGCCCCTCCAATAGGCACCGGCCACATTCAAAATTTTGATGGCCTTGATATGTCCGGTATTGGGTATATGCCCCCCCCGGCACAGATCGGTAAACGTACTGTGGTCGCAAAAAGTGATTTCACCATCTTCGAGGTTCTCGATGAGCTCTACCTTATATATATTGTTCTGTTTCCTGTAATAATCGAGAGCCTCTTTTTTTGATACTTCCCGCATTTTAAAGTCGTGCTTGCCCCGGGCAATTTCAAGCGCTTTTTTCTCTATCGTCGGAAAATCTTTTTCTGAAATGGTATGGTCGCCAAAATCGACATCGTAGTAAAAGCCATTTTCTATGGCGGGCCCAATGGTGAGTTTAATGCCGGGGTACAGTTCTTCCAGTGCCTGCGCCACCACATGCGAGGTCGAGTGCCAGAATGCTTTTTTGCCCTGCTCATCGTTCCAAGTATATAGAACCAGTTTGCCACTTTCTGTGAGGGGGGTGTGGGTCTCTATGGTCTCACCGTTAAAGGACGCAGAAATGACATTGCGGGCCAAGCCCTCACTGATGCTCTGGGCCACTTCCATGGCCGTGGTTCCTTTGGCAACTTTTTTTGTCGCCCCATCGGGCAATGTAATCTCGATCATGTGCGCATTTGTTAACAGGGGGCAAAGATACGATCTTGTAACGATGCTTACAATAAGGTACCCTGGATTAATATTTCTGGAATAACACCAAAAAATAATTATAACATGTTGATATTCAACACGTAGAAAAAAAATGAAATTTTTTGCTGATTTTGTTTTGTTGGATAAAACAAAGCTTTCTATATTTGCACCCGCTTTGCTTGATGGCAGGGCATTTTTTTCCGGTCTGTTGTCCGTTTTTCGGGCGTTTTTTTT